>Ga0207991_1000124_pt1 | contig 51879 bp, 51 predicted proteins | sample ETN07SmetaG_FD_185786 | JGI IMG/M metagenome (GOLD analysis project Ga0207991, IMG submission 185786) | Marine microbial and viral communities from oxygen minimum zone, Eastern Pacific Ocean - ETNP2014F14-07SV275 (SPAdes) (version 2) | ecosystem: Environmental > Aquatic > Marine > Oceanic ...
GTGAACGGTAGCCTGTCCTCATCCTTGCCTATCATCGCCAAGGGGAAGCAGGACCATCCCTCGTCCCTGTCCTGAGGCGCCGAGCACATCTCGATGACGAATCCTGATTCGAGGGCCTGCTCGGCCATCTCCGACTCCTTCAGGACGTGTCTCAATCCCGTCGGCAGTGGCAGGGGGGCGGGCTGCTCGATCTCGTCGTGGGTCCTTCCGTAGTGGAATGCTGTGCGGTCGATGTCGCCGAAGTTGGCGTCATCGACATCCGGGACCAGAGTCACTGTCCAGGTGAGTTTTGCCGTTGGGTCTCTGTCCATGTTATCATCTCCAAGTTGTCAGTTCTGCCAGCAATCATCGTCCGTTTCGCGCACTCGTTCAAGCCCCCAAGAGAAGACATGATCGTCAGAGAATATGAACCTCCCAAGCGGACTGTGTGTTCGGCCCAAGGCGGTACTTCAACGTGCTGTCCGACCATGGCAAGTCTCGAAGCGGTACGCGTCAGAGTGTTTATCCACCCCGGCTGGCGCGGTGCCACCTCCGGAGTTGTGTCAAGTGACGTGAGAGGCATCGATCACCAGCGTTGACCGCCGGTGAGAGGTGACTACAATCAGGGAAAATAACGACGGGGACAAGTACGGGACGTTTGCTCGACTGGTGGGCAGGCTGCTGGATGTAGCGGAGCTGTTCTACCAACTGCTGAGCGAGGATTTGAGGCTTAAGCAGCAAAGGGCCGAGGAGATGCGGTTGGAGAGCGAGCAGAACCTGTACATGCCCTACGAGTTCGACTGGGAGTTCGGGAAAGAGTGGCGGTAGTTCAGCGTGGCAGTTCGGGCGGTCGGGACACTGGCACCCCAGACTCCTTCATCGCCAGACCTGCGATATCCAGCGCTGGCTCGCTGATGTCGTAGGTGTCACAGGACCGCCCATCACCGACATTGAAGGTCGCTAAAGCGGTCGTTCCGCTGCCACAGAAAGGGTCCAGCACCCTTCCGCCCGGGGGGCAGGACGTGCGGACGATGCGTTCAAGCATCTTCAGCGGCTTCTGCGTGGGGTAGTTCCGCTTGTTTCGCTCGGTGCGCGTGAGGTTGGAGATATCGTCCCAGAGATTTTGTATCGGCTTGCCCTTTGACTCAGAACGGTATATCTTCTTGTAAGGCCTATTCTTGCCGAAGTGGATCAATCCCTGCTCGTCCAACTCCCTAGTCTTCTCCTCCGCGTAACGCCAACCGAAGGTCGGTGAGTACCCCTTGTACTCATACTGGTGACCCAGCCTCGACTTTTCCCCAGTGACGGGAGCGAGGGCGTAGTTCCCACGCTCGTCCTCATGGCCGAACGAGTTCGCAGCATAGGTGGGGTCTAGGGGTGCGTGCTCCACCTGAAAAAACGGCTCTCCTTTCCTAATGACCATGATCGAATCGACGATGTTACCGAAACCGACCCGAATGTTGTTGTGCGGATGGGAGCGCGCCCAGGATATATTCGTGTAGTACGATCTTCTGACCTTGTTGTCCACCTTTCCGAGAGCCAGGAAGTTCCCCTCGACCTGATTGTGCGAATACAGCCAACCATCTTTTTTCAGAAGTCCGTAGAGGCCATCAATCACACCGGCTAACCACTCGATGTACTCGTCGTAATTCGACCAGGAATCCTGGAATGATTTCCTAGTGCCGTCCGCCTCGGTCATGTGGAGTTCTCGCTGCAGGCCGAACGGGGGGTCGATGTAGATCAAATCGTACCCACCGGGGCTGGAGTCTATCAGATCCTCCACTCGCGAGAGGCCCAAACGGAAGGAACCGTCACCGGACATGCCCACCGATTGTCACGTTTGTTCATCAATGCTATTGCTGGCATTTAGGGCAGTAGAAGGTCGAGCGGCCAGATTGCACGATTCGCCTGATGGTGGCATCGCACTGCATGCAGGGCTCCCCCTCCCTGCCATAGACCTGGTGACTACGAGTGAAGTAACCTAGGGCGCCAACGACATTGGCAAAGTCGCTGATGCTGCTTCCACCCGCATCAATCGCCTCGACGATCACGTCGTGGGTGGCTGCTGTGATTCGCTCGACTCGCTCAGTGACTCCCGACTTGCCGGCCACACTGGCTGCCGTCCTGCGTGGCGATACCCCAGCACGGAAGAGGATCTCGCAGACGTAGATGTTGCCGAGGCCGGCCACGGTCCTCTGATCGAGGAGGGCAGCCTTCATCGAAGTCCTGCGGCCCCTCAGGTTCTCGGCCAGATCCATCGGCGTCAGGTGGTCCGGAGTGGGCTCGGGGCCGAGTTTGGCGAGGAACCTGTTCTCGTCCTGTTCGGCGGTCTCGAAGAGGTCCATGAACCCGAAGCGCCGGTGGTCCGAGAACACCGCCCTCCTGCCGTTATCGAGGTGCACGACGACCCAGTCATGAGGTCCATCGTCACCTTGGATGCTGTCCGTCCCCAGCAGAGTCCAGCGCCCGGTCATTCCGAGGTGGGACATCCAAGTGGTGTTGTTTTCTAGTCGGATGAGTAGATACTTCGCGCGCCTGTCTACGCTCTCGACCAGCCTGCCGCGCAACATCGCCTCGAATCCTTTCGGGAACGGGAATCGGAGGTCAGGTCGGCGCAGCTCGACCTGCTCGATGCGTCGGCCCACCAGATGATTCTCGAGGCCTCTCCTGACAGTCTCAACCTCCGGCAGCTCGGGCATGACCCGCGTTGCCGGGGGGGCTCCATGATACTGACTACCGGATAGTTTCTAATTGCAGGTCCCGTATCGTGGCCCGTGGAAGACTCCCCCGAAACTGTGGTGCTCTCCGGGGTACCCAGTGCTGAATCCAACGAGCCACAGGAGTTCAACCCGTACGGGGGAGCATCTGCTGGGGCCGGGCCCTATGTCCAGCCTCTGATTCCGGTTCCCCAGAAGAACGACGAGGCGACTTGGAGCATGGTCCTGGGAATCGTGACATGGTTTTGTAACATTACAGCCGGGTTCCTTTGCATCACCGGGTGCCTCGCCCCCTTCACCACCATCGGCGGAATCGTGCTTGGACACATGGGCTTGAAGAAGGCCAACGAGATGAATTCTCTAGGCCGGAATGAGGCGATTGCCGGGCTCGTCATGTCATACCTCTCACTTGCATTATATGTTGCAGGATTGCTGTTCGGAGCCGCGCTGCTCGGCGGCGTCGGATTTGGGCTATCCTGATTCGGCCGTCTGCCGTACGTGGAAAACGACATGCTGTTCCTGATGGTGATGGGCGAGTTCTATCCTCTCCACGACCTCGAGTTCTGACTCTCCCAGGATCCTCTCCGCCTTAGCGAACCTGGTATCGTCATCTCCATCGGATGACCTCTCACTGGCAGCCTTCAGGCTCAACAGCCCGGTGCCTCCTGGCTTGAGGAAGGCTCCGGCCATCTTGACGAAGGTCTCGGCCTGATCCGCCATGGAGAGGTCCTGGTGGATCCAATCGGCCTTGCCTCGGATGTAGGGAGAGACCGTATGAGGGAGGCGGGCATCACCCAATACGGGCACCAAGCCGGGACGCTGACTGGCCAGTGCTGCCAGTTCGCGCATCGCTCTAGGAGCTATTTCCACAGCGATTATCTGTCCTTTGAGATGGTTCCCAGAACCACAGGCCAGATCGTGGACGAAAGAGACCGTGCCTCCGTAGGAGGCACCGAGGTAGAGACAGGTCGAGCCCGGCTCGGGAAGGAGATCGGAGGGGTCGTTATTTGTCCTGAGCAGGGCTGCTGCAACCTTGGAGCGATTCGGATCCCATGCCCGCCACTCTATGCGGCTGTCCTGCTTGCGGCGCTCGCCTCTGACCGAGACTCCCCTTACCGCGTTCCTGGTCCATATCCCAGATCGGCCCTCACGCCTGACCCCCCATCCGAGTTTCACGGGCCTGGCCATTCGCTCACCCTCTCTTGGGCGGCTTAGGGAATCTCGCCTTGATGGCATCGACCTTCCTGTTGATCTCGGCTATCCGCTCCTCGTCCCACGGCTCCCCAGCGAAGTGGTCGACCCTGACCGCAATCGAGCACTTGCCGGCGATGAATCGAGCTATCTTGCCCCTGACCCAGCGGGGTGACTTCGAGACCTGAGGGAGGGAGAACAGCACGGGGGAGTGCTTGGGCGGTGGTGCCCCTCTGCGGTGCGCTGCCATGGCCCCACTGGCTCCGAGGACCTGCAGGCTTCCGCTGGGCATCCGGGCCAGCCTCTCGCGGCCTCTCGCGAGAACCACCAGTTTCGCAGCGCCCAACGGGCCTAAGAGAAGGCTGAGAGAAGGGACATATCCTCTAGCAAGTTCACGAGTGGCGACTTCGGCAGCATCCAGTCTTCCTGTGAGTTCGACCACCCCTGTGGCATGACTTCGCAGAGCATCCCATTCTGAGGGAGAAGGCTGATGGTCGGGAGCGGAGATTCCCAATGCCGCAGCCGCTCCGTCTATCGAATCGGCCTCTGCCACAGCTGCGGGGATGTCCCTGCGCTGGGCGTCCAAGTCAGCCTCGGAGAGGAACAGCCCGGCCCACTCCACGCATCGAGCCTCGCTGGTCGTCCATGACGCCCGCAACTCGCTAGCAGCAGACGAGAGCATGTCGAGGCGCCTGTCGAGGTCGCCTGCGGCGTCAGCAACGCCCCTCCGAGCCAGCCTATCGGTGGCCTCGGCGAGAAGCGCCTGCTCATCGCCGTCTGGCTCTGGCCAGTCCGGATCGGACATCGCCCCCAGATGATTTGGCTCGGCCTCGGAGAACCTCTCGGCCAGGACTCTGGCTTCGGGGCTCAGCCGGCCTGATTGGAGTTTGGCCAGCCTGTCAGCCAGAGCGCCGACGGACCTCTTGCCGGACCAAACCAGCTCATCGATTACGTTGCCGTCTGAATCGATGACTCTCGCCAGCCTCCAATCGAAATGGATTCTCACGAATTCTCGATGGTGTCATCTCGCTTAACGGTGCGGTTGACTCGCAGTGGGCTTATTGGAAACGCGATTACAGGCTGAGGAACGGACCGAGCCAACCAATAGTTCAATAGACGGTTTGATTGTCCCTGTTCGGCGTGGTGGAAAGCCGGCTAGGTTTTGGAAGTCTATGTTCTGCCCTGAATGCGGTGCTCTGTCGTTCCCTGATTCTTCGGGGAACATCAAATGCACGAACTATCGATGTGCGTACGAAGGGCCTCTTACTGGGAAGGACGGACTGGGCGGCACCTTCACCGATCCGATGACTGGTGAAACCGTAGATCTGTCAAACGCCACCGCCTCGGGAACCGAGAAGTCACTCAAGCACCTTACTGAGGTCGTTGCGCCGGAAGTAGCCCGGGGCACCCTGCGCGTTGGTGACATTCGATGTCCTAAATGTGACCTCAACGAGATTTTTGTGGTTCTGATGCAAACCAGAAGTTCTGACGAGCCGGAGACAAAAATATGCACCTGTAAGAACTGTGGAAAGAAGTTCAGAGAATACCAGTAATCGGCCCGGGGGGCCGGCCACGAAGAATGAAAAGCCGTCAAGTATCAGCAGTGGAGTACCGAGGTGGAACGATGCTCAGAGTAACAGCCAATACTGGGTTGCTCAAGGAAATCACCGATTGCCTCTCGATTCTCACGGAGGAGGTGAAATTATCGTGGGGCGAGAAAGGGCTGAGCGTCAGCGTAGTCGACGGTTCGCACGTCGCCCTCCTCTCGGCCGTCGTCTCCGATGTATGCTTCGAGACCTATGAGGTCGAACCGGTTGAGATCGGGCTCGAACTCGGCAAGCTTCGAGATCTGCTGAATCTCCCCGGCCTTGAATCCAACCTCGTCGAGATCGACTACGACGAGAACGTGGGCGCACTGAACGTTCGAATCGGCGAAGTGCACAGAATCCTACGCGGCCTCGATACAGGATCGATGCAGGACCCCAAGTTGCCGGTTTTGGAGTTCGACAGCAGCGCCACTATCAGTTCGGAGAAGCTCTCTCGGGCGCTTCGGGCGGCCAAGCTCGTCGGCGAGTTGGCCGACCTCAGCATTGACTCGAAGGAGCTTCGTATTTCCGTGACCGTTGAGGCCGGTGAGGGAGTCAATGTCCGCTTCGAGGCGGGTGAACTCAGCGAACTGGTCTGCGCTGCTCCGACCCAGTCGACTTACTCACTGCAATACCTAGAGGTTCTGACTCGCAAATTGGCCGCTGGGCTCGCTCAGGATGTCCAGGTCCAGTTCCAGGACCGGTACCCGCTCTGCTTGCAGTGGAACAGCAACGATGGCGGTGCTGAGTGGAAGTTTTACCTGGCTCCTCGTGTCTCCAACGAGTGACAAGCGACCCGTGGTTAAATGAGTGCGAACTAGGGCCGGCAGGCCGTGAGCCGATCTGTGTGCGTCATTGTTCCCAGTGTCGGGAACCAGGTCGAACTGGGTATCACCCTCGACGGTTTGCTCGCTCAGAGCTACTACGGGCCCTGTGAGATTGTCGTGGTGGGCCCGGGTGCTGACCCGGGTCGCGAGCAGGCTGAGTCGAGGGCGGTGCGCTTCATCGACGATGCAGGCTCGCGAACCCGCGCAGACGCCTGCAATGTCGCTCTGGACGCGACAGAATCCGAGCTGGTCTTCTTCACCGACGATGACGTGATTGTTGCCCGAACTTGGGTTGAGCAGTTGGCACGCTGGTTCGAGAGGCCCGAGGTGGCAGGAGTCGGCGGGCCCAACTTCGCCCCGCCGGAGCACTCCACCCTACAGCAGCAGATCATCGATGTCAGCTTCTGCAGCAGGATCTTCACCGTGGGAACGAACTACGGCGGGAAAGGGGCAGGGGAACTCGATGAGGTCGAGCAGCTGCCCGGGGTCAACTCCGCATATCGGCGCTCTGTACTGCAGGAGGTCGGAGGCTTCCCGCCCGGTTGCATAGGTGCCGAAGACGTCATCCTCGACCACATGATTCGGCAAGCCGGCCACAGGCTGTGGACCGACAGGACAGCTGTGATGTGGCACCGTCGCAGGGACCTCTCAAGGGTGAAGAGGCAGATTCGCAACTACGGTCTGGTCAGGACTCTAGCGAGTCACGAGCACCGCGAGTTGCGCGCCTGGAGCCACACTATTGTGGCGATGTTTCCCCCGATAGTCCTGAGTGCCTTCGCCTTCTTCTTCTGGGGGCTCGCCAACGGCGGCCTGAACTGGCCCGAGTTCTGGGACATCTCGTACGAGACCGTTCCGATGGGGTGGCCTCGCGCAGGAGTCCATACTCTGGTCAGCCTGATCGTTCTGTACAACCTCATTGCCTGGTACGGGGCTGCCAAGGGAAATTCCCCTTGTCGAACTCCTAAAACCGTCTTCCTTTCCTCTATTGCGACTTTCGCGTTGCACTGGAACTATGGAATGGGTGTGCTACAAGGTTGGTGGCGCATCTTCACCGGCAATTCCGGACTGCAGATTGACGATAGGTCCAGAGACTAACTCAGGCCTCTGCCGCGCCCAGCTCCCCGGTCTGGATCAACCACTGGCTTGCGTATACGGCGTCGTTGGAGAGCAGTTCTCTGTGGATGCCACGCTCGACGATGGCTCCGTCGACCATCGCGATAATCTCGTCGGCGTTGCGAATGGTGGCGAGGCGGTGAGCGACCGCGATGGTGATCCTCTGTGAGTCCCCGTTCGAGCCGCCGAAGAGCGACATCTGAATGCGTTTCTCGGTCTCGGCGTCGAGGGCCGCCGAGGCCTCGTCGAGTATCAGCAGGTCGGGGTCCTTGAGCAGGGCACGCGCCAGTGCTACTCTAGCGCGCTGGCCTCCCGACAGCATGACGCCCCGGTCCCCGACCATCGTGTCAATACCATCCGGAAGCTCCGAGACGAATTCCCATGCGCCTGCGGTCTCGAGAGCCTTCCGAATCTCATCGTCTGAGGCCTCGCGGGCATAGGAGACGTTGGACTTCACATCACCGAAGAACATGAACGGGTCCTGGGAAACGAAGCCGATTCTGTCGCGGACTGACGCGATGGCGTAGTCGTTGATGTCTATGCCGTTGATCTTCACCGTGCCATGCTGGGGCTCGTAGAACCTCTCGACCAGCTTGAGGATGGTGCTCTTGCCTGCCCCGGTGTGCCCCATCACCCCGAGGAACTCCCCCGAGGAGGCGGAGAACGAGATGCCGTTGAGCACGTTGGCCTCCGATGTGGGATAGGAGAAGGTGACGTCGTCGAACGAGATCGAGCGGATTGGGCTATCGAGCGGGATAGCGTCGGGCTTGTCAAAAATCGACGGTTCGAGGTCCATCAGTGCGAACACACGCTTGGAGGCTGCCTCACCTCTCTGAATCTGGCCAATTAACATCCCCATGACAAACATTGGCATGGTTAATCTTGTCGAGATCAAAAGGTACGTGACAAATTGGCCAGGAGTGATCTCGCCGGACGCCATGAGCCAGCCACCTGCCGAGACCAGTAGGCCGAAAGACAGGCCGGCCACAACGTAGATCCCCGGGATGAATCGGTTGCGCAGGTTGGCGGCGAGAATCGCCTGGTCGCGGTAGTCGCCGCTCTCCCTCTCGACGCGAGCGCGCTCGAAGTCGCTTGCGTTGTAGGCTTGTACTGTGACGATTCCAGCAAGCACGTTCTCGAGGATGCCGACTATCCCGCCTGTGCTCTCACGCTGCTTGCGATAGCGGGGCTGGATCCTTGTCGAAAACCAGATCACCATGGGGATGACCAGGATCAGGGGGATGCCTAGGATCAGCGACAGCGTCGGTGACATCCAGAACATTATCGCGAACGAGGCGGAGAAGGTGATTATTATCCGGATTATCGATGTGGAAGAATCCGAAACTACGTCCTCCAACTGCGCGACATCAGCAGAGAGGACTGACATCAGATTGCCTGTCTGACGGGTCTCGAAGTAGGACGCCTCCATCGCCATCAGGCTGGTGGTGGCGTCCATTCTGATATCGTGTTGAACCATGTACGCAGTACTCTGCCACATGTACTCGCTGATGCCCTGGAAGACAGCGAGGAAGGTGAACGAGACCAGAATGAGAAGACCGAAGCCGAATTCGACGGACCCTATGGGGCCCACTTCCGGGAGGTGACTCGAACTGACCAAGGACTGTATGGTGGAACTGGTGAACGTTCCGCTCTGGTACCAGTCTGCCGCCATCCCGATCACGATAAATGGTATCAGGTCGAACGCGCGGGCTGCCGCATTGGCGGCGACTCCACCGGCTGCACGCTTCCAATATCTCTTGAGGTAGGGGACGATGCGCCATATCTTGCGGCCGACGATCTGCTTCTCGTCAAGGAGGTCGGATTCGTCCTTGCTGATTGCTATGCCCGGAGCGGCGGCATCGTCGTCTTGTGACACGTCCCTCCGTCAGGAGGGACGCGTTTGAATGCTTCACTCGTCGATTTCGACCACCAAATCGGTTTAATGGATGGCTCGGCTCGGCAAGTCAACGCGCTCTTGATCTAGTCTGGTTATGATTACGGGTTTCCAACCCGTCCACGGGGATTCGAATTCCCCAGAGCGCACCATCAACCACCACTACGCTCAGTTCATCAACCAGCCCTCAGTGGCTCGTTCATGCTACTCCGTCAGAAACTGGGTGTTGTCTTGATGTTCCTGTTCCTGCCGATTAACGGCCCCCTCTGGAGGATGGGGCTTGAAGAGCTGGGTTACGAGGTCACCCTGGGTGATTTCCAGGGCTTCGTCGTGACCGTCATCCTGTTCGTGACGGGTGCCGTTATGACTTTCATGCCCGAGCTCCGGTGGCCTAGCGACTAGAGTACAAATCAGCAGGCCACTCACTGTGGATGCTCATCATCAGGTCACTGACCTCGTCGTCGCTCCAGTCGGCCGAGAGGAGTGCAGAGCACAGTTGCTGGGTGCGCTTGGGCACGGTCTTGGGGCCCAGCACAGCGCCCGGTCGTCGGGGGTCGTCTAGGAAGTCCGTCTCCATGCCCCATGGGGATGCCGCCGAACGAGCCGTCTCAGCCAGCCTCTCGACGCTCCGCTTGCCCACGCTCACGGTGGCCGCGAGTCCGTGGGTGAAGTCGGCGCTGACATCAGCCGGTGCGTAGTGCCGAACCGCCCGGCCCCTCGGCAGACCGGCCTTGTCGCACAGCCCGGCGAGTTCCCTGCAGGTCGCCTCGCCGTTGTCCTCGACATGCAGCTGGATCGTAGCCCCTGCTCCTGCGGCAAGCGACATGACCTCGAGGAGGAGGTCATTGGCGGCCGCCCAAGTCTGCTCATCGACAGGGTAGTGGGGCCTGCCGACCTCTCCGAGGCAGACTGCTTCGCCGGCCTCGATATGCTCGAGAGCGAGGCCCACGGCCTCGAGGTGGAGTTCTGTCGACCTCTCGAGGCCCAGGGTCTCTATCTGATGAGCCCACGCCACCGGATGCGGTCCAAGCACGACTCCGACGTCGATTCCGAACTCATCCCTGACCTCGTCGGCCATGCTCAGCGTGTCCGTGTAGGCAGCTCGGTAGCCGTCGAGGTCTGTGGGCAGAGCATCGGAGAACCCCGGCTTGTGTACCAGCATGATTCCAGTACCGCCCGAGCGAGTGAACTCGGAGATTGCGTCGAGGAACCTGTTGGAGCGGTCGAGGTGTAGGTGCTGGTCTAGTATGGCGCCGGTCCAGAGTCCGTCGACCAACATGCTCTCACGCTAGGACTCCTTCTTCCTCCAGCAGGCCGGCCCAGTGTCGGACAGCCATCTCGGCGACCTTCTTGGAGGCCTGCCCGAGGATCACTCCATGGCCGTTATTGAACATCAGGAGCTCTGTGCTGTGCAGTCTAGCGGTGATCCTGAGCGCTCCGAGTCGGTGGTCCATCTCGATGTCCGCGAATCTCTCCGCGGCGAGATCGAGCATAACTGCTCGCCCGATAGAGAATCGGATGAGCATGTCGCCTGACTCCATCTGCAGGTTCTCATCCGACTGGCCGAGGGTGAGAAGCAGCTCCTGGATTGCGAGTCTTGCGACTTCCTCGCGCGCTATACCGTGAACGAGCACCGAGCCGTTCGGCTCGATGACGAAGGTTGCGCGCGGCCGCTCGTGGCTCACCACGACGTAGGGGTCACTGACAGAGCCTCCGGCGAGTGAGACTGCTTCCTGATGGTTGATTGGGGCTGATGGGGTGAAGCGGTAAGTCTGGGTCTCGACGTCGATGACAATTCTTCCCTCCTCCATGTTCAGCCCTCCTTTTGCACCGGCTCCGCGTCCGGCCAGGCACCGACTGCAGCCTCCAAGGAGGGCAGAGACGCCTGATGGACCGGAACCAGCAGGGTGGAATCCCTTGCTCCAGCATCTTCAACCCTCCTGTTCTCGCTCAGATCTGCGAGTGCCCCCCTCAAACGGGCCGCAAAACGGTGGTTTCGCTCTGCGAGCATCTCCGGCGGGAGGAATCCCTGCTCCTCTACCCACCAAGTGGCGCACGAGGCCGCGGCGGCACCCAAGTCCGTGTCGACCCCCTTGGCCATCTCGACCTTGGGGATCGCCTCGGAGCGGGTCCTCCTCCAGCGTCTTGAGGTTGTTAGCGTGGACAGCAGGGAGGTGACTCGAGAATGCTCGTCAGCGCTCCTCTCGAGCCAGTTCAACCACGATTCGTCGTCCATTTCAGGCTCGATAGGGTAGATCGGCATGCCACCTCTGGCGTTGTCCGCGTGCAGCAGCAGCCGGAACTGCTCGGGATCCGGGATCTTGGGGCCATCTACCTCGTACTCCTGCAGGTCCTTCATCAGCCGGCCTAGGACGGTTCCCGATGCTATCGCGGCCTCGATGTGGACCCCCGGGCTCTCTCTGTCCTGCTCCTCATCCTGCCTCCAACCGCCTAGGTCACTCTCGCTGAACAGGAGAGCCAGTCCGTCCCAGGAATCCCTGTATCTCAGTGAGCTCGGCATCCGCACGCATGGAAGATGCGGCCACAGCACGATGCGTCCGCCGTCAGGGTCCTCCAGAATCGCTGGATTCCACTGCAGTCGGGGCACTTCCACGGCTCTGCGAGCGGCCGCCCTCGGTTGAAGACAACGGTCGAAGAACCGATTCGAGGAAGATTGCAGAAATGTTAGATTGAAGGGGGATGGGCTCTCGAGGGCGGCTGAGAGACATGGGTGAGCCTTACTCCCTCGAGCCAGTTGTGCTGCTCAATGAGGTGTTTCCTGGCCATACAAATTCAATGGACACTCTCTATGGTGGCCATCTGATGTCGATTATGGACACCGCGGCTGGGATGGTCTCAAGCAAATTCGCTCACAGTGAATTCGTCACCGTCTCAGTAGACGCTCTGAAGTTCCGCATGCCGGCCTACCAGGGCGATATCATCCGCACAACAGCCAGGGTCGTCTGGACCTCGCCGCACACCGCTGGGGTCCATGTGGTATCTTGTAGGCTGTCGCGCTCTGAATGGGAGGGAGAGGAGATCTGCTCGGGCTTCTTCTTCATGGTGGCCGTCGACTCCGACATGCGTCCGGCCGAAATTCCTCAGTTCACTCCCGGGACTGAAGAGGAAAAGGGACTGTGGAACAGGGCTCAGGCCGCCCGCGACGCCATGGGATGACGGCACAGTGTTCTGATAATTCGATTCGGAGGGCTCGGACGGCGCTCGGCTCGTGTGCGCGTAAGGGGCGCGCGCGAGGACTCAGCACCCCGAGCAGTTATAGCCAATCAGAGTCGCTCAAACTGCCGGATGTACTCAGTCGGGCGAGAGCCCGACCAGGATGAAGATAAGTCGGAGCTCTTCGGAAATCTGAGTCTGGTCGGGTCTGGAGGCAGGTTTGTCGCGGTCCTCACCAAGCGTCAGCTGACGCTGGAGAGATTCGATGGGCATGGGATTCGTCTTTCTCTAGGGTCGATCTCAAGAATGCGCCACATGAAGGTCCCAATGCTGCCTGATGGGGCCATTCCCCTGGGTCTCGTTGCGATTTACCTCGGAGTGAGTGTCATGCTCCCTCCATACGCCATGGTGGCAACAGCTGCGGGAGCGTTGACTCTCCTCGGATACCTGGTCTCCCGGACCTCGGTACTCGCCATCGAGACCGAGGCTGGTGACAGGCACATCGTCTCCGGTAGTGAGGGAGTTCTGCTCAGACTGTGCCTGATGGTCGACAGAGTCAGGCACGGCAACTCGATAGAGGAGGCTAGGATGGGGCTGGAACACATCGATGCAGAGTTGCCGTCATACCCTGCCTTCAGGGACGCGGGCGGTGCGCTGCCGGAGCCAAAGGGGCTTCTAGCCGCACCGGGGGATGACCTGGTGGTGAGCGAACTCGAGGAGGAGTTGATGTCCTTCGACTTCGATACCCCCGCACCTCCAATTACTCCAGAGGTGCCAGCAACCACCGCGGAGCCACTGCTCTCCTGGGAGGCGGAGGAACCGGCCGCACCCGCACCGCCGTACTCACCACCTATCCATCAGCCACAGCCCCCACAGGAACCGGTTCGCTCAGCCTACGAGAGAGCCTGGAATCGCGAGGAGACCCCCTCTTGGTACACCGAGAAGCCTGCCGCAGGCAGCAGGATAGATTCAGCCGGAGAGGATGCTGCCGGAGCCATGGACCTGTTCGGCGAAGGTGGCATCTTTGATGCTGAGCCGCCCTCCAACTACTCTCCACCGACCACCTCGACACCCTACAGCGCCCCGACTCCCGATCCACCGACCTATACGGCACCCAGCACCTACATCCAAACCACTGGCCCTCCGCCGATGGAGAGAAGGCCGACCAGTTCTGAGATGATCAGGAGGGCTCATGACAGATTTGGCCCCCCAACAGGACCTTACTCCGGGCCCAGCCTGCCTGCTCCGACCGAAGCAGCTGTCCGCGACGAATGCAGGGCCGGTATAGTGAGGCAGGCACGAGCCAAGCAGGCCCTTCTGAGCCAAGGAGGAGGATATCAACCACCCACCCTCGACGCCGCCAGCCTCGAGGAGTTCCCCGGAATATCGAAGCTGGCTAACTCCATGAGCACCGGACGAATCAGGTCCAACAAGAGGGTAATACAGAAGTCGGCCCCTAGCTGGATTGAAGTCCTGCTGCGCCCCACTGCCCGACCTGTTAGGGGCAGAAGTCATTCCTATGCCTCCGAATACGGTGACGGTGACGGGGAGGTAGCGCGCTCTGATGCTCATTTCCAGAGTTCCCAACACATCCGACTACGGAGTGACCAGGAACACCAAGCAGACGTAGCGGCACACGGTAGAGGGATTCAGGAGGCGCAAAGCCACTCAGCCAGGGACGTCTTGAGCGAAGTCGTCAACAGGGTGTCGACCGGTGAGGAGAGGAGCCCGACAGACTTGCGCCACTCAGCGAGCGGGCTGAGATTCTCGCAGTTGAGAAGGACCTCGTCGAAGGGAGATCCTCATCCGCTACCAGGAATCCGCAGATTGGAGTAGTCTCACAGCCCGACCATTCGTCTGTACTTGTCGGCGCGGGCGTGGTACTTCCCACGCTCGAGCGCGTAAAGTCCCGATGCGCCCAGTCCCTCGATTGTGAACGAGGCTGTCACAGTAGCGTGCAACAATGCGTTGCGCATGGTGTCGAGCTGATTCAAGGCGCCCTTGCGTCCGGCTATGTTGGCCAGCAGTGCACCGGCGAAGGAATCGCCGCATCCCGTGGGGTCAACCAAGTCATCTGTAGGGTAGGCCGGGAGGGTGATGGTGCCGCACGGGAGGTAGGCTACTGACCCGCTACTGCCTCGCTTGACGATTAGACTGCGGGGGCCCGGTCCGGCGGCCTCACCGCCGTACAGGGCAACGCCGGAGCGAACCATATCCACGGCGCGAGAGAGGATACCGTCGCCTGCTATCGAGCAGACCTCCTCCTCGTTCAGTATCGCGACGTCAACTTTGCGCAGGGCCTCAGACAGGGTCTCGAACTCGGTCTCGATCCACAGCATGAAGGAATCCAGTGCGGTCACGGCCGCGCCGGGGCACTGGTCAAGCACGGAGACTTGGGTGCGAGGATGCGTGTTGGCGCAGAACAGGACGTCGGGGTCATTCCAGATAACGGGAATCTCGGGGCTGAAGTCCTTGAGCACGTTGACATCGGTCGAAATCGTATGGACCTCTTCCATCGAGCCCTCGTATCGACCGGACCACCGGAAGGTCTGGCCGTCCCTGCGAACGACTCCCGCTAAGTTGAGGCCGGCTTCCTCGAGAATGCTCTGGGCCTCGCTCGAGAAGTCGGTTCCGACCGCGCTGACCAGACCCACCCTAGGTGGCCTCCTAGGTTGCAGTGGCATGTGGAATACAGATGATAGCCCAGCGTGAGTGGCAGCCCCGCCGAGCAGGTCTGAGCCGCTGGCCTCGGGGGTCTCGATATCATCGAATCCAATGCTGCCTACAATCACCATCTCCACGGCCTCACCTCCCGTCCAGCAGTCCTTGGTGCCCGTCGAGATATCCGACGTTCACTTCTCTATTGCGGAAGTCGGTCTCGTTCAGGATAGCCCGATGCAGGGGTATCAGGGTGTCCACTCCGATAATCAGGGTCTCGCCCAACGCTGCGTCCATCTTGGCGATGGCCTCCTCCCGTGTGGGCGCCCACACAATCAACTTGGCCAGCAGTGAGTCGAAAGAGGGTGGCATGTCGTATCCCGTGTGCGCGTGCGTGTCCACGCGCACGCCCGGGCCGCCGGGCCAGTGGCACTCCCATATGCGGCCTGGAGATGGCTCAAGTGTGAACGGGTTCTCGGCGTTGATCCTCACCTGGATGGCGTGCCCGCTGAGCTTGACGTCATCCTGAGAGAGGGGTAGCGATTCCCCAGCAGCCACGCGTATCCCAAGAGAGATTAGGTCGACACCGGCTATCATCTCAGTCACTGTGTGTTCAACCTGAACCCTCGGATTGACCTCAAGGAAGTAGAACTCGCCTTCGGAGTCGCGGAGGAACTCAAATGTCGCCAGTCCTTCGTAGCCTACAGCCTCAGCTCCAGCTACCACCTTTGCTCCCAACTCTTCGCGAACCTCTTCAGACAGCCATGGACCCTCTTCGATGATCTTCTGGTGCCGGCGTTGGATGGAGCAGAATCTCTCGCCGAAATGTACCGCCTTCGAGCCGTCGCCGAGAACTTGGAATTCGATGTGCTGGGCGCCTTCGATGAACTTCTCGACGAAGACCCGGTCGTCACCGAAGGCCGAGAGCGCTCGGCCCTGGCAGAGTCTCAGTGCGGCTTCGAACTCATCCGGGGAATTCACCACCTGAATCCCGATGCCACCGCCACCGGCCGCGGCCTTGATCATCACCGGGTAGCCGATGACAGCGGCTGTGCTGATGGCCTCGTCCCGATCGGACACCGGCTTGCCAGAACCCTCAGCGACTGGCAAGCCGGCCTTGACCATGGCTTCTCGGGCGGCCAGTTTGTCACCCAGCAACCTCAGCACCTCGGGCCTCGGCCCGATGAACTTGATGCCCTCCTCGGTCAGCCTCTCAGCGAAGGTAGGGTTCTCAGCGAGGAACCCGTAGCCCGGGTGGACAGCATCGGCTCCAACTTCCTTGGCCGCTTCTACTATCGCCTCGATGTCCAGATAGGAGGCCAAAGGGTCGTCACGGGCGATGAAGACGCCCTCGTCGGCCAGACGCACGGGGAGCGTGAGTCGGTCGTCGCGGCCGTGAGTGACGACCGCTTCGACTCCAAGAGCGCGTAAAGAGCGCAGTATCCGCAGCGCGATTTCGCCGCGGTTCGCGATGAGTACCCGCCGGAACATGGTGAAACCCCTACGTGCGCGCCGTATGAGTCATGCGGATTCAAGCAGGGCTCAGTAGACGTCCCTGAGATATCGCTTCTCGGACTTCATCAAGCCCGTCTCAACGTACTCCTTGGCTTCGTCGTCGGACATGCCGCCGTATTCGGCGCAGATCTCTATGAAGGTGGAATGCACGTCCTTGGCCATGTAGTTCTTATCGCCGCAGACGTAGAAGTAGCCACCACCGTCCATCCATCTCCAGATCTCCTCGCCGTGCTGCTTCATGAGGTGCTGGACGTACACCTTCTCCGGGCCTGCACGAGACCAAGCGAGGTCGTGCCGGTCGAGAACTCCATTCTCTTTCCAAGCCTCCATCTCCTCCCGGTAGAGGTACTCGCCCTCCTCGGTCCAATCGCCGAAGAACAGCCAGTTGCGCCCAGTGGCGCCGTCGATTTCGCGCTGCTGCAGGAAAGCCCTGAAAGGCGCGACACCGGTTCCTGGGCCGACCATGATTGCGTCGGTGGAGCCGTCATCGGGCAGAACGAATGAGCGGGTCGGCGACATGAACACGCCGATCTCGGTATCGCTGACCTCACAGCGTTCGGCTAGGAAGCCGGTGCACAGGCCGGTCCGGTCACGCCCATGGTGGTTGTATCGAACGATGGCGACGGTCAGGTGTACGGTACCCGGTTCGTGGTCGGGGCTGCTTGCTATCGAGTAGAGTCGCGGCTTCAGCCGGTCCATCCCATCGATGAGTTGCTGGGGGGTGAATCCTATGTGGCCGAAGTCGGAGAGAGCGTCGATGTAGTCGCGCGACCAGATGTAGTCCTCCATCGCCTTGGAATCTGCAGTGAGTTCGTTCCAGAGAGTTTCGGCGGGGTCGCTGGCGGAGCCTATCTCGGAGTATCCCTCGGGGATGTCCTCATCCACTCCACTACCTTCCCAATCCATCAGGAGAGAGCCGTCGTCTGAGGATACGCGCTGTCGCTTTACGATGCGAATCTCGATAGTGCCTGCATCGGAGGACAGCCGAGGGCCTAGTGCTCCGACCCACTTCTTCGACGTGCGGTGAATTTCATAGCGGTCTGTGAGTGCCTCGCGCAGGTTGCACGCCCCCAAGTGAGTTTCGACCTCCTCATCTCCCGAGAAGTTGCACATGGAGAGGACCTCGTCGACCAGTTCTGGCGGGCATCTTGGAATCACACCGATGGCATCGCCCGCCTTGTACTGCAATTCGGAGTCGCCCAAGTCAATGACGACGTGGTGGGTCTCCTTGCGTGATCCCTCTCCATTGAGAACGTAGTTCTCATTGAGTTTGGACGAGTATGGATTCTTCGCGCTCCAGTCTGGCATGTCGAGGCCCCGAAATCTTCAGGCCTCGCGAAACACGGCCTGTTTATGAAGAAATGCTGAACGGAGACAGTCGCGGTTCTGACGGGGCAGGCGATGAGGTCAAGTCATGAGCCTCCATCGGGGTTCGTGGCGCGCATTGACTTCCTCGGCACCGGCAACGCGTTCTCCCCTCCGGGGCGCATGCACGCCCTGATACTGCTGGATGGCCACGTGTTGGTGGACACGCCTCCCACAGTCTTGTTCCAACTCCAGCGCGCCGGAGCCTCACCGGCCGACATCGAACATCTGCTGTTCACCCACTGGCACGCGGATCACACATTCGGTTTCCCCTTCCTCCTGCTTGAGCGGCAACATGTCTCCGATCCGGATTCCACTCGCGCACTCAGCGTGCATCTGAGACCCGGCGGCAGAGACATCCTGGGCCTGCTGTGCAGAATGGGTTTCCCAGGCAGTTTGGACGCCGCCCTCGAAGGGAGGGTGAACTGGTCGGAATCTGAATCTGGAGAGTTGGTAGGAACCGAGTGGAGCTTTGAGAGGTTCCCGGTCTGCCACACTCCCGAGACAGACCCACATGGATACGAGTTGGTCCACTCGAGTGGTTTTCGCCTTCTCCACTGCGGGGACTCGGGGCCGTGCGATGAGATTGAGCAACGGGCGGCAAACGCCGATGCCGTCTTGCTCGAGATGGGCATTCCGGACTTCGTCAATAGTCCGCACCACCACACCCCTTCGGACGTCATCTCCTTTGCACAGAGATACCCGGATGTCTTGGTGCTGGTAACTCACAACTTCGCCAGCGGTGCGGGCATCGAGGAAGGTTTTCCGATGCCCGAGCTTCCGGACTTCGTACACCAGCTGGAAGACGGGGATGCCTTGATTATCGGCAAGGATGGTTCGATTTCCCTTGATAGTTATTCTTGAGGAAATATATCTTGGTTTATATTGCCATTTCGAAATCCTTCGAATTGGATGTCATCGGGGCGACTCCGGAGGTCCCACTGAACTTCACGACGAGATCTATTTGGAAGTGAATGATTTCGAATCTTGATGAAGTATCATCAGGTCTAGAGATGTATTTTCCACACCGCATATCTGAACAATAAATCGATGTACTGAGGATAAGTCAAGAAGTCCGATTGTGGTGCTGTCCGAACATCTCTTTCAGGGCTCTTCGAGAAAGGAAAAACAAGTCGCTGCCGAAATTAATCGGACAGTCTTATTACCTCTGACGGCCTCGCTGGGAATCCGCGTTAGCCGGCACCTACTCTTATAGAGTAAGATGGGGGGCTGGAGACCGCTTGACCCGTGGTGAAAGAAAATGGACGGAAACATTTTCGAAAAAATCCTAGGGCAAGACAGTCTCTTCATCGACAGGAAGGCTTTCGACCACGCATTCGAGCCTTCCAGCCTCCCCCACCGCGATCACGAGGTCGAGGCCCTGGTTAGAAATCTGGTCGATGCGCTCAACGGCCACATACCCTCGAACATGCTACTCTACGGTGTCCCCGGATCTGGCAAGACCGTGGTCACGAGATTCGTCCTAGGGCAGCTCCTCGACAAGGGAGTCGAGATGGGTCAGCCAGTCCAGACCTACGAGATCAACTGCCGCAATGTCGACACCAAGTATCGCGTGGTCCAGACCATCGCGAGCCAACTAGCCAGGCGGGGGGATACCCCCATCCCGTTCACAGGCTGGCCCACCGACAGAGTCCTCGAGACGCTGATATACAGGATGGACAGAGCTACTGGAGTGCACATCATCGTGCTCGATGAGATCGACAACCTCGTCTCTAGGGCTGGCGACGATCTACTCTACAACCTCACCAGCCTCAATACCGTTCTGAGAAATGCCCGATGCTGCATCATAGGCATCAGCAACGATCTCCACTTCACTCAACAGTTGGACCCCAGAGTCAGTTCGAGACTGAGTCAGGAGGATCTCGTCTTCCATCCATACGGGGCGCTCGAGATACAGGATATCCTGAACGAGCGGGTCGAGACCGGTCTGCGCGAAGACGTGTTGGAAGGAGGTGTGCTTGAGCTATGCGCGGCCTTGGCGGCCCAGGAACACGGTGATGCCCGCAGGGCGCTCGACCTTCTGCGCATCTCTGTTCAGAAAGCGGAGCAGAGGGCTCAGGCGAGGGTCGACCCCAAGCATGTGAGATTGGCTCAGAGTCAACTGGAGTATGATCAGGTCACTCCTGTTCTGAAGTCATTACCACTGCATCAGAAAGTGGTCCTGTTCGCGATTATCATGAACGAGGAGAACGGACTGAGGAACATCTCGACAGGTGAGGTTTACCGAACCTACGCGGACGCGTGCATGAAGATCGGCGTCGAGCCACTCACTCCTAGGAGAATCTCAAGCCTGCTGAACGAGCTCGACACACTCGGCTTGATCATGGCCAGGAACGTGAGTAAGGGCAGGGGCGGCAGGAGCAAGCAGGTCAACTCGGCCATCCCGAAGGCGATAGACGCCATTGGCACGATGAGTGGGAGTGAGCCGCTGATCGGCGAGGCGGCTCTCGGCAGATACACACTGCAGGGTCAACTCTGAGAGCCTTGTCTGCCCTCAGACAATCGTTATACCGAAGGGGAAGGTCGCCGGGCCGATGTCCATGGTAGACTCAGAGTGGGGCAGTGCCCTGACTAGACCCAGCAGCACCGCGTCGAGCGCTGCAATAATGCTGGGCGTCTGGGTCATCACCCTGACCGTGATCAATCTGGTTTCGGGAGCCTATTCCCCTGGATTCAAGGTGCTGTGGATCGGCTTCATCAGCGGTGAGCACGGCACATCGAACATCGCGCATGATGGGGTGTCAGTAGTGCTCGACGACGTCGTCTTCGGCCTGCTCGGGATAGTGCTGCTCGCCTTGGGCAGCATGGGCATGAGCAAGGCCGTTGAGGGTGGCATCGCAGCCTGGGCTGGAGGCATCCCGCAGGGCCCAGTCATCTCCAGCCTGTTTTCCTCCGAAGGTGGCACCAGCAGGACTCTGGCTAGCTGGCTCATCCTACTGGGCCTGACGTTCTACTTGTACTGGAACATGTTTGTGCAGATCGCGTGGGTGGACCCGGGCGTCTACGCCGTGATGGTCGTGTTCGTCAGCTTCGGTTTCGGCATCCACACCATGGCTGATGCCGAGTCCTGACTTAGCTGGCCGGTCTGAAACCACTCAGCAGCCTGCGGCAGCGCTGCTTGGCTTCTTCGCTGCACCATCTGACGACGACGCCCTTGCCGGGCTGTCCGTAGAGCACTACCGAATCCAGCGGAGCGAGGGGGTGCAGCAGCAGGGGAGCTAAGTCCTCCTCACCATCTACTTCGATGAGATGGGTCGTTCGGTCTTCGATCCAAGAAGATACGGCGTGCTCGCAGGCTTCCAGTAGAGAGGGTGTGAGAGAACCGGCGGGGCTCTCGCATTGCAAGGTGCCATCATAGACCGAAGGGTCAATTCCATCGGCGCCCTCCCAAGGCTCTCTTCTTGTGCATCCGTCAATCAAGGCGATGTCAGCAGGTCGGTCGAGGTCCTGCAGAGCGCGGACGGTCACATCACCCACAGCGATCGTCGGTCCCCATTCCCCTTCGATATTGGCTATCACTTTGGACATGGCTATCGAAGGGTCGTCCTCGGGACCCGGTACCAATTGACCGAAGGGATCCTTGAGTTCGGCTTCGACCTCGGGGGTCAGAATGATCCTGCCCTGTCTGACCGAGTCCGGAATCCAAGGCAGTCCCTCACGGTCAATCTCTCCATTCCTGACTCTAGTGCTAGAAATTGGATTACCGTCCCAGGCATCGACATGCTCGACAGTGATAATAGCGAGTTCGTCGAGTCCGTTGTTATCCCTAATCTGGTTGATTCGCTCGCACTCCAAACGAGTCTCTGCAGTGCAGACGATAGCGGAAGCGCTCTCATGAGTCGGGGCGGGACCGTGCTTGTCATCGAGGACGTGCATGCTGACTCTTTCTGCAAATTGCCCGAGCGCTTTCCTCATCTCACCAGTGCGGGTATCCCACGAGTTGATGCGGGGATCCTTCTTTGCAGCTCTAGAATCGGAGGTCAGCCAGACCTCTAGCAACCTGCACTCGGAGAGGGCCGTCTGAATCAGAGATAGGTGCCCGGTATGGAAGCGGTCGAATGTGCCGCCGATGAGACCGACGCTGTGCATTCGAATTCCCGCCTCGTTTATTGCTCCGGATTGAGATGTGTGCCCCGGGGCGTAACGGCGGCCTTCACAGCTTGGCTCAGGCGCCTGACCCACCCCGGGACGTCTGTCGAACTGTGGGGTAGTCCCTTGAGTCATTCCTTCCGGTCATCCGGGGACCTAACACAATCCGGCCACTTGTTTTGCTCCAGTGATCATACCGTTGTAGTCGGTCACACTGGTCTTCGACAAGTGGTGACCCGACCTTGGTACCGTGGTTCATCCTATTCCTCCAGCGGGGGGCTTCGTCGACACGGTGTTGCAGGTCGGGCATACATCGGCCACCGGAGGTGGTCAAGAACCCCTCGGTCTGTGAATTGAGGGCCTTCAGCCCGAAATTGATGTGGAGGAGACTATTCCCGCGTGATAGCCAGAACTTCGGAGTAGGAGTCTCTCAGCAATCTCCACATCGCCGTCCAATGCGGCGCTGGCCGAGAACTCGGGCCATTTTCCCACAGGCTGGGCCAGCCAGCCTGAAAGAGGATGAGTCCTGCCCGGAGACGGGGGCCTTCCCTCGTTTATGGCGTCGAGGGCTTCCATCAGATCGATAAGAGGGGCGGCGCTGTCGGGAAGGCCCTCACGCTCTCGTTTCCCACGGAGTCTGCGAATGAGCAGGGAGCGAATCTCGGAGTCGCATCCGGGGTGAGTGTAGGAACGCAGGCCCGGGGCCTGGCACTCCTCACCGATGGGTCGCAGTACCGCCGCGCACCAAGGCAGGGGGTTCGAGATGAGCCAGTCCGTGGATTCTTCTTCCCTCAATAGATTGATCAGGAACTCGGATGATATTGGAGCCCACCATCCAGTCGGCAAGACGTTTACCGTCCTCTCTAACTCCTCTAAGTCGAGTTCGTTATCACCCAGCATCCTGCCCACGAGTCTAGCCCATGTGTTCAGGTCGTGGTCGACGGGTAGTTCCTGCCCCTTGCTTCGTATTCCCTCGATAACCGGGCGGAAACTGACATCGTCGCCCCGGCCTGATGAGTAGAGCCACGCGACTCCCTCGAGAGCCTGTATTGAGTCATGAGGGGGATTGGCGAGCCATGCTTCAAGTGACCAATTCAGGAGATCGGAATGCATGTGCTCGGGCAGCCATGGGGCGTTTGAAAGGAGTTGAGCAGCGACCCACGCCGCCCCGCGAGACGCGTCCTTGGGGTCAGTGGCTGGCCTAGTTCTAAGTGCGGTCTCCTGATCTTCCCTGAGTTTCGCCGTCATCTTGATGGAAAACTCGGCGAGTACTGAATCTGGAGCCTCCTCAGCGATCTCGGAGAGCCTTTCCAGAGGCAGGTTGTCGAGATTCATCAGGACTAGCCATTGTGATTCCAGTCGGCCTCGAAGTCGCTGCCACCGAGGCCACCTAGTTTGTGGGGGTGAGGCTATCCAAGCGGCAATCGGGTATCTGGCCTCCATCTGATTGGCCCACTCCTCATCTCCTTTCGGATACTGTGAGACAGCCGAGTTGATTACCGACAGATAGCCTTCGTCCAACTCCTCGGGCTCATCCAGTTCGATTCCCAGCGACGCCCAGGGGGATGTCGCGTGTTCGTCCGGAGCGATGGACACGGGGGTCTGCATCGGGTCCATCAGACGAACAGGCATGACCCTGCCTCCTCTCGTTGAGAGGCGGAGCCACGGCAGGGGCCTCAATGGGTCGGCCTCCAACCTGTCGAAGGCTGCGAATATAGGGGCGTCCCTCTCTAAGAGTGCCAGTCGCAGATTGGAGTGTGAGACGATTGAGGACAATAGGTCGTCGGGCAGATCCTCACTGACTTCGAGGACCATCGGTGGGCGCTCATCATCACTGAGAGCCCATCGCACAAGTGCCTCGACCGACGAATCGCCCAAGCCACGCAAGTCGAGTATTCCGATGGCGTCCTCGTCCTCGGTGAACTCCGATTCACCCCAGTCTCGTCGGAAGCGTCGCCAGGTCGAATCGTCGGTTCGCACCCTGCGCGCCGTGCTGACTCGGTCGCGCAGGGCCTGCACCCGCTTGCGCCTCTCGGCATCGGACAGGCGCGGATGTGCTCGCTCGATCCAGAAGTCGAGTGCCGACAGCGGATAGGAGTCACCCTCGGCGTCGAGGCCGCCGAGGTCGGCGATGACCAGTGAGTTGGTCCTCGCGGTCCGCAGTAGCATCGAGCGAGGCAGCCTCTCCTCCATCACTGCGGCGATCGGGTTCTTGGGCCGAATGTTCGGAGAGAGCTCGTGGCAGGCACCCAGCACCCACTGACCTCTGTGGTAACTGCTCTCTGGCAATGGAGGCGCCGGTCTGGAAATCGGAGTTCCGAACCACTGTCCTGGAGCAATGGCGATGGGGCGCTCTGAGTCAAGCAAGCGAGCCCGGATGATTCCAAGTACTGTTCGCTCGCCGGAGTAGGCAGCAATGCTCCCAGGGTCTGAAGGTGGAGGAGGGGCTGGCTTCAACTCCATTGATGAGAGGTCGAACCACCTCGGATTTCTCTCCCTGAGCACCGCCCAACTCCAAGGTACCCCATCGCTTCCTGTGGACGTTGAGTCATCGAAGATAGGCGTAGGAGGACGGTCCGGGATTAGCATCAAGGGGGAGTCTGTAGGCTCCATCACACCCAGCAGGAGGTTGGGTCCGTCACGAGCCAGTAGGCAGCACATGCTAGTGTCATCAGGTAAAGGTGGGGCCTCAGTGGCCCTGATCCACTCGTCACCTCTCACAGACTCCCATCCAGATTCGGTCAGGTGGATTCTCGCACCACGGCTTCCAGCGGGTAGATCGCTGGCGACCAGTCCATCGTTTCTCATCCGTCTGAGCTCGGCCGAGGCGTGTGGTACCCTTAGTCCGACGTCGCGTGCGAGGGCACTGACGGTGGTGCCCCCCTCCGTAAGGCGGTCCAGTAGCCGCCTGCGGTGCATGCTCCGGATTTTTCTCGGTGCGGTTTCGGAACCGTGCTTCCGGGGCTCAGGGGAATCATTTGGCACCACTGACCACCTCTGAATACAACTACCTAATGTCGATGTAATAAATTATTCTATTTGGTTACATTTAATTACATATTTCCTATGGAGAATGCATCAGTTTCATTTCTACACCGCCGGGAGAACTGAAAACAAGTCATATTCTCGCAACTATGTGTAACGAAGAAGAGGTATTTCGTGCAGAACCGTTATATTAGTGCCCGCCATCCTACGCTCATCGGACCGGCCGCCGAGTTCGATATTGTGTTGGAGTGGAGAGATATGGACACGGAGAAAGTCCGAGAAATTGTCCGAAATTACATCTCAGAGCGACCACGCAACACAGCTGAGATTGCGGCTTGGCTGAACCGCCACGATGACGGAACCGGAGGTTCTGACGTCGCGGCCATCCTGGAGTCCGACGGTTCGTTCGTTAGGATCGGCACGGTTCGCACAAGCGGCATGACCGGCAACTCACCCCCACTCTCGGAATGGGCTACCGAGAAGTGGATTCAGCACCATGAACGTGGGAAGCCCGACAAGAAGTGAAGGAGAGGTTTACAATGAGGACAACAAGACTACGACAGAAGATTAAGAAATTCCTAGATGTCAGGGGCGAGGCGAACACCACAGAGATACTTGAACACGTTAACTCGACAATGCGTCACGGGACCACTCCCCAGCAGTTAGGGAATGTCCTCTCCAAGGACAAGGACATCATGAAGGTCGCAACCACCAAGCGCGGTGGCGCTCTCTCCGGCCGCTATGAGATATGCGTCTGGCAACTGAGGCCCGGTGCCTTGGACGAGAACTGATCAGTCCTCGAGTTCCAATCTCCAGTCCCCGCTTCGAGCGAGGCTGTTCATCCTAGCCCTGTGCGCAAACATGTCCTGACTGGCCGACGAAGAGTCGTCACTCCGTTCGGCCCAGGTCTTCAGGGCGTGAGACTGGAGTGCCCTACCGTAGGAGTACGAGAGTTGCCACGGATGCTCGGCTTCTATCTGATTCATCAGGTTGAGATGAGCCGTGGCGTCCTCGTCCGACTGCCCTCCTGAGAGGAAGACCACTCCCGGCAGGTCGCGAGGGACGTGTTTGCTCAGGCAGTCGATTGTCATCATAGCCACCTCCTCACGGGAGATTTGGATTGGACAGTCATTGCCTGCTATGATCATGTTCGGCTTGAGCAGGGCACCGGGAATGTGCACTCCCTGTTCTTTGCAGGCTGCGAAGGTCGCATCGAGAATCTCGGCGGTCACGTCGTAGCAGCCCTGGGCGTCGTGTGAGCCCTCCATCAGCACCTCGGGCTCGATGATGGGGACGAGCCCCTGTTCCTGACAAATCGCGGCGTAGCGTGCGAGCGCGTGTGCATTGGTCGAGACGCAGGCAGCGCTCGGTATCCCATCTCCTATCTTGATTACAGCGCGCCACTTGGTGAAGCGCGCACCCATCTGAAAGTACTCGGAGCAGCGCTCACGCAAGCCGTCAAGGCCCTCTGTGATCTTCTCATCGGGGTGATGGGCGAGGTTCTTAGCCCCCGTATCGACCTTGATTCCGGGGTGGACCCCCCTGGCCATCAAGGCGTCTGGGATGGGGGTCCCGTCGTCCATGCTCTGTCGCATTGTCTCGTCGAACAGTATCACACCGCCAACTGCCGACTCGTAGCCGGCGGTGGCGAACAGGTTCGCCCTGTACGACCTTCTAGTCTCAGAAGAAGGCTCGACTCCGACAGCAGCGAGTCTGTTAGACATCGTGCCGTTGCTCTCGTCCGCTGCTAGGATGCCCTTGCCGGGAGCCACCAGTTCACTGGCGGTCATCTCAAGCAGTTCTCTATCCATTGTGGTGTCTCGTTACCACGTGTGGGCTGATGGAGAAGAAGTCATCGCACTGAGGACACGTAGTAGTGCTCGCCGGAATTCACATCGATGATTTCTGAATGCACAGAAGCTCGGCCATCCTCAAGAATCTCAACTCCCTTGGTCCGTCCGGTGCACACACCCGAGCCGATGAACATCGAATCATCCGACGAGCAGAGCTCGTCGCGCGCCCATATCCTGTCGATGTCTCCGTCGATCATTTGCTCAGCGCGCTCCCTGTGACCCTCGTTCTTGAACACGAGTCTTCCCTCGAAGGGTGCGCCCAATCCCTTCAGTGCAGTAGCCGTGATGACTCCCTCGGGAGCGGCTCCGATCCCCATCAGCATGTCGATGTCGGAGTTGGGGTCGGCGGCGTTGAGGGCCGCAGCGATGTCGCCGTCGCCGATGAGCGCGATGTCGACATCGTGCTGGTTCAAATCGCGGATCAACTGCTCATGTCTCGGTCTTTCCATAACCACAACACGAAGCTGGGAAGGAGGCTTGCCGAGAGCTGCGCAGGCGGCTTCGATGTTGTAGGGGACGTCGGCCTCAAGGCTGACTTCGCCGGCGAGGGCGGCAGGTCCGGCAATCTTGTCCATGTAGCAGTCTGGGGCGTGCAGCAGACAGCCACGTGGGGCGGCTGCCAGCACAGCCATCGCGTTGGGCAGGCCGAGGGCGACGTGGTTGGTGCACTCGAGAGGGTCCACCGCTATGTCGATCCTCGGCGCGCCAGCCACTCCCTGCATCGAGCCCAGAGGCTCGCCTATCCACAGCATCGGAGCATCGTCGCGCTCGCCCTCGCCAATGGCGACTCGCCCGTCGAAGGGAACGGTGTCGAAAACGGCGCGCATAGCTTCGACTGCGGCGCCGTCAGCGGCCTTGCGTTCACCCATGCCCCTCCAAGCAGAGGCAGCCACCGCGGCTGCCTCGGTAGCCTGCAGAAAGTGCTCGGCGAGGTCGATGGTCGCCATGGCGAGCCGAGCGAGCCTCAGCATTCAATGATGCGGGTCGGCCTTGCTCTTACGCAGGACCCGCACGTCCTCGATCCTCGAGGTCGGATACTGTCCTTCGCTGTCCTTCTCGATTGGCTTGAGCATGTCCCACGCGCACAGCAGACCTGCACTGACGCCACACAGCGCCTCCATCTCGACGCCGGTGGTCCAATGGGTTCGCACCGAAACGGTGCAGCGCAGTCCGTTCTCCTCGACCTTCCAATCCACCGTGCAGCCCTCAATTGGTATTGGGTGGCAGTGAGGCAGAGTGCGCGGAGTCTCCTTGACGGCTTGAATGGCTGCTACTGTCGAAGCCTCACGGACATCTCCCTTGGGCGAGCGACCATTGGCGGCTACATCGATACCTTCGTCGGAAAGCAGCAGGAGCCCGGTGGCCACAGCCTCACGCGCGACGACTGGTTTCGAGCCGACGTCGACGATTCCGGTCCAAGACTCCTCCATACCAGCACCTACCCTCATTGGGAGTATTACGCCGAGGGCATCATCCCTATTCAGACCGGCGGCGGGTCTGCATCTAACTGAAATACGGAGGGCAGGATGGGATGGCATGGCCGAGGCTTTCCGAAAGAAGGCGACTCCGGGCAAGGTGCCTGAACTTGTATCGGGCTTGGCACACGACAGGCCTATCACAGATGGGGTCAAACTGCAGGTCATCGACGAGCTCTGCGTCGGCTGCTCTTACTGCCTGATGGCATGCAAGGACGATGCGCTGATCGTCGAGGGACTGTGCGAGGTCATCGATGAGAACTGCACCGACTGCCTGAGGTGTCTGCTCTGGTGCCCTACCGGGGCCCTCGTCTACTCCTGAGGTGCCCCGATGAGCGAGAAGCCCAAGGCGGTGGTCATCGGCGCTGGGGTCGGTGGGCTGGCTTCCGCAGCCAGCCTCGCGCAGACCCAGAAGTACGACGTCACGGTGTACGAGAGGATGTCCTTCGCCGGAGGCCGGTTCACTCAGCATGACCACGACGGCTTCCAGATTCCCACCGGTGCGGTGCACATGATACCGCATGGTCGCAAGGGCCCATTCGCCAAACTGATACTGGGTAAACGCAGCAATGGTGGGCTCGGACTGAGGCGGCATGGGGTGGAGTTCCTGCCGACAACGAGGTTTGCTTGTCAGATGAAGGACGGCGAACTGAGGCGAGCCAACTCGGTATATGGGATCCTTCCGTGGTTCTCCGCCAGAGATACCCTGAATCTCCCCCGACTCCTGCTAAAGCGCGCAAATCGACCTTGGGGGAACGAAACTGAGGATGGCAGGACATGGATGTCAAAGAGGTTCTCCGATGAGTTCGTAGACTTCTGTGATGCATTCGCAAACTTCGCTATCAGTCTGAGATTCGACCAGATGCCGGCCTCGACAGTCGTGAAGATGCTGCAGAACTCGTTCTGGAGCGACCGTCCACACATCCCAAAGGGAGGATGCAAGGGGGTGATAGATGGTTTGCGAGCCGACCTGAAGGAGAACGGCGCCCGGCTGAAGTTATCTAATGAGATTACCGAGATTCTGCCCGGCGAGGCCGAAGAATCGACCAAGGGCAACCGCTTCTGCATCGGCGTGAGGCGCCGTGGTCGAGAAGAGGGGGTCTGGGTAGGCGCCGATTCGATCATTCACAATGGCGGTCACCCGAATCTGCTCAAAGCGCTCTCGGACGACTTCGAGATCGCCACCGGAATCAGGGAACAGGTTCGCGACACGCAAGCAGTTGGTGGCATAGGATTCGTGTTCGCCCTCGACGACGACATACCGCATAGAGGCAGCGGTGTGACCATGCTGCCGAATCTCAACAGGGTCGGGGGTTATGTGATTCCGACCTTCTCAGAGCCGAGCCTGGCCCCTGAGGGCAAGCACATGATGATCACGCACCAGTACGTCCCTGACCCCAGTGTCAAATCCGAGATTGACAAGGGTCGCGAGGACCTCTACGAGTCCATCCCCTGGTTGGCTGACCACGGCGAGGAGCTGTGTGTGCACACCTATCACCGAAACTGGCCTTGCAACCGTGCCCCGCAGGGCGCTGAACTGCCCTCGGATGTCGGCGTGGAGGGTGTTCGTCTGGTCGGCGACGGCATCAAGGGTCACGGCTGGATGATGGTCGAGGGCATCGCTTCGAACGTGCCTGAGGCCGTGTCCAGTGTCAGCAGTTCCATGGACACGAGATAATCAGCCGAGTCCTGTCTTCCAGACTTCGCCGTCGGCTCTGATTTCCTTCTTCCAAAGCGGTGCTTGGCGTTTCAGTTCGTCAATGAGCCAGCTGCAGGCCTCGAAACCCTCAGCCCGGTGGGCTGATCCAATATGGATGCACACGATTGGCTCACCCGGCCCTACCGAGCCGGTGCGGTGAGCCAGCACCACAGAGACCACGTCGAACTGGCCGACGGTCTGCTCGGCGAGCTCGGAGAGAACCGTGGGCAGGCGTTCCTCCCAAGCATCGAACTCGAGTCTCTCAACAGCCACTCCGTCGTCCTGTGCACGGGTCAGCCCGACGAAGGAGACCACGCTGCCACAGCCATCCGAGTCGAGCAGTTCTCGCAGCCCTTCAGGATCGAGTCGCTCTGGCTCGATGAGCACGTGTATGCGGTGCATAGCGCGCCATCGGGGTCCTGCGCTTGAACGCGACGGACGCAACCCAACCGTTCAAGCAGGGGGTCTGAGGTGCCGGAACCGGAATGAGGACTGGACATGCCCCCCTTCGACCCACCAGACCGAGATGTTCAAGCAGCAAACCGAAGAAAAGCGGAAGCAGCAGAATTAGCGAAGCCGATACATGTCCTTGGCGCTGGCCTTTCGGGCCTCGCCGCTGCCACCTATCTGGCCAACGCCGGCCGCGAGGTTCACGTGCATGAGATTCGCGGTGACAGCGGTGCTCGTTTCGATGGCGATTTCCAAGGAATCGAAAACTGGACCAGTGGTAGTGACTTCTTCGATGAGATGCGCCAGTGGGGCTTCGACCCGGAGCAGTTCAAGTCCGACCCGTTCGATGTCATCGACCTAGCCCACCCTGACGATGAAATCACCCAACCACGGACCTCAGACGTGGCCTTCCGCGTCGTTGAGCGTGGCACTGCTGAGCACTGCATCGATCAGGGATTCAAGCGGATGGCGATGGAGGCTGGTGCCCATATCCACTACGATGTCCGCAAGGATCCCAAGGAATGTCACATCATCGCTGCGGGACCCAAGGACTCGAGCGCGGTGGCGTTCGGCGAGATTTTCCACACCGATCACCCCAACCACGTCACTTTCCAACTCAACGACAAACTCGCTCCCGGGGCCTATTCCTACCTCATCATCATCGATGGAGTGGGGCTGATCTGCACCTGCCTGTGGCGCCAGCAGAAGAATAGCTCGCGCTACCTAAACGAGACCATCGCTTGGTACGAGCAGCACTACGATCTCAACCGCAAGCCAATCAAGAGAGTTGGCGGCAAGGGTGACTTCTCGCTGCCTACCAAGTACGTCCACGAAGGACGCTACTACGTCGGCGAAGCCGGTGGTCTGCAGGACTTCATGTGGGGCTTCGGCATGCGATACGCGGTAACCAGCGGGGTACTCGCAGCCAAGGCTGTGCTCGGCGATTGCGACTACGAAAGCGAGGTGCGCGAGCGCCTCGTTCCACTAGTCAGAGCGAGTGCGATCAACCGCTTCCTGATGAACAGAGTCGGCAACCGAGGATTCAAGATGGTGGCGAACCACTGGATGCGCGACCAGAAGAAGAAGGGGGATGGACTGGCATTCATGCGATGGATGTACAAGCCAGGACTTGGGAGGAGGATGCTGTGGCCGATCGTCAGGCTCGGAATGCTGCGCCGTAAGCAACTCAAGGACGGAAGGACGGTGCACCGCCTCCCGTTCAGGAAGTCTCTCGGTCGCGATGTCTGGGAGCCGAGTGCCAGGGGTAACGAAATCGGTGCCCAGTGGGATGCCATCCGCAGAAGCGGGGGCAATACCTCATTCAGTGAAAGTGACGCCTGAAAGGCGTCCGCCGGCTCCGTTTGGTTGATATGGCGTCCCTGAGTGGCCAAAGCATGACCACTTGGCCGGAAATGGAACCGATGCCGAACAACCTGGTGAACTACGGAGTTACAGACAACGGAATAGCCGTCATAGAGTTGTGCTCCGATTCAGATGGCGAGCCCCTGACCGAGGGCAAGACCCCTGTCAACACCTACACTCATTCCATGATGCGCGACATCGACGAGGCGGTACTCAGGGCTCGCTTCGACGATGATGTGACCGTGATCATGATGACTGGCCATGGCGAGAAGTTCTTCTCAGCAGGTGCCAGCATCAGCATGCTCGACTCGGTCACTCCCGGCTTCAAGTACTTCTTCTGCCTGCATGCCAACGAGACTCTCAGCAGGCTGGAGCAGACTCCCAAGCTCGTCATCGCCGCGCTCAACGGCCACGCGGTCGGCGGCGGTCTGGAAATCGCTATGGCTGCCGACATCCGAATCGGCCGCAAGGACTCAGGTCAGGTCGGTCTGCCCGAAGTCTCCCTCGGTGTACTCCCCGGAACCGGTGGCACCGCACGCCTGTCTCGACTGGTCGGTAAGGCGAAGGCGATGGAGATTATGGTGACTGGACGCAAGTTCTCTTACGAGGAGGCCAAGGAGATGTCTCTCGTCCACGATGTCTGGGCCGGCAGCCTCGACGAGTTCCGTCAGGATATCATGGACTACGCCGGGCAGTTCACCCTGCCATACGCTGCCAGCAAGGCCATCGGGAACATCAAGCGAAGCGTCCAGAGCGGCATGGAGATCCCGCTCGAATATCATCTGGCCCTCGAGAGGGAGTTGCAGTCGGACCTGTTCCAGAGCGGCGATGCGAAGAAAGGGATCGCGGCCTACGTCAACAGGGAAGTTCCCGAATTCGAAGGAAACTAATTGAATCGCACTCTATAGAGTGCGAATCACTGATACAGCGTTTGATATACCTGTTCTCACTGCCGTAACTGCATGGCAGACGCAGAGATTGTAGAGGATTACACTCAGAACTTCGAGGTGTGGATTCAGGATTTCAGCGAGTGGCAGACTAGAATCGGCTTCGACCCCTCATGGCTGGGCGACTACCGCTTCGATATCAAATTCGATTGGGACACCGCGGGAAGCCAAATCGAGTTCGGAGACTTCGAAGGCAAGCCCAAGTGGGAGCGGAGGATGCAGATTCCTCAGCAGACGATTCGTGATGCGATCGTCAACATGGTCAGCGTCCAGGGCGATACCGAGTTCGCCTCAGTCGAACAGCAGAATCACCTGCTCGATTCCGCCCCCACCGAGTACGATCGCAAATCGGCGCTGCGAATCATGTGCGAGGAGCAACGCCACGGCTGGCAGATGGCCTATCTGCTGTGCACCTTCTTCGGTGAGCAGGGCGTTCGCGAGGCTGCCAAACTGCTTGAGCGAAACGCACAGGACGGAACCAGGATTCTTGGCTCCTTCAACGAGCCGATCGACCATTGGCTGGACTTCTTCATGTTCACCCACTTCATCGACCGCGACGGCAAGTATCAGCTCAAGATGCTCAGTACATCCGCGTTCAAACCACTGGCAGCGAGCATGGGCCCGATGCTCAAGGAGGAGTCGTTCCACCTAGGAACAGGGGCCAACGGCCTGCGCCGGGTCGTAAAGCAGGGGGTGATACCTTGCGCCCTAATCCAGAAGTACGTCAACAAGTGGGTCAGTACGGGACTCGACCTGTTCGGTACCGATGATTCGGCCAGCGCCCAGTGGGCCTACGTCTACGGGGTCAAGGGTCGCTACGACGAGCGTGAGGCTCAGGAGGCTGCTGAAAGGGAGCATCTGAACGAGGCCAGCCGGGAGTTGTACTTCCAAGAGCTTCGCGACGAGATGCGTCGAATCAGCAGGGCGCGCAAGGAGGGGGAGCCCGAGCTCTACATCCCGTCGGACAAGTTCAGGCGTGGAATCGGCAAGTACGCCGGACAGAGGTACACCGTGCACGGCGAACCGTTCGATGGCGATGATGCCGCTTGGGACAAGTATCTCGATGAAGTCACGCCGTCGGATGAAGAAGAGGACCGCCTAGTGAACGAGTACATGCAACAGGAATGGATCCAGTACCGAGAGTGGAAGGGAGAATGAACCACTCGGGGGCCTCGCTATGCAGCACATAGCCCTCACCTCGTTCGACAAAGAGCGCTGCAGGCCGTTCTTCGACCGGCTGACCGAGTACTTCCAAGAGCATCACCATTCCGAGCAACAGGATGCTGAGGCTTACGAGGAGCTGCTCTACCGCATCCGCAGGCCCTATACGCCTCAGATGCTCGACATGATTGACGATTGGATGGGGCTCGAGAGGCGCGACTGGCGCGAGGAGACACAGAGAGAAGTCATGCTGTCTCTATATGCGATTCGCTACCCAGACACTCTGCTCATCGAGAGTCTTACCGACAAGGCTCGCTCGGACATCCGCAGACTGTCCGCCTACCTGCACTTCACCCACCACACCTACGCCATCTGGGACGAGGACTCACGCAGAGGACTGGTAAAACTCGGCATCGACATACCCCCTACCGAGGTCGCAGAACCCTTCGTCTACGGTGCCTACGTCACGGCAATCGAGTTGTTGAAGGACGTCGCCCCTTTCACCTGCTTCCTAGAGCATGATGTACCGCGCCAGCGGCTGTTCCAAGCGGCTCTAGCGGCTTACGGCCGGGAGTGATTGGATGGAGATCCAAGCCGTCGCCGTCATCGGCGCCGGCACGATGGGCGCAGGGATAGCACAAGTCTGCGCTCAGAGTGGTTGGGAGACCAGACTCTACGATGCCTTTCCTGATGGGCTGGCAAAAGGAATGGCGGCAATTGACGCGTTCTGGGACAGAGGCATCGAGCGCGGCAAGACCTCGCCAGAGCAGAAGTCCGGATGGTCTAGCAACCTCAACGCGGCCAGCGATATGGCCGAAGCCGTGGCTGGAGCAGACCTCGTCATCGAGGCAGTCCCGGAGAGCATGCCCCTCAAGCAGAGCATCTTCGCCGAGCTCGAGCAGCTTGCACCGAGTCACGCCGTATTAGCCACCAACACCTCCAGTCTGCCGATCTCGGACATCGCAGGCGCTACGAGTTGCCCGGAGCGTGTTATCGGGATGCACTTCTTCAATCCGGTCCCGCTCATGGAGCTGCTAGAGTTAGTGCGCCACGATGAGGTCTCGGAGGAGACCATCGCAGCCGCGCAATCCATCGGTTCGGCGATGGGGAAGACCACCATTCTGGTTCGCGACGTACCCGGCTTCGCCAGCAGTCGACTCGGTGTCGTGCTCGGCAACGAGGCGATGCGTATGCTCGCTGACGGAGTCGCCTCGGCCAGCGACATCGATACCGCGATGCGCTTGGGCTACAGGCACCCGATGGGCCCGCTGGAATTGGGCGACCTCGTAGGACTGGATGTCCGCAGGGACATCCTCAACAACCTCGCAGACTCGTTCGGCGACGAGACGTACCGACCCCATCCTATGCTCGACAGGCTTGTCGAGGCGGGCGACCTCGGAAAGAAGACTGGTAAGGGGGTCTACGACTGGACCAGCGGCGAGAAGGTCGAGCGATGAATGAGAGATGGGATGTCGTGGTAATCGGCTCGGGGGCCGGCGGCATGACTGCAGCCGTTGCTCTTTGTAACGCTGGAAAGAGGGTGCTCGTGCTCGAACAGCACTACCTGCCGGGTGGATGGACGCATTCGTTCTCCCTAGACGGACATCGCTTCAGTCCTGGTGTGCACTACCTAGGCGGCTTACATGAAGGAGGTGACATGCGAATGGTCCTGGAAGGTCTGGGAGTAGGGGGCGACATGGAGTTCTACGAACTGAATCCTGACGGCTATGACCACGTCATCGTCGGCGAGGAGCGCTTTGACATACCCAAGGGGATGTCTGTCTTCAGAGAGAGGTTGTGCGAGCGGTTTCCGCGGGAACGCAAGGGCATCGAGCGGTACTTCCGCTACATGCAGCAAATAGATGAGGAGATGAGCAGCAGCAGGAAGTTGCGCGGTCTATTTGCCCCTCTGAAGACGCTTCTCGTAGCTCCTCGACTGGCCCTGACGGGACTTCGTCCGATTTCAGGGAGAATCAGGAAGTACGTCAGTGACCCTTTGCTCATCACCATACTTGAGTCCCGCTCCGGTGACCACGGTATGAGTCCGGAGCGCGTTCCCGCTGCACAGCACATCGGCATCGAAGCGCATTACTGGGAGGGCGGCTGGTATCCCAAGGGGGGTGGAGCGGCCTTCCCGAAGGCGTTCATACGCAGGCTTAGGTCCAAAGGCGGAGAGATCAGGTTGCGCACCGAAGTCGAGAGCATACTGCTCGAAGAGGGGGCGGATGGTTGTCGGGCCACAGGGGTACGTCTGGCTGATGGCTCTGAGATCCATTCTGAAATGGTGCTCTCGAACGCAGATGCACACGCCACCTACCACAATCTGGTCGGGGTCGATCGTCTGTCAGGGAAACTGCGACGTCGCCTCGAGAGGACCGAATACTCGGTCTCCAGCCTGAGTCTGTTCATGGCCACCGACCTAGACTTGGAGGCTATGGGACTTGATTCAGGCAACTACTGGATATGCGAGAAGGCCGATATCGATGCCATCTACCGCTATGCAGAGAAGGAGAATCTAATGGATGCGGGTCCGATAAGGGGGGGTTTCCTGACCATCACCACTCTCAAGGACCCATCTAAGATGAAGGACGGGGTGCATACGATGGAGGCCTTCACATTCGTCTCCTACGACGCATTCAAGCCATGGCTCGGGACCAAGACAGAGGAACGCTCGGAGGAGTACGAGGAGTTCAAGCGGGACCTGACCGAGAGGATGCTTGACATGATCGATCCACTGATACCGGGACTGCGCGACCATATGCTGCTTTGCGAGTTGGGCACCCCGCTGACCAACGAATACTACGTGAGCTCGCATCGCGGCAACCTCTACGGAACCGCAAAGTCGGCGAGTCAGATCGGTCCGTTCGGTTTCCCGATAAAGACTGAGATCAACGGCCTGTACCACTGCGGCGCCTCGACGACGTCGCACGGAGTGATGGGGGCGATCTACAGTGGACTGCTGGCCTCCAAGAAGATGCTCGGGACGCCCATAAGAGAGATTCTTATCCATTCAGACGAGGGGAGTGTCCTTGTCCACTGAGACTCACTACGAAATGGGAGTGGGCCCGCCCAGATTTGAACTGGGGTCTAACGCCCCCGAAGCGCCAAGTATAGGCCAAGCTAACCCACGGGCCCTGCGTGCGTGCGAAACCAGAATCGCGGATTAGCGTTGCTCAAGACAGGTTGCCCGAAGTGGTGCGGACACCGGGAGTTGAACCCGGGTTAGCAGGTTGGGAACCTGCTGTCATAACCACTAGACCATGCCCGCTTGATTCGTCTCAGTCGGTCGTGTACCCGACGGTGGCGCTGCCACCTTCGATCGACATGATATACAGCGACTTGAGATTGACGCCTGAACTGGCCATCCCCCTAGTAAACGACGCCAAGGCCCCGGGTTCGTGATCCAACTTGGCCGACTTCAGTTCAGCTACGGTGTAACTCGCTCCCATTCTATCGAGGGCCCCGGAGGTGGCATCGGGGTTGTCAGTCAGGATGGCGGCCGATGCAGTGTCGCCTCCGACGGCTACCACAGCGAGTATGTTCACATCCGCAGCGGCTATGGCTTCACAGTGGTCGGCGAGCGCGCCTGGTTCGTCGTTCATCATGATTCTGTATTCCTTCATGAGACCTAGTCGTGGGCTTTCCACCTTCAATCTGTCGAAAACCGTCCGGACCTCAGATTTCCCTGGGCCGCAGTACTTCCTCAACTATCCAGCCATCGGGGGTTTCTACCAGCAGCGCAGCGGCTGCCGTCGGCATCTCGTGCCACTCGCCGGTCAGGTGGTTGATGAGATTCTCAGAGCCCGGATTGTGGCCCAGTATCATCGACGTGCCTTCGCCCAGAATGTCCTCCAACTGGATTAGCAGAGTGCTGACGTCGGCGTGGTAGATCTCTGGTCTGAGGTCTAATCTCGCACCGTCCATGTAGGGCGACATTCCCTCCAAAGTCTCGAGTGTACGTGTGGCGCTGCTCACCAAAATCAGTTGGGGGAGCCAGTCCCTCTCGGACAGGGCATCTGCCATTCGCGGGGCCTCACTTTGACCACGTGCATTGAGAGGCCTGTCGTGGTCCCTCATGTTGAGGTAGTCGTGACCGCTGTCGGCGTGACGCATCACGATGAGTCTACGAGTCACGCTTGCGAGAAGTGGACGGCGTTCTTGAATTGCATGAATCTCATAAGACACTGCTCAGTCGAACGGGCATGCACACGCGCGAGCACCTGTACATCGGTGGCGAATGGGTGGCCCCGCGCGGAGAGGGCTCGATCGAGGTAGTCAATCCCGCCAATGAGCAGTTGATCGGTTCAGTGCCTGTCGGATCGGCGGCTGACATCGATGCCGCGGTGGCCTCCGCACGTGCCGCTTTCCCCTCTTGGTCGGAGACCCCTGTGGAGGAGCGGGCGGAGTACCTGAACAGACTCTCGGTAGCGATAAAGGAGCAGGCTGAGGAGTTGTCGCAACTCATCACATCCGAGGTCGGCACACCGATCAACTACTGCCGGATGGCTATGGTCGGGACCCCTGCGGTCGTCTCGCGCTCATACGCAAAGATCCTAGAGGGTTTCGAGTGGGAGGAGGAGGTCCGAAATTCGCTTGTGGTCAAGGAGCCCGTGGGCGTGGTCGCGATGATCACGCCGTGGAACTTCCCGCTGCACCAGATAGTCGGCAAGGTCGCCCCGGCGATTGCAGCGGGCTGCACGATGGTAGTCAAGCCATCCAAGGAGGCGCCACTGAACGCCTTCGCCCTAACCGATATCATGCACGATATCGGTCTGCCAGCAGGGGTGTTCAACCTCGTCTCGGGCCACGGGCGCGAAATAGGTGAGGTCTTATCGAGCCATCCCAGTGTCGACATGGTCAGCTTCACCGGCTCCACCGGTGCGGGGGTGCGCGTCAGCGAGCTGGCTGCACCCAGCGTCAAGCGGGTTACTCTCGAACTCGGTGGCAAAAGCGCCAACATCATCCTCGATGACGCCGACATCGGCAAGGCCGCCGGCTCAGCCATCTACTCCTGCTTCAACAACTCGGGGCAGGAGTGCTCGGCGCTCACGCGCCTCCTCGTGCCCGAATCTAAGCGCGACGAGGTCATCGGCGTGATATCGTCTAAGATGACTCGCTACACAGTGGGTGATCCGCTCGATGAATCGATGCACTGCGGCCCTATGGTCTCTAGGCGACAGCAGGAGAGCGTGACCGCGCACATCGCCAGTGGCATCGCAGAGGGTGCCACCTTGATCGCCGGTGGCGAAGGGATGCCAGACGGCCTTGATTCCGGTTACTACGTCAAGCCGACTGTGTTTGCTGAAGTCACTCCCGACATGACAATCTTCCGTGAGGAGATCTTCGGGCCGGTCCTCTCGATAACCACCTACTCTACAGAGGAAGAGGCAATCGCCCTCGCGAACGATTCCGACTATGGGCTCTCGGGTGGAGTCTGGTCTGGCGACGAGGGACGGGGCATGCGGGTCGCCCGTCAGATGCGTACCGGACAGGTCAGCATAAACGGAGGACCGTTCAACATCTCAGCGCCATTCGGCGGCTACAAATTCTCAGGCAACGGCCGCGAACTCGGGGTCCACGGCCTCGATGAGTACCTTGAGATCAAGTCGATCCAGCGTTGAGGGCTGCAGATGAGCAAGCCCCGGCTTCTCGTCATCACCGGAAGCAGCGGGGTGGGCAAGTCCACGCTCTCTGCGCGTGCTGCGGCTTCCCTGGGTTTCAGCAAGAGCGCTTCTACAGACACCATCCGCGAGGCACTGAGGACGCAGTTCGACGCAGACGAGTTGCCGGCTCTGCACCGTTCCTCGTTCGAGTCGGCTGGCTCGGGGGTTGTCGAAGACTGGCACGGGACCGTGAAGGTACTCTCGGAGGGAGTAGCAGCGGTTGTCAGGCGAGCCAGCATGAAGGGCTCGGACCTCTTGCTTGAAGGTGTGCACGTGATTCCCGATGCCCAGATACTCAATGACTGGAGGGGTGCCGGGGGAATCGCATGCGGCGTGGTACTGTATGTCGAGGAAGGAGACAGGCATCAGAGGTTCATCGTGAGGCGAGAGAGGCATAACAACCGCGGGCTAGCACACTATCTGGATAATCTCGACAGGATTCGCGAGATTCAAAGAGAGATGGTGAGCAACGGACGCGAGGCCGGCTGGCTCGTGATGGACGCGAGTGCACAGGACGACCCGGTCGGGATGGTCGAGGCCTCTTTCGAATGACTAGAAACCCAGTGTCTCGAGAATCATGTCGGTCCTATCGCCAAGCTCCTCCACCGAACCCTCGTTGAGGATTATAGCGTGGGCCTGCGCCATAAGATGCTCGAGGCTCCAGTTCCACTCACGCTCCTCACGCACGGCGAACTCCTCTTCTCCGCCGTCCTCACCGCGGCCTCGTTCGGCCAGCCACCCCTCCCTTGCCTGCGCGGAAGCGGTCAGCGCGACTATGGTGACATCCCCTATGTGCTCACGTAGCCGCTCAAGCTCCTCGGTCTGGCGCATCCCGTCAATCAGTACGTCCGATGACTCCATCGCCTCGGAAAGGCTCGGCATCAGCCGATCGACCACTATGGTCTCCCCCTGTTCCTCTCGCATCGAAAGTGCTGTCTGACCCACGTTCTCTGTCGTCTCGGGAAGTCCTCTGTCGGCCGTCTCCGCACGCACCACATCACCGAGTGAGAGCACTGTCAGACCTCGCACTGCGGCGCGCCCGGCGACAACGCCCTTGCCCGAGCCGGGAGGTCCGCACAGCACAATCACGCGGCCGGGCATGGAGAGGGCTGATTGCACATCGGACATGACGCTTGCTAGGGTTCGGCTAGCGGCCGACCCATTCCGCGTCCTTGCCATCCAAAAAGGCGGATACGCCGATCTCCTTATCCTCGGTGTCGAACAACGCTACGAACTCGGAGCGCTCGGCCAACACGCCCTCCGAAAATGGCAGGTCGAGGGCGGATCGGACAGCTCGCTTGGCGACCTTGACTGTGTAGGGCGACTTTCTGGCTATGTTCTCAGCCAATGCCATTGCAGCCGACTCCAACTCTTCGGACTCGACCACCTTGTTGACGAGTCCGATGTCCATGGCCTCGGCGGCTCCGACCATCTCCCCGGTCAGAGTCATCTCCATCGCCTTGCCATAGCCCAGTAGCCTGCACAGACGCTGAGTACCCCCGCCGCCAGGTATCAGGCCCAGATTGATCTCTGGCTGTCCGAAAATGGCTCGGCTCGAGGCGACCCTGAGATCGCAGGCCAGCGCCAGTTCGGTGCCGCCGCCTAGGGCGAATCCGTCGACCATGGCAATGGTCGGCTTGCTGAGGTCCCAGATCGCCTCCCAGGCGTTGTCGTCGAAGAATTCGCGGACGTCATCAGAGTCCTTACCCGCGAACTCGGAGATATCGGCCCCTGCGGCGAAGGCGGCCGGCTTTGGGCGCTTGCCCTCTGGAGCTGGTGGAGGCGGAGCTCCGCGTATCACGACTGCGCGAACCGAATCATCAGCTTCAACGCGGGCACACTGCTCCTTGATGGCGATGTGCGACTTCCGGTTCAGTGCATTGAGCTTCTCCGGACGGTTGAGTGTCCAGACTGCTATTACGCCGCCTGAGGGGCTACAGCCCTCCACTGCGAGGTCCTCGACCAGTAAGACTTCCTCGCCCATGGCTCGTCTAGGGTCGTTTCGCGCTTCAACGTTCAGTCGGCGGTCTATGCGTCATCAGGTGTGACCGGGGGTGGCATTGGCGGCATGCCGGGAGGAGGTGGCATTGGCGGCATGCCGGGAGGAGGTGGCATGTCATCAGGCAGAGGGGGCGGAGGCGTTTCCGATATCTCAGGCACAGGTGGTGCAGCCTGCTTCTTCTCAGGTAACTCGAGAGGGACCCGAACCTTCAGCACACGGCTCTCGTCAATGCGGACGTAGGATACACCTTGCGGCTTGCTCGAGTCAGCGCTCTCTGGCTCGTCGAGGACCGTCAGCCCATGATTAGGGTCCTTGAGCAGGGCAGCGATATCCTCGCCGTCCTCCACCGCAGACCACATTCCAACTTTGGCGGCTCGCCTCGAGGCCATATCCATACGGCGCTTCCTCTCAATCTTGGAGCGTATCTCAGCTCGCTTGAGCCTCCTATCCACCACGAACGCCTCGACCTCCGACTCCTCGTCTATCTGCGGATCAGACTCGGCCACAAAGCGCGTTGCGACCTGACTGCCGTCGTCCGGCATCATCTGTACCGGAAGAGGCAGTGCCTCGCTATCTGACGCTGTCTCAACTGCAGGTGGCATCGGCATCTCCGGAGGGGGGGGCATCGGTTGCGCCACAGGCTGGGCTACTCTGCCTCGGCTCCGCTGGATCTTCTCCTCGCGTCGCTCGCTGGCGCCCTCGAGCTCTAGAACAGGTGCTGGTAACTCAATCTCATCCCTTGGCTTCTCTACCGTCACAATGTCCTTCTTTCTAGGTGGTTTCAGAACTGGGGAGCGTCCTGAGAACATCAGGATGGCTATCAGGGCAAGGAGTATGGAACCCCCAGCAATCTGTGTCATCTGGCTGGCCTCGCCCTGTAGCACGAGAAACGTGGGGATACCCATCAGAACCGCGCCCCAGACGACTAGTCGGGTCAACGACACCATGCCTATCGGACTCTCACGAACAGCGCTCCGCCTTCACCTTGACGCAGGACTGAGGACCTCGGAGAGGCCCTTCAGGGCCTGTCCTCGGTGCGAGATTGCTGATTTCTCCTCAGCGCTCATCTGTGCGCAGGTGCGCCCGTCGCCCTCATTCGGGATGAAAATGGGGTCGTAGCCGAAGCCGCCGGTCCCGAGCATCTCCCCGGATATCCTGCCCCTGCAAACCCCATTGGACTGCCACGTCCTGCCATCTAGGTCCACGATAGCGACTGCTCTGTACTCAGCCCCACGGTCATCAGCTTCCTCGAGCAGCCTGAGGATACCGTCGAGACCCACGGTTCCCTCGACGAAAGAGGAGTAGGCGCCCGGGAAGCCGTCCAGGGAGTCGATGAACAGCCCCGAGTCCTCTACCATTATCGCTGAGTCCTCCAACTCTGTCCCCTCGATCATCATTCGGGCCTGCTCAATTTTGGCGAATGCGACGGCTTCGAGCCCTTCCGCCTGCGGCTCGACGAAATCAGGTGCCTCGCCGTCGACGAGCAGCGGCTCCACCCCATGTCCCAGCGGGGACAGCATCTGCACCGCCTCGGCGACTTTGTGGGGGTTTCCGGTGGCGAACAGTATCCTCACTCTACCACCTACCCGTGATATCGGACTCGCCCTCTGATGGCATCGAATCTGGCTACGACTTCGGTGGCGCTTGCGACGCCACCGCCGGCGTCTGCCGCGAGATACCCGTCCACCATAGACTGCACCGCCCCCTCATGCTCCGAATGGCTCGCAGTAAGGCATTCGTTCAGCACTTGTAAGTCGATCCCGAGATGCTCGAGTTCGGGTGAGATCCGTGCCAGCCCGAAGTCTATGAGTGAGAGGGAACCAGCCACGTCCGCGAGTATGTTGTGAGTCGTCATGTCACCATGGGAGATGTCCATTTCGTGCAGACGGCGTATGAGGGCGCCGACATTTACCATGGAAGCGCCGTCTACAGAGGTGTCGTTCAGCGCATCGTACAGCGGCCTGCCGTCGATGCGCGAGAGCAGCATCCAACCCTCTTCTAGGTCCAAGTCGAACAGTGCCGGGGAGGGGAACTCGCTGCTCTGCAGTCTGGCCAGCACCCTAGCCTCGACTGAGAGACGCTGGCGGGTCAGGCTCCGGTCGAGGTCGGGGTGCCTGTAGCCTCGTGGTCGGCGCATTTTCAGCACTGCGGCCTTACCCAGCCACGAACCCGCAATCACAGTGGCCTCGGCGCCCTCGTGGAGCGTTTTTTCCGGCATCCACATCGGAATGCTGCCCGGGGCCATGGTACTCCGAGATGAGATGCCTTGAAAGCGGTTGCACCTAACGAGAGATTGGGAGACATGGCAATCGAGCTTCTAGCTGCCCCTTTGCCCCGTGGTAGCCTGATTCTGGGCTCTTTTTCCGACATTGAGATAGAGAGGGAGGCGTATCGTCTCCAAGAGGTCATCAAACAGCCGGTGAAGTGGGGTCTGGAGACATGCAGGGCCATCGCACCGCTCACCTTGGAGATCAACCAGCTGAAGCGTGAGAATGACGTCTTCCTAATCGCCCACTCCTACCAGACCCCGGACATCATCTACGGCGTCGCCGACTCAGTCGCAGACAGTTACGCTCTGTCCAAGGAGGCCCGTGATGCTCCGCAGCAGACCATCCTGTTTTCGAGCGTTCGGTTCATGGCCGAGACAGCCAAGATAGTCAGCCCACACAAGGTGGTCCTGCACCCTTCGCCAGAGGCCGGCTGCTCACTGAGCGACGGAATCACCGCACAGGACGTACGTGACCTGAAGCAGGCGTATCCCGGTGTCCCGATCGCCTGCTACATCAACACCAGCGCTGCGGTCAAGGCCGAGTGCGACGTCTGCGTGACCAGTAGCAATTACCTGAGAATCTGTGAGAAGCTGCCTGGCGAACGCCTGATATTCGTACCCGACCGTTTCATGGGCAAGCACCTACAGAACGCACTCGCCGGTAAGAAAGAGGTCGTCATCTTCGACGGCGAGTGCGAGGTCCACGCGATTTTCACCGGCGACAAGATTCGCTCATGGAGGAAGCGCACCGCTGACCTCGGGATGGAGCTGATGGTCCTCAGTCACCCTGAATGTGATGCCGACGTGCTTGAGGAGAGTGATTTCGTCGGCAGCAGCGAGGTCCTGATGGAAGAGGCTCTGCGCCTCGCCTCGGAAGGGAAGAGGGACCTCATGCTCATCACCGAGTGCGGCACGGCAGACAGAGTCATAGCCGAGTCCGATGAGGAACTGAACCTGATTGGTGCGTGTGTGATGTGCCGCCACATGAAGGTCACTCAACTCGAGGATATCCTACAGGCTCTGAGGAACCCCAGACCCGAGCAGATCGTCGAGATCGGGTCGGATGTCATCGATAGGGCGGGTCATTGCCTCGACGAGATGTTCAGGCTAGCCGGGTGATTACTCCCGGCGCTCCGAGGTGGCCTGATAGGACCACAGGAAAATGAGCGGTATCAGCATCAGTATGGCTGATTGCAGAATCACCGAGGAGTAGGGCTGGAAGGTCTCCTCCGAGTACACCGTGAGCGCCGAGACTCCATCGGCATCGACCTCGACCCATGCCACGTTGTTCAACAGGACCTGTGGGTCTGACTGGTCGACATCCTCATCGTGTGTGATGGCCAGTGTGGTGTTGTCCGCGATTTCATGGAGGTAGACATCCCTGTTGGTGACGATATCCTCGGGATCGAGCGAGGGGTCCCAGAAGGGAATCTGCAGGAATGCCACGCGCCCGTGTGCCACACTAGGGGAAGATGACGGCCACACCGGCTCGGAGATCATTGTCTGCTCGCCTGTCAGGATGTTGATCAGAATCGTCCGATTGACCGGTCCGACATCGACCACCGCAATCACCCACATCGGATCCATGGCGATGTCGACTACCTCGGCGTTCTCGTAGTCCACCGCGACTCCCGAAACCTGCTCGAGGTACTCATCCTGTTGTTCGGTCGCACCCGCATCCAAAACTAGGCTGATAGCGATTCTCGGCCCCTCGAGCGAAGTGACGTTGACAGTGGGCTGAGAGGCTGTGGTGTCTGCCCATGCGAGTAATTGGCCCGAGGCTGCGACTATCGAGAACGGGGCTCCTAAGAAAGTTGTCTCAATCGGACCCTGCTCCCCGTCGATAACCTCCAGTGAGTCGTCATGGACTATCACCAGCAGCGGCTCTCCGGAGACAGATTCCGCTATCGCCACGTCCAGCACCGGATTGCTCTCAGTCCGACTGAACTTGGGGGAGAACTCGGTCTCGTCGGACTGGAGTTCGTAGAAATCCACCCTCTGGGCGTCATGCAGCGCTAGGAACGGACCCGAGATGGAAACCATCGGAGCTGTTTCCCACGCTGCCCCGGAAACTACGCTGCTGACCTCGTCGCTGACGTTCCACACGCTGATTTCCAAACTGCCGTCCGGTACCTCTTCGACTGAGACCAGCCATCCGTCGGAGCCGGCCGCAGAAGTCGGCCATTCCACGCCCTCGACCGGGAAGTCCTGGTGGGTAGCATCCCAAAGCAAAACGAAGGCGGTCGAAAGTAGAAGAGTGGCGATGATTACGCTAGTCTGCCTCTTGTTGGGCTCCTTTAGAGGCTCGAAGACTGAGTACACGCTGCTCAGGGTTCCACGGAGCGACTTGCCGGGATCTGCGATGGCGCGGGCGAGCCGGCGGCTGAACAGACGCTCGTCGGCTACCCTCCATATCGACGAGTGGGTCTTCGCCGTCAGTTCGACAGCGAGGATGGCGACGGCCATGCCGCCGATGATGTCGACTATCCAGTGTATGCCGAGGTAAATGATTGAGAAGGCGGTTACCAGCATGAAGACGATGAGGAAGTTTCGGTAGTTCACCCACCTGCCGTCTTCATCCCATCTCTGCATGGTCAGCCAGATAGCGAAGGGCAGACCGATGTGCAGGCTCGGCATGCCGTTCGAGAAGGGGTCGATTCGAGTGAACCAGTTGTGAATCTCGGGTGTGAGGTCGTACGCGATGGTCTGCATAGCGGGAATGTGGTCACCGGTCACTCCAACGTTGAAGAAGAGGAAGAACGGTATGGAGATGATGTAGACCCAGAACATCGACAGCGAGACCCTGTCGGCCATGTGCCTGTCATCGAAGTAAATCGGGTAAAGGAAGGAGGCGAAGGTCGCCGTCATGAATCCCATGACGTAAAAGTGGGTCAACATCTGGTCCAATGCGGCGTTGCGCAACTCCTGCTGGACCCACAGGACGATATCTCCCTCTATGGCGTAGACATAGGGCGTCATGTCGAGCTTTGTGCTGGCCATCAGGACCCGGTCCATCCCGTCCAGCAGATCCTTCCACAGATAGACGGAGAAGACCACTATCATATGCGCCCAGTAGCGTCTGAACATGTCGATGAAGCCCTCAAGCCTGAGTTTCGCATAAGGCGGCTTGAACAGCGGCATCATCGCTATACTGAGAATTATCGCACCTGTAATCCAGGTGATGTAGATGCCAGTGCCCGCTGCCATGCTCCTGACCTAATCGGGTAGCGAGTGTGCCATGAAATCGACCCCTACGTGAGAACCGTGGTCAGGTTATGCGGACCGGGGGGCCCGTGCTGTCCTCGAGGGTGGACAGCACGTTGTCCACTATGGCATCGAAGGCCACCGCAGTGTCGCCATCCGGCTCGGCGATGATACGGTGGACGCCATCGTCTCCGCCCCTGACAACACCGGGATCGAATGGCAGAGCGCCGAGGAAGGGGACTTGAAGTTCGGCGGCCGCCAAAGCACCGCCTCCTGACTTGAAAATGTCCAGTGTCAGCGACCAACTCCCGTCCTCACCTGTGTTGGCCTCGATAGGGGTCCCGTCGGGCCCCATGACCGATACCTGCGAGTTGGGCTCAGCGGTCCCGCGGATGGTGTAACCGCTCATGTTCTCGACCACGCCGAGGACGGGGACTGAGAGGGTCTTGGCGAAGTTGATCGACTTGCGACTGTCTAGCAAGGCTACCTCCTGAGGCGTAGTGACAATAACAACGCCGTCGATACCGGGCAAGTTCTGACTGACTGTCAGGGGTTCGTCACTGGTACCCGGGGGAAAGTCGACGATGAGGGCATCCAATTCACCCCATGCGACATCGCCGATGAACTGCTGAATGGCCCCGAGTTTGATCGGCCCTCGCCAGATCACAGGCTTGTCCGGATCATCGATGAGGAATGCCATCGATATGACTCGGACTCCGTGTGGGCCGATAGCGGGAAAAATCTGGCCGTCCTCGACATTTAGTTCGGCATCATCAAGACCGAGCATCTTGGGGACGTTCGGCCCGGTGATGTCGATGTCCATCAGACCGACCTTCATCCCCCTGCGGGCTAGCGAGAGCGCGAGCCCGGTGGCAACTGTGGATTTGCCTACACCGCCCTTGCCTGAAAGTACCATGATCTTGTGCTTAATCTCCTCATCGAGTTTGGTAATCCTGAGTTTGCGCTGCATCTGCTGGTAGGCCTGCTCCATCTGCGCACGCTCCTCGGACGAGGCAGCATCGTCTTGTGACTGCTTATCGCCGCCACCTGAATGGTGACTGATGGGTGAATCTGCCATTGAGCCGATGGCGGCATGGTGCGTACTTCAACCCTATTCAACCACCTGTAACTGGGCCTCAGAGGAAAAAAATGTGGTTTGGTTCATTAATCCTGAACACCACAGGGGTGGTATGCGTCTGCTGTTCGTATGCGTCGGCAACACCTGCCGCAGTCAGATGGCTGAGGCACTGGCCAAGCACAAAGGGTATGAGGCCCAATCTGCAGGAACTAGTCCGGGCAGTGCGGTCGCACCGGAGGCCATCGAGGCCATCGGAGAGAAGGGTATCGACATGGGCGGTCAGTACCCGAAGTCGGTCGATGACATCGATACGAGTGGTTTCGACCGTATCATCAGCATGGGCTGTGGTGTTGAGTGCCCCCACCTGCCTATGGACGACGACTGGGGGATTGAAGACCCGCACGGCGGAGATGTTGCCTTCTACAGGAGGACTCGTGACAAGATAGAGGGTCTCTTGGACTTGTTAGAATGAGGCAAACCGACGCTTAGAAAAGTGATTCTCGTTTCCCGGAACCTGCACGAGTGTAGTGTAGTGGTTATCACCGGGCGTTGCCAACGCCTGAACCCGGGTTCAAATCCCGGCACTCGTACCAATCGGAGGCGATAGAAGACGCTGCGTTTCGATGCAGGTCGCCCCTCTCGAGCCACAACGGGCGCATCATCGAGGCGCCGTCCTCAGTCCATAGCGAGTTCCCGCTCGAATCGAACGGATAGTGCGGCACTAGGACATCGCCCACGCTCGACTCGGCGACCATGCCAGGGCGGACACTCTGCGGCCTTTCGTGGTGCTGTATCGTTCAGCCCTACACCGGGGAACGGCTCCAGGAGACCAGCACCATGAGCGCCAAGACTGCCAGACAACCCCCCAGGAGTCGCCCCAACGGGACGCTGTCCAAGCGGCTCGGTGGTTCGACATCGGTTCGGCCCGTCACAGCACGCGGAGGCGGCCACGGTCTTTCAGACCCACCCCTTACCTTGACCCTCATGAGAGAGTAACAGAGAACGCAACACAGAGGACCGAGAGGGGTGCCCCAAATCCCGGCGTTCGCACCCGAGCCAGGAGGTGGTCGGGTGAATCAGGTGGGAGTGAGGGATTAGCAAGTGCAACAACCGACAACCGACCGATGTCTATCGATGTCTATCGCGCACCAGCCCCGGGTCCCTCAGCCCCCAAGCCCCCGGGGCAACCGGCGATAGGAGGGAGGTTGGTATGAGGATAGCGGCAGTCCCCCCGATCCGCTACCTGCGGACGGACTCGACGGGGACCGCAATCTTCGGGCTGCCAGAGCCTCGCTCATGCGATGCCTCCTTCAACCGACAGAGAGTGTGCGGCTTGATGGAATACAAGACGGCGACTGCGGGAACCCGCGAAGAAGGGGGCCTCGGGGTGGAAGAGGACAGCGTGGAGCTGGTGGCCGTGTTGGACGCTCAGGTCAACGACCTCATCAGACTTGGATGGCGACCGGTCGGCGGCGTCGTCACAGGTCCAGATGGTAGGTTGAACCAGTCGATGGTCAGGGACTGAGGTCAAGCCGGCTCACCCCCCAGGGCTGCGAGGAGGTCGAGCATCCGGCGCACGGCGTCGAGGTCGCCGGCCTCGAGGGCGTCACGGATGGCGCCGGCGTAGCCCGGCAGGATGGCCTCGACGGGACCGCCTCGATGCGGGTTCAAATCCCGGCACTCGTACCATCATTCTAATTCCGAGTTCCTCAGAGACACAGCCACAGCGGTGATTCCGAGAGCCATCAGCAAACCCAACACAACCAACACCAAGGTAGTCGCATTGTCGCTTATCCAACTGCCCCCTCCCCCTCCGGAGTCAGTCTTCACTAACTGCAGGATATGACTCTGTAGGGAATCTGGAGTCATCGACTGGTAGGTATCTGTAGCGCGAATCTGGATAGTGATATTGCCCTCAGGCAGGCTTGAGCGGACATCGAACTGGATGGTGTACACACCGTCCCCGGAGAGTCTGTCGCCGCCGGTCCCGTCATCGACCATAAGCAGCCACTTGTCGGAGCTCCCGATAGGAGCGAGTCTGCCGATTCTCGCTTGAGCGGAAGAGACGCCGTCAGGATCCTCTATCGTCGCCTCCAGCGTGTGCGTGATCGTATCTCCGCTTTCAGGCACGTGAATCGCCTCGACCTGTTCGCCACCCCTCAACACAGAGACGGAGTTGATCCAAGGAGCCTCGTTGACGATGGTTAGTAAGGGGGCGTCCTCTGGATATCCGTCTCGATGGACGTGTTCTGCCATGATGGATTCGCCCTCCCCGTCGGTGATTCGCACCGGGACTATTCGCTCTCCAGGAGCCATGCCGTATGGCACCGTGAACTGGCCGCTCCAAACGCCGTCGGACTCGGTCAGCGGGGTCAACTCGCCACCGGCGCTCAACAGGTCGATGCCGATGGACTCGATTCCGTGTCCGTCGACTGCAGTGATTCTCACTTCGACCGAATCGCCGCGCGGGACCGATTCGGGTGTGAAGACGAGTGACATCATCCTTGGAGCTGCGTTGGTCACCTCCAGTGCGGCTCCCTCCTCAACATAGACCCAAAAGTCCTGCATGCCTACTGTGACATCCATCAGGCCGTACTCCAATCCATCGTATACAATGAGTGCAGTCCAGATGTCGTCGTGGATGGTATAATCGCCGAACAGACCGGAGTCCGACAGCTCGACGATTCCCAGGCCCATCCGAGTGAGATCGGCAGTGACTTCGGTGACATCGGTGTCGAAGTCGTCCACGACGACCTCGAGGTGCGCCGAATCGCCCTCAGTCAGTAGCCTGCCTTCACGGAAGCCGATGGATATCATCGCCGGGGGTGTGTTCTCCTCGGCGGTGATGACAGAGGGTGAGAGGACCCGGTCCACCATCTGATGCTCAACGAAGGCAAAGCCCTCGCCCATTGAGCCGTTCTCGCCCATCTGGATCTGCACCCAGCGGTGGATCTCGTTGAGTAGACCTGCCAGCGGACCCTCGTTGACGACACTGCCCGAGGCGTGGCTGCTCTCGCTGTAGTCGCCCAGCCACTCAGCGACCTCGACTGTGTGGCCGTCCAACTCGACATCGGAGATGGTGGTGACCACGATGCTCAGTACCATTGCATCGTTTCCGACCAGTGAGAAGCGGTCACCGACGAACACCATCTCGGGGGCTGCGCCCGTCTCCCTCGAGATGTGGTTCTCGAACATGACCTCGGACTCGGGGGCCTCGGCCTGCGTGATAATCGGCGAGACCTCGGGGTACTCGTTGTTCACCGTGCCGTTGTCCTCTATGTACTGGTAGCGGATGGTCCGGTTACCCCAGTCAGTCTGCGGGACCGTGAACTCGTAGGTCAGGTTGTGCTCTGCCTGCCACTCTTCGGTAATCGGCCCGATTGGGGTGGCCGAGACATTGAACCAGAACTCGTTCTCGATCTTGTCAGCCTCGAACAGAGTTCCAGTCGCGTTCTCCTGTGAGCCGGAGTCCACGATTCTCCTGATGAGTCCGAAGCTTCCCGCGGCATCGCCGTCGTAGGTGCCGTCGACTCGGATCGTCTCCGCTACGGTCTCGCCGCCCTGGCTCTCGAAGTGTATCACCGGGATGGTGCCCTCTACAT
>Ga0207991_1000128_pt1 | contig 50687 bp, 46 predicted proteins | sample ETN07SmetaG_FD_185786 | JGI IMG/M metagenome (GOLD analysis project Ga0207991, IMG submission 185786) | Marine microbial and viral communities from oxygen minimum zone, Eastern Pacific Ocean - ETNP2014F14-07SV275 (SPAdes) (version 2) | ecosystem: Environmental > Aquatic > Marine > Oceanic ...
CAATAGGGCCAGACGGGGTACATATCCGAAGAGTATAATTAGAATAAAAGCTACCTCCCTCTAAGTCTACAACTTCTTTGTCAGGAACTACCCTCCTGCCTGTCTCAGTACTCCACTGAAATCCCCCTAAAGTGCCACGACATTGGCCAATCCAACGCTTGAACTACTCTGTGATTAGTCGTTTTGAATTATTCAAAAATTCAAGCAGCAGTCTGCCTCGCCACCTTCGATGGCAGCAATTGCAAAATGTTGGAATTTAAGTGTGCTCAAACAATTCAATCTGTGGTGGTACTCGACTTGGGGGAAGCCGCGCTGTGCTGTCAGCCAGGGCTTTGTCTTTAAGATGTTTAAGAATCTTCTCAATGGCCACCGGCCGGAATAGACGCTTCTCTAATCAGATCGTTTATCAACACTGCCCTAACTTCTTAGAGCAACTGGCTTTACAGCTTTTTTCAACAATATCCTTGAGAATTTTGTAGTCCAGGCTCAATTCAGCGTACATCTGCTTGAGACGGCGATTTTCATCTTCAAGCTCTTTGAGCCGCTTAATATCTGAGGCCTCCATGCCGCCGTATTTGGACTTCCAGTTGTAATGAGCCGGGGCCCCTGGTATCTGCCTAGTCGACGCGTAGTGGCAGTAGCAGTTCGCTGCCCACCGGTCTCTGTACGTCGAAGGCCTTCAGGGTCATGGCGACAAAGCTGTAATAGCCAATCAAGCCGGTTAAATCCATTACCCCCTCGTTACCAAGTTCGGCGATGGCGCGGGCAAAGGTATCGCTGCTCACTTTTTCCTCGTTGATGAGTTCGCGGGTGAACTGGACAATGACCTTCTCTATCTCCCCAAAGCCTTCGATGGCAAGCGAGTCATCGAGCGTTCTTCGAAAGCGCACGATATCAATAATCTCCTGCTCGAGACCTGCGGCTCTGGCCAGCGGTTCATGGGCGCTGTACTCGTATTGATTGTTGATCTCCCGGGCCGTGGAGATAATAGTCAGTTCGGTGAGTCGCTGATCCTTGGCGGAGCCATAGCGCACTCGCTGCCTGACCCCAAACATGGCCTTGGCCAGCTCCGGGCTGTGCATCCACATACCTATAGGTCCGCGCAGACCGGTTTCATAACCGGTGCCGGGGCTGACGTAGGTGTCGAAGGCGTCACGACCAGCGGCGTCGAGTTCCCCTCTTTGCACCTGAGGCAATCTGGCGAGAGATTGCTCGAGAATATCGCCGGGGATATCGTCTGCGCCTAGCGCCGCTGGCATCGTATACCCTGATCCGGCCGCATCTGCGGTAATTTCGATGTCTGTGGTGAAGGCGATCACGAGTAGGAAAATCGTTAAAATAACAATTCTGGTTTTCATTGCATCTGACTCCCTTTATTTCCCTTTCTTTCTAGCGTGCGATGGTTGTGGTTTCAAAAAAGGGATTACCGAAATCGTCAGTGAGGTCAATCATATATTTATTGTTTTCCTGGCAGATATAATCAGCAAGTTCCTGCCCCTCGGACCAGTTGATATCCCAGGCTACTGTCCAGGGTTCTGTGTAGGCACCGGGATCGTCAATGGTGGCTTCATAATGAAGCGTATTTTTATCAGGTCTGGTGATGTATTCAATAGTATGTAGTTGGTCTGAGTGCATGTGGCCACCGAAGTCCAGCCAGGTCTTTTCGTTAAACCCAACCGTATCAACCACCAGCGTATCACCTTCCCAATGACCCACAGAGTGACCAAAATAACTGGGATTGAGTGTTTCCTTATCAGGATGTTGGCGATCATCCATATGGATTTCCCGCCATACATGACCACCGCCTTCGAAGATAATAATGATACGGTCACGATGCTGAATTATTTCAATGGGGTACGGTGTGCCCATGGAACGTGGGCCACCTGGTGGTAAGCAAAATCCTTCGGGGTCATAGGCAACGTTGTTAGAAGCATTGTATTCGTGCATGGCCTTTGTCCAGGGCAGGAAAGGCACCGAGGAGTTTTCATCTCCACGGACAATTCGCACTGCAAAATTCCTTATCCAGGGTAAGCTCCATACACCTTTTCCCCCAAGATCTACTTTACCGTCATCTAAGTGTGGTGTTGGAATAGTGCGGTCAAGTTCTGGATCACTTGGTTGGGCCAGGGCTGTAGCTGAGAGTGCTAACTGAAGCACGACAATGGCCGCAACAGCTATTAGTCTCTTAACATATTGAATAAGCACGATAGAGTCCCATGGTTATTTTTAGTTATCGTCTTCTTCGAAATCTGGCCGGCTGGTTCCCGCGAACAAGCGCTGGCCAGAATCGAGCACCACGGTCTCAGCACTAGCTTTGGCTCTGCCATCTCTGGCACGTGAGCCGGTTACCGTCACCACATCACCAATCTTCAAGCTATTGCGACTCCATCCCCGACGCACCAATCCATTTGGGCTACCCATTTCCATTGCCCACTCTTCGAAATCACCATCTTCAGTTTCGACTTCTATATAGAAATAGGTGTGAGGATTGGTCCATTCAATTTTTATAACAGTACCTTCCACTTCGATGGGGGAATTGGAATTAAATTCAGCCGCAAAAGCATGGTGAGCAAATACCGCAGCGGGGCTATAAGCCGCAAAGAGTGCGATTAAAAATAGGATAATCTTCGCTTTCACCGGTGATTTCTCCAAAATATTTGGCGCTACTTTAGTTTATCGAAAGCCAGAACTCGCCGGACTCACCGCCCAAAGTATAGATCCCTGAATACAGACGGTTGGTCCATGAGCCAAGGTTTTCAAGCTTTCCTGTCACCACGAAATGCGCTGTGCCTCCATCCAGGGGCATAACGGCTTCCAAGGTCATCATCCAGGTGGAATAATCTAGCTCCACCTTATCCAGGCTTATAGCCCTTCTACCGGGGTTGATAACACCCGTGATCTCTCTACCTGTCCAGTCTAACAATAATCGGAAGCGCCGCTGATCGGAATCATTGGGACCATAGTAGCCGGTCCAGGATCCCTTGGCCGGGTGCCCGACTTGAGCTGTGGCCGGCAGTGCCAACGACAGAAAAATCCCAAGGTAAAAGAGACGAAAAACTTTTGTCATTATCTTACTCCTCAAATTCGGCCCACTGTTGTAAGCAACCCCCCATATCATTATTTAGTGTAGAGCAAGAATTGAGCCGGCTGCGTGATCGACAGCATTAGAACAAGAGTGGCTGCCGCGAATAAGGAGGCGGGGCAGCAGTATTGGTTTCTGTGTGCGCATGATGTTACTCCGGGCTCGGCGGGTCGTTTTCATCGACTTCCACTTCCAGGCCTCCTGTAATACCTTCAACCTGATTCCCGACCTGAACGGAGCGCGTAATCGCAATCTCTGCTGCAGTTGATCCCTGGGGGTCCACGCTGCCGCACGAGAAGGCGCGAAGGGTGCATTCCGAAGTTGTGTGCACGATCCCGCGTTTGGCCATCATCCGCGTCATCAGAGCTGTCGCTTCTTCCATGTGAAGGATAGCGTTGTTGGGCCGGAAGCTTCCTACGCCGATCGCGTAATCGATGGGCATCAGCGGTTCGATGCTTCCACCGAACGCGCCGTTGTTCTTCTTACCCAAGTCGTGCGCGGCCAGGTCGGCGCCCTGGTCGACCAAGTACTGAATGATTTCGACCTCTCCGAAGTTTGCGGCCATCATTAGCGGTGTAATCCCATGGTCGCACGCCCAGTTCACGTCCGCACCCAGTCCCACCAACAGCTGAATCGTGGCGAGTCGATCTGCGGTCGACCGCCCCTGGCTGTAACCGTCGATCCATGCGTATGCTGACGCCGCGAGCAACGCGTTCTCGTTGTCGGTATTAAGAACGAAAGGATCCGCGCCGTAATCCAGCAGAAGTTGAACTAGCTCGACATCGGCGGAGTACGCGGCCCGCATCAGCGAGGTCGCAAATAAGGTCCGCGGCGAACCTCCAAAGTTGCGCCGGGATCGCGGGGTGTTGTTAACGAACGTATTCGGGTCGGCCCCTGCGTCGAGGAGCTGCCGTATCAGTGGCAGGGGATCGGTCGTTTCGACATAAGGGAATCCCGGGTTCCACTCCATGTTGCGGCGATCCACCGCCCAGAACATCGGCGGAAATCCTTCCGCATCGGCTTGATTCACGTCCGCGTCGTTCTCGACCAGGAATGACGCCACTTCGAAATGGCCATTATAGATCGCCAGTCCAAGCGCGTTCTTTCCATCGGCGGCGATTGCGTTGATGTCTGCCCCCGCCTTAACCAGGTGCTGGGCGGCGTCGATCTGACCCTCGCGGGCGGCAAACAGAAGCGGAGTGAATCCTCCGTTGGCATAGCCGACCGGATCCGCATCCGGATCAGCGTCTTCGGGAACAGTTCCTTCTGCGCCGCGGCGGTTTGCGACTGATACGATTTTGGACCGAACGGTTAAATCTGCGCCAGCTTCGATCAGCATACTTGCAGCTCCAGCGTGGTGCTCTGAAATGGCCCACATCACAGCGCTGGTTCCACCCCAGGTTTCGACTGCGTCGATCTCGGCACCACGGTCCAGTAGCATCTGGATCGCATCGACTGAGCCGGTGCGGGCGGCCATCATAAGTGCCGTATCACCGTGTTCGGTGAGGGCGGCGTTCGGGTTCGCTCCGGCGTCGAGGAGTTTTTCGATCATGACCATGCTGCCATTGGTGGCGGCCAGGCGCATGGGTGTGACGCCCGTGCGGTTGCCTGCGGACACGTTGGCGCCAGCACCGATCAGCAGATCCGCTGTTTCGAAGTCGTCGTGATTGACGGCCCAGTGGAGTGCCGTGGCGCCATCGATCTGAGGTGCATTGACATAGTCGAGGAAGTCACGCAGTCGTTCGATTGCGAGGCCGGTCTCCGTGGCTTTCAGCTCGAGCAGCGAGCGCACCGCTTCCAGGTCGCGGTTCATCGCTGCGTCCGCCACCTCGTTGGCGGCGGCCGGACCGGCAACTGCGAGAAGCAGGATCAATGAGAATACCCGGCCGTGTTTCATACCCATTCGTTGTCTCCTCGAATATGCGGCATTATAAGGGCTCTGCCAAGCTATGGAGATTACTTCTATCATTCCCCTTGATAATTGACAACAAAAACCTTATGGAACATCCGGTTGTCATGGAGTTAGCCCAGAAACTGCTTGCGAACCCGGGTTGTTCGACGGATAGTGCAAACTGGAAACTACCATGCGAACGGGGTGCCAGATGAGGAAGGCTGTATTGTGCGTCGGTATAGCGATTCTGTCCGTGTTATTCGGGTGTGGAAAAGCCGCCCCGGAACAGGGGTCGGCCCCTGCCACAGTGGATGTCGCTGCCCATGCCGTCACTGCTCATGCCGAGGTTGTGGAACAATACTGCGTCTACTGTCACAACGAGCAGGATCGAACCGCCAACCTCTCGCTCGAAAACGTCGACTTGGCACTGGTCAGCCAGGATGCCGAACTCTGGGAGAAGGTCATCCGCAAGCTGCGGGCCGGTATGATGCCCCCTCCGGGCATGCTCCGGCCCTCCCTGGCCGACTACAACGGCCTCAGGGACTGGCTTGAAAACGAAATCGATAGCAAGGCGGAGCTGAATCCCGGAACGAAGATTCTGCATCGGCTGAATCGAACCGAATACGCCAACGCGATACGCGACTTGCTGGATCTGGAGATCGATCCGGCTATGTTCCTGCCCGCAGACGATTCGAGCCGCGGCTTCGACAACATTGCCGGTTCGTTGACGATATCGCCGACGCTGCTTGAAACCTATGTGACTGCGGCGACCAAGATCGCGCGGATGACGGTGGGATTCTGGAACACACCGACCGAAAGCCTCTACATCAAACGGACCGACAGTTCGCAGAACATGCAGATCCAAGGAATGCCGTTCGGCACCCGTGGTGGTATGGTCGTCAGCCACGTATTCCCAGCCGATGGCGAGTACACCTTTACGGTTCGTAATATGGGTGTGGGTACCTACATTCCCAACGAACAATTCGAACTGAGCATCGACGGCGAGAGGGTTCATTCCTGGGTCTACACCGGAATGGGGGCAAACGCTGGAATGACCTCGGCCGCCGACGGCCAACTCGAGGTCACGCTTCCGGTTAAGGCGGGATCCCGCCTGGTGGGGGCCACATTCGTTGCGACCAACTACCGGCCCAGCCTCGATGTGGTCCAGCACTTTGAACGCAAGTCGCTGGAGAACGGACGTGTTCGCGAACTGAGCAATTACCCCATCATCGGTGCGTTACGGGTGGAAGGGCCGTTCAACCCCACGCGACTCACCAATTCGCCGAGCATGCGTAAGATTTTTTCGTGCCGGCCGTCCAGTGCCGCAGAAGAAGAGTCGTGCGCCGAGGAAATCCTGATAACGCTGGCACAACGCGCGTATCGCCGACCCGCAACAAGTGACGACCTGGAAGTCTTGATGTTGTTTTATGGTGAAGGGCGCAAGATCGGCACCTTTGATGACGGTATCGAGATGGCGCTGCGCCGGCTTCTGGCAAGTCCGCAGTTCCTCGTTCGGGTGGAACGGGAACCGGTCGAATGGCGGCCGGGAGAGACCTACCGCATCAGCGATCTGGAACTGGCATCGCGCTTGTCGTTCTTTCTGTGGAGCAGCATCCCGGACGACGAGTTGATCGATGTCGCCAGCCAGGGCAGGCTCAGCGATCCTGTCATGCTCGAGCAGCAGGTCGAGCGCATGCTCGCCGATCCACGCTCGGAGAGTCTGGTCAAGAACTTCGCGCAGCAATGGCTCTATCTGCGCAACCTGTCGACGACCGCCCCGGCGCAGACTGAGTTTCCAGATTGGGACGACGAGCTGCGGCAAGGATTCGCGCGCGAGACGGAACTGCTCTTCGAAACGATCATGCGCGAGGACCTCAACGTTCTGCAGATGCTGACGGCGGACTTTACTTTTCTGAACGAGAGGCTGGCCCGACACTACGGCATCCCCAACATCTACGGATCCCGTTTTCGACGTGTCGATCTCGGGCCGGAACTGGACTACCGTCGCGGTTTGCTGGGTCACGGCAGCTTCCTGTCGACAACATGGGTGGAGAACAACCGCACCTCGCCCGTCAAACGGGGTGTCTGGGTCCTGGAAAATATTCTGGGAACGCCGCCGCCCGAACCTCCGGCGAACGTGCCGGCGCTGGAGGAGACCGACGCCGAAGGGCCGGGACGCGTACTCACCCTGCGGGAGCAGATGACCCGGCACAGGGCTGAGGAGCCGTGTGCGAGTTGCCACAGGCTCATGGATCCTATTGGTTTTGCGTTGGAAAACTTTAGCGCGGATGCGAAGTGGCGGACACACGATGGTGGCGACGAAGGCAACTTGATCGATTCGGCGGTAGAACTGTGGGACGGCAGCCAGGTCAGCGGTCCATCGGAGTTGAGGGAAGCCCTGCTCAAGTACTCCCCCCAGTTCGTGCGCATGGTGACCGAGAAGCTGATGACTTACGGCTTGGGGCGGGGCGTCGAGTACTTTGACATGCCTGTCGTTCGCTCGATCGTGCGCGACGCCGAACAGAATGATTACCGGTTCTCTTCGATCTTGATGGGTATCGTGAACAGCGACCCCTTCCAGATGCGGACAAAATCCGCAGAGACGGGTGCCGAATTAAGATAGGATCTATTGATCAGGACTGGATTAGAGGAGGCCGATTATGTTCATAACAAAGAAGCATATCCCCCGCCGCACCTTTTTGCGCGGCGCCGGTGTGACCCTGGCCCTGCCCTTTCTCGAGGCGATGGTGCCAGCGTTGACGGCTCAGGCGCAGACAGCGGCTGCTCCGGTCAAACGCTTTGTGGGTATCTGGCATCCCCATGGCGCGGCGCCAGGGTATTGGAGTCCCGTCGATGAAGGCTCCGATTTCGAGTTCTCTTTCATCACCAAGCCGCTCGAGCGGTTCCGTGACCGCACTGTCCTGATTAGCGGTCTCGATTCCACGGCTGCGTATTCCACGTCTGAAGAGCCCGGAGGAAACCATGCACGCGGCGCGGTTCTTCTGTCCGGCGCGCGTCCAAGACGGGATGCTGTAAGCCCGTATCTTGGCGTCACGGTCGATCAGCTGATTGCTCAAAAGTATGGCCATGACACGCTCTTGTCATCGATTCAGCTCGGTATCGAGGATGCCAGCCACAACAGTGGTAATTGCAACTGGGGTTACAGCTGTGCCTATACGAATTCGATTTCCTGGGCCAACCCGACGACGCCCTTGCCCACGGAGGTCAATCCGCGGATGGCATTCGAGCGCATGTTTGGCGACGGATCGAGCCCGGAGGAGCGACGTGCGGGACGACTGCAGAGCGCCAGCATTCTGGACTCGGTGACACGCGAGATCCCGCGTTTCAAGAAAGATCTCGGGCTGGGGGATCGGGCCCGACTCGATGACTATCTGGACAACGTCCGTGAGATCGAGCGCCGGATCCGAAATTCGACCAACAATCCGGCTGCCGAAGTTACTGCGGAAGTGCCGTTTGGTATACCCGAGAGCAAAGATGTTCATTTCAAGATCATGTACGACCTGATGGTGCTGGCGTTCCAGGCCGACATCACCCGTGCGGCGACGTTGATGTTGGGACGCGATCTTTCGGGCACCACGTTCCCGGAAGCGGGTTATATCGGTGGCTGGCACGGGATCTCGCATCACGGAGACATACCTGCGAACAAGGCGGGCTATGCGCTGGTCAACCGCTATCACGTTGAGAATCTCGCGTACTTTGCCGAGAAGCTGCAGAATACTCCCGACGGCGATGGCAACTTGCTGGATCACGTACTGATCTACAAGGGCAGCAACATGGGTAACTCGCACCGGCATGCGCACGAGAAGGTGCCGACCATTCTTCTCGGTGGGATCGACGGAACGTTCCCGGGGAATCGCCATCTCGTGTTCCCGGACAACACCCAGCGGTGCGCCAACCTGCTCTTGAGCATTCTGCACATGTACGGCATTGAGCGGGACAGCATCGGCGAGAGCACCGGAACGGTGCCCCTGGTGTGAGCAGAGGAATATCAATGAAACTTCAATTCAGGCAAGCGGTGTTGTGTCTGGCCGTTGTGGCGGTAATCGGCATGGCTGCGGTTCCGGCAGCGGCGCAATTCACCAACAACGCGCGACCGGCCCGGCCCGATGTCACACTGCCTATAGGTCCGGTACGTGACGTGATCTTAAGAAGTTGCACCGCGTGCCATGGGATCGATGAGTATGGTTACTATGCGTTGGACCACGCGGGGTGGGACGAAATCATCGAGAGAATGAAGATGGCGTCGAGCGGCGTGGTCCGGGGCACGGTGATTGCCGACGCGGACAAAGCGATCCTGCTTGGCTGGCTCGTTGAGCAGTTCGGTCCCGAGTCGACTCCGTTCCCACGGGAGTACGTGCCCAGGGTCCTTACGGAAGCGGACTTCCTTGTAGACGAAGGTGCTGAGGCCATTCTAGCCGGAACCTGCGAAGCGTGCCACTCCCTGGACCGGGTGCAGGAGGCCCGTGCGAACGAGGAGCAGTGGCGCTCGCTCCTGCTCGCTATGATTGGGCGGGGAGCGGCGCTGCCACTCAGCGACGTCGAACCGCTCGTAGAGTGGTTGGCACGCACACGCGGCACGAACCCGACAAACTAAGGGGCGGCACGGGTGATAGCGCCGAGGGGAACGAGCCGTCCAGCCGTTATTGACAAGTGAGCACCCTAATTAGATAGAAATCTCCTTCAGGCCATTTCTGTATTGCGCTTTTTACTGCGCAAGTGCGCGGGCCTACACAACTCGCTTGTCTCGCAGTTCTGCGATCTCTGCATCGGTGTAGCCCAATTCCCCCATGATTTGATCGGTGTGCTCGCCCAGGGTTGGCGCTCTGGTCCGGATTTCTCCCGGCGTCCGGGATAGTTCTACCGGTGTTTTCATCAGTGGTGCCGGCTCGTCCATGCCCGGGTACGGCACCGCTTGAAACAGACCTTTAGCGGCAATATGGGGGTCTTCCAACACTTGCTGGGGTGACAGGACCGGTCCGGCCGGCAGCCGCACCGCTTCCATAGCCTCTAATGCTTGCTTGGAAGTACGCTCGGCGCACCATTTTGCCAGACGTTCGCTGATGAGCTCGCCATTGTCGCCGCGGCTGATGTCATCCTTAAAACGGGGATCATGCAGCCAGTGATCTTCGCCCATTAAATCCGCCCAGCGTTTGAACAGCGGTCCGCCGACGGACTGCACCAGTATCCAGCCGTCTCGGGTCTTGAAGGTATCGGCCGGAGCCGAAGTCTGTGATCGATTCAGGCTGGCGACGCGGTTGCGCTGAATCGCACTCTGCTCGATGGTGGGACCGTTCATCATGGTTAAGGCGGTGTTGAATAGGGAGCCCTCAACCATCTGGCCCTTGCCGGTCTGCTGGCGCTCATAGAGGGCGACCATGGTACCGAAGGCGGCAAGGCTGGCGGTGCCGAAGTCTATAAAGGGAGGATAGGCCTTCGTCGGCTGTTCCGGGGTACCGCTCAAGTACATGGCACCAGACATGGCCTGACCCAGGCCATCGAAGCCTACCCGGTTGGCGTAGGGCCCGCCGCGGCCGAAGGCAGATACCGTGGTGAGGATGATATCCGCCTTGATGGCAGCCAGGCTGTCATAGTCCAGCCCCATGCGCTGTAGCGTATCCGGTGGCAGATTGGCTATGACCACGTCGGCGGTGGCGACCAGTTTCTTGACGATTTCCTGTCCTTCCGGCTTCATCGGGTTCAGGGTCATGCCGAGTTTATTGCGCGCCAGCTGCATAAACAACGCGCCGTCACCGCTATCACTGATAGGAGACAGGAAGCGATCCTCGCTGCCGTCGACCTTTTCTACCCTGATAACCTCTGCCCCCATATCCCCCAACAGCGTGCCGCAGAAGGGGCCAGCGATATAGCGGCCGAAATCCAGTACCCGAATACCCCGTAAAACTTTAGTCATTAGCTGCTTCCATTATGTAGGAATACCCCTATATTTGGTTGAGGATATTAACATAACTAACTAATATATAGGAAGATTCTACCTATTAAATAAATTTACACGGGGCTTCAATTTTGTGAAGCAGGTCCGTTTTTAGGTGTCGACTTTAGGCATACTGATGACAACTGAGACGCGCGCCATAAAGGCAGTAAAAGGTCGGCGAAGACGCCTGAAGATTTGAAGAGCACTACTTAGGAGTATTTATTGTGGTGACACTGGCTAACAGAAAAGTACCCAAGAAAGCATTAATAGAGCTGTATTCAATCCTGAAGGAACCATACCAGGATGTCTGCAACGTGTGCAAAGGCACCGGTAAAATCCAACAAGTCAATACCTGCCCGAAATGTAAAGGCTCTGGTCAGTACCTGCTCAGGCTACTCTAAATTCTTCTGCCAAGGGATTCTAATCCCCATTAGCCCGTGGAAGCTGTAAAGTGCAGTTTCTGCGGGCTTTCTTGTTTGACCCCCTGTCTCTGCACTACAATCCAAACATCGCTCTCCCGTAGTGAGTTATTCCTCGGAATAACCCCCTGTATTGCTATCTGCGTCTACGGTTTCCCGTCCAGCCATTGAACGCAAAGACAAGGACTGCCCATGAATCATTTAAAACCTCGCATCGCTGTTGCTCTGCTCGTTGTATCCATCTTCACGACGTCGCTGGTGGTAGCTGCGGAATTCCCGGGCTACATCGTGGCGCCGGAGCGCCGCACCACGGGTATCGGAAAATTCTACATGGGCAGGGAGATTTCCTTCGTCATGGGCCACCAGGCAGCGGATTGGCTGAACCGGCCGGGGCGCATTCAGGAAGAGATGCCCGATGAAGTCGTGGCTAATATGGGCCTGGAGCCTGATCATGTGGTGGCGGACATTGGGGCGGGGTCTGGTTATTTTTCTTTCCGTATTGCCAAACTGGTGCCACAGGGCAAAGTCTTGGCCGTTGATATCCAGCCGGAGATGCTGGCCTTGATAGAAAACCAGAAGCGCGAAGACAATGTCACCAACATAGAGGGCGTATTGGGGGCGGTGGCCGATCCTAATCTAGCGCCGAACTCCATTGATGCGGCCATCATGGTCGATGCCTACCATGAATTTGATCACCCCTTCGAAATGATAGACGGCATTTACGAGGCGTTGCGACCCGGTGGTCGAATCTTTTTCCTTGAATATCGCGGCGAGGACGCCAGTGTGCCGATTCGTCCCCTGCACAAGATGACGGAGGAGCAGGTGGTCAAGGAAATGAGTGTGTTCGGCCTGGAGTGGACCGACACGCTGGACTTTCTACCCTGGCAACATATGATGATATTCACCAAGATCGAGTAGCTATTACTGTTGTTCTTTTGAATCTGCAGCCTCTCGAGCCATAATTTTCTCCTGTTCATTATTCCAGCCCGGCTGGGTTCGTATCCGCTTGCGCCAGTATTTTGTGCAATTCAGCAGAAATTGCATCCAAATGAGCCGATTCACACGTCTTGCTGCGTATAAGATTATGGCAAAAGATGGACGGGAAAACAGGTGCCGGGCTCGGAAGTAAACCGCCGTTGCCAGAATTGGAAACAGTGGTATTGGAATGGAGGGAACTATTTGAGTAACTGTTCTGAAAAACAAACGTCTAATCAGATATACAAGCACGATACTCGCTGCACGAAGCTATTCATTATGGGTTAAGCTCGCAGCAATTATTCCAGGTCTCGCCGCTGCAGGAATAGGTCAATGAAAAATCTCAGGTACACGGAACTCCTGGTGCCGATCGACCGGTACGTTAGCCGGCTCCCACCGAAGACAAAGCTATTGCTTGGTGTGCTCGAGGGTGTTTTGTTTCTGGTGCTATTTATTTCGGTGGTGCTTTATACGCACTGAGAGAAACACGTGAGTGGGGCATTGCCCGACAATTCTGCGCGCATAAGAAAAGACAGCGATATACACGCTTGTCTTTTTATATTATCAGGAGAAGGTGGGAATCGACGCATTCTGGCTAAAAAGTGCAGCGTAATTCCAATGCGTACTTGATGCCGTTGCTGAGCAGTAGTTTCTAATTTCCTCAACTATCCCGGCAGCCGTGGCGCCATCGAAGCGGATACGTTCACAGCAGCGTTGTCAGTCGTTGGCATCTTGCATGTCGACCCGAAGTGAAAAAATTGCGATATTAGCAGTTCTATGCAGCGTTAAAGAATGTCCCGCCATCTGCGCAGCAACGGCGGGTGGAGACGATTTGTAGGGGCGTAAGTCGCCCATAAAGGGACCTACTTATGAATCCCGGTATTCGAATTACTTGTGACTTTTTGTAATGCTACCGAGCCGGGTCCGCTTTTTTGCGCTCAATCCTTGAATTGAGGATAATGAGCGCGTGTTTTATCAAGATCCGTAGCTGTGTGTTAACTGGGAAACGGGTTATTTCAGTCGCCCGATCTACGCGTCAACAGCCGGAGAATAGTCAGGGAATCAACTATGCAACGTGAATCCATGGAAGTTGATGTGGTCATTGTTGGAGGCGGGCCGGCAGGGCTTGCAACGGCGTGTCGGTTGTTACAGTTGGCCAAGAAAGCCGAAAAAGAACTGTCAGTATGTGTATTGGAGAAGGGCTCTGAAATTGGCGCCCATATCCTGTCCGGTGCGGTATTCGAGCCATCCGCCTTGGACGAGCTTTTCCCGGATTGGAAAGAGAGAGGCGCACCGCTGAATACCAAAGTAACCGTCGACGATGTCTATTTTCTCGCCGGCGCCAGGTCATCGTTTCGCTTTCCTGGATTGTTGCTGCCACGGCCGATGCACAACGACGGTAACTACATCATTTCCCTGGGCAATCTGTGCCGCTGGCTGGCAGAACAGGCAATGGAGTTGGGTGCCGAAATATTCCCCGGTTTTGCAGCAGCTGAAATTCTCTATAATGACGATGGCAGCGTCAAGGGTGTCGCCACCGGCGATATGGGAATCGATGCCAGTGGTGAGCAAAAATCTTCCTATGAACCTGGCTTCGAATTTCACGCCAGCTATACAATTCTTGCGGAGGGATGTCACGGTCACCTCGGTAAGGAAATTATCAACAAGTTTGAACTGGACAAGGACTGTGACCCCCAGCATTACGGCCTCGGCATCAAGGAGGTCTGGGAAATTCCTCAGCAGCAGCACCGGGAGGGGCTGGTGGTACACACCGCCGGTTATCCCATGATCGGTGCCAGCTATGCCGCCAGTAGCGGCGGCTTCCTCTATCATGTCGAAGGCAACCAGGTCTCGCTCGGATTAATTGTTGATTTGGCTTACCAAAATCCACATATCAGCCCCTTCGATGAGTTTCAAAAATTCAAGCAACATCCGGTGATCAAACAATATCTGGAGGGAGGGAATCGCATCAGCTATGGCGCCAGGGCTCTCATTAAAGGTGGACTGAATTCGCTGCCGAAAATGACATTTCCCGGGGGCCTGTTAATTGGCTGTGACGCCGGCACTATGAATGTAGCGAAGATCAAGGGCAGTCATACCGCGATGAAGTCTGGCATGCTCGCTGGCGAAACTTTATTCGCCGCACTCAGTCAGGATTCGGACGATTCTGAATTGATTGACTACACAGCACGGTTCAGGCAGTCAGATTTGCGAGCCGAGTTGCACAAAACCCGTAACTTTGGTGCAGCTTTTCATAAATTTGGATTTTGGCTAGGCAGTGCCATGGCGTTTATCGAACAGAATATTTTATTCGGCAAATTTCCTTTCACAGTTCATGATAAATCTACCGATTACGGTCAACTCAAGCCGGCGGCGCAGTGCCCAGAGATTGAATATCCCAAGCCCGATGGCAAGATCAGCTTTGACAAGCTGTCTTCGGTGTTCCTGTCCAATACCAACCACGGCGAAGATCAACCCTGTCATTTGCAATTGAAAGACCCGTCGGTGCCGATCGCAGTCAACTTGCCAATCTATGATGAACCAGCGCAGCGCTACTGCCCGGCAGGCGTTTATGAAATAGTTGAAGCCGGCGATGGCAAGAAAAAGTTTCAAATCAATTCCCAGAACTGTGTGCATTGTAAAACCTGCGACATCAAGGACCCTGCCCAAAATATTCACTGGGTGGTGCCGGAAGGTGGTGGTGGGCCGAATTACCCGGCGATGTAGCGTAGGGAACCGCTGACTCATACCGCTAAAGCCGGCTTTCCGACAACAGCTTGAGCGGCTGCGGAGAGGGCGAAATGGAGCGGGGACAGGGTTCGCAGGAGCATGATCGCAAATAATACCGGATAGTCTTTAAGCCACTGTAAATGGCGTGGTACAGTAATCCGATGGGTCGATGATGGCGTGCTATTTGGGTCACACGATGCGAGCTTTCTTTAATATATTCAATCATTTAACGGGTTTTGCACTACTGGTCACACTGCCGGGTACTGGCTTTGCGCAGGCCAAGCTGATGCAAGATTCATGGCTGCTACTGGAAACTGCGCATTTTACCGTCCTCAGCCAGCGCTCGGCGCGGCAAACGGCCCGGTTTGCTGATGAATTGGAAACCTGGAGACAGATCGCTGCCTACGTCATTCAGGACAAGTCCCCCTTTCCCAGCGCCTCGATTCCAAACTATGTCTATCTGTTTGACACGGTGGAGAATTTCCAGTTTTTCTCGCAGACAGACGAGAAGGCATTTTTCCATCCCTCGCCTCGATCGAACTTCATGGCCCTGGTCGCCGGCGACGAAAAATCCACTGAAGATGCCTATCACCACTACGTTCATTTTCTAGTGAGAAATTTTTCTGACCTGCGCTTGCCGCGCTGGTATGAAGAGGGGCTTGCCGGCTATCTGGCGCGTATGCAAATAAAATGGGGCCAGGCGCAGTCCGAACGCTTCAGTGCGCACGAGAATGAGCTGTTGGTACCTCTCAGCGAGACCTTATCCATGGATCGGCTCCTGTACCGGGATGAGGCACTGGCATCGCCGCGGGTAGTTCAGATTGCCAACTTAAAATCCCTGGCCCTGTTGTATTTTTTAGAGCATGCCTACGAAGAAGAAGGGTTTGTCGATCGCCGTGATAATTTACAAAGTTATCTGAAGTTTCTGTTAGAAGGGCGCAACGCCCGCTTTGCCTTCGACCAGGCATTCGATGTCACCACGGCTCAATTGGATGTCGAACTGAATGATTATTTGTTAAGCAGTAGCCGACCCCGGGGCACCATAATGCATGGGGAGCTGATTGAAAATCCGCAATACCGGGTCAGTCAGATAGAAGGTGGCCAATTGGCTATCATGTTGGCCGAGTTGGCACTGAACTCCGGACGACCGGACAATGCCCAGTTGTTTTTCCAGACAGCGATGGATTTGGATTCAAGCATCGCGCGTAGCTACTCGGGATTAGGGGATGCCCTGAGGTTTCAGGAATCGCCGCCAGCAGATCAAATCATAGCCGCCTATTTTGAGCAGGCGATTGCCCTGGGGCCGAATCAGGCGGATATATTGATGGACTATGGTGAATATTGGGAATCTGAATTGAATGACTGCGATAAGGACTGGTCAGTAAATCAAACAGCGGATATCGTCGCCGGTATCAGGCTGCATTTCGAAAAAGCCATAGCTATGGCTGCGGAAAATCCAGAAGCCAATCTGGCCATGGGCGAGCTCTATTTACTCGCGGGTGAGAACTGGATCAACGGCAGGGACTACCAGAGGAAGGCTTTTGCCCTGTTGCCTGCAGATTCGTTTATCATGGAACAAGCGATCAAATATGCCATCGCTGCCGATGAGTATGGTGAAGCAGAACGCTTGATTAATGAGATGGCGCAGCCGATACATTTCTGGCGTGAGCCATCTTACGTTTCCGATCTTCGAGTAAGCCTGATGAAGAAGAGGCGCGGTGAGGTGTATGATGCCTGTGCGAGCAATTAGGCAATTAACACGACTGCGCGCATTTCACGGTGTCGTGGGATTGTTGTACCTGTGGCTGACAGCAGTTGCCAGCGCGCAGCCGGTTGCTTCTCCATCCGATGTCACGCCGGAATTCGAAGATCCGTTCCTGCAAACCGTGGCGGAAGCCCTGAGTGTTTATGAACTGGACGTGGTAGAAAATCTCAATGACCGCGATCTCGTTCGTCAACGTATTAGACGACCGAGGTTGGGTCGCTTTCCAGATCTGCCCACAGGCAGTCTCCCCGGTAGTGAAGAAATCAGGGTCTGGGAGAGTGAGTATGAGGCGGAACAAATTGGCGGCCTCGCTATTCTTTCGAATCTGGGTGTGGACAATCGCAGGGGTCTCGATGGCTATGTTAAAGCCTGGCTTACTGCCCCTGCCGAGGCGCGAATCTTCATTTCCTTCTACCGGAAAGACCTGGTCTGGGCGCAGCAGATTGGAGCTGTCGCCAATGCTTACGGCTACCATATTCAAACCTTTTTTGGCGGCCATGTGCTTCCCTCTGCACGCCTTTATGCGACAGCCGCCCAGCGCCTGGCGATCGATTCCCAGGTGGCCCGGAGATATCACACTGAAGTTACGGAATTAGTCTATCTTGGCAAACGTGTACGTCGCAAAAGTAATTCACTGTTCAAGGAAAATAACGATCGTGCCCTGGCTCGAAATGAGCCCCCGGTGTTTTTGAAAGAGTCACTGGGTGATGAACTCAATCAGTCGACGATCAGGGAAATTATCGTGCCGGGGGGTGTGGCGCTGGGAGAGATAGCGACTCTGCCAATCGGTATCGCAGCAATGGTGTACTCGGCGGGTAGCCTCCATCTCGTCGATGACAGTGGCCAGAACTGGCAGCTGCCAACTTTGGAGTCAAAGACCCTGAAAGCCCTGTTCGATTTTAGCATCCGTGCCGGCTCGATTCATTCCGACTCGATTGTAGATATCGATGCTGGAGGACGAGTTCGTATATCGTCGGCCTTGCGCAATACCGATGCGGGTTATGAAATCATGCTCGCCGACACCCAGCCATTCGAATATGTGCCCAATCTTTCTGTTAGCAAGAGCGTGATGATAGATATTGGCGTGGATTGGTTTGTTGTCGGGGGAAATAATTCTCTCGGGTTCGAAACCGACTATGAAATTCGATTTCTGTCCGCCAATAACGTGCGGATTGCCCAGACCAGGGTGGCCCTGGAATATGAGTACGAGTCTGTTTCCGGCACCACGACCTACCAGGAATCATGGGGCCAATACGTCAGTCGACTCAGCGACAATCTTGATTATTCTGGGCTTGGTAGCAGCATGGCCACGGTGGCAAACTATGCAGGATGGATCGGCCTGTTTCGCAATCTGCAGGAAGAAGATGTGCCCTTCCTGCGTGGTCGCTACGAATTCATGAAGATAGACAAGACGGGGCGTCCGACCCCTGCACATTATTGAGGTACTTGATTTTGAGAGCAGTTGATCGAGCATGAGCATGAATCATTTTCACAGGATAAGACTTTGCCTGCTGCTGTTTTACACCATCGGGATCGCAGGCTGTGTCGTCATTGATGTGGAGCTGGAGTTCGCAGAAAATCCTGAAATATATAGTCAGATCATCTCTCAAACCAGTGACCAGTACAGCAACATAGAGCCACTAAAGCTCTCTCCCGAAATCCTCAGTATGCTTGATTCTTATATAGGGCCCAGGGACAGTAAAGAAGAGCGTCTAGATAAATTACAGGATATTCTCTATGGCGAAGAGTTTTTGAATATTCAGTATGCAGATGAAATCACGCATACCGCTGTCGAAGTTTTTTCAGTTAAACAGGGCAATTGTCTCTCGGTAATGAATTTGTATGTGGCGATGGCGCGCTATGTTGGCCTGGATGCAAATTTCCAGACCGTCGCCGTGCAGCCCGCCTGGGATATTCGGGGTGGCTTGCTGGTTTTAAGCCAGCACATTAATGCGACCGGACGCTTCAATATGCGGCGACGCTATGTTGTGGATTTCACGCCAGAGATTGGATTACAAAAACTAACTGCATCCATCATCGAGGATCAGGAGGCCCGAGCTCTGTATTTTAATAATCTGGGGGTCGAAGCCCTGATAGAAGATGATTTCGATCAGGCCTTGGTTTATTTCAAGAATGCCTTATTTCTGGATATTGAGTTGTCGATTGCCTGGAACAATATTGGCGCCACTTACAACAGGTTGGGTAACCGCGAGTTCTCAGAATACAGTTATCAGGTGGCTTTTCAGAAGGACAATACCAACGCCACTGCGATTAATAACCTGGCGAAGTTTTACCACAATTCTGGAAACGTTCAACTGGCCAGGCAGTATGAGCAGGCAACTGAGCAATTCAATAACCGCAATCCTTATTTCCATTTCGCGCGGGGTAATTTTGCCTACAACAATAATAATCTGAATGCCGCCAGAACCTCTTATCGCAAAGCCATCAGCCTGGATGCACTAGAGCCCGATTTTTACAAGGCCCTCGGCCAGGTTTATAGCGAGTTGGGTGAGGTAGTCCGGGCCAAACGCATGGCTGAATCTGCACAGAAAATACTTGCCCAGAATACAAATATTTACCAACCCAGCTCTCAGAAAGTGCGGATAATAGACAGCGGTACGATTCTTCGTCCAAGCAGCCCCGGCTTGAGCATCATCCTGGACGGCAGTCGCGGAGTCGATTCCCGCCGTTAGAGCCAGGATTAGCTAATTAAGGTCGGCATCCTTCCAGTAATAGGTTCCCTTGACTATCGCCTGCAGTGCGAGCCCACTCTGGGTGAGTTGATAGACAGAGATATTATCAATCACCGCCTCGCCGCCCACAGCGATGCCGAGATCTCCAGCCTTGGCGGCAGCGTCAGCCTGGCCGCCGACGGCGATGCCTACATCAAGAAATCGCTCCAGGGTGTCGACATCATGGAATACGAAGACGGCCCTGAAGTCCTTGACACCGGCGCCGATGCCAACCCCTATCTCTCCCATCCGCATGAAGGTGTCTGCTCCGGAGTTATTGTCATGAATAACGCCGATACCCCCGCCGAAGCTGGCAAAGATGAGGTTAATATTGGCGTTGGAAAATACGGCGAAGCCGGCGGAGCTATTCAGCTGGGCCCGGGTATCTGGTTTGATGGCATACAGCTCGGCCAGCACTTCCTCGCGCATGGATTGAATCGACTGTCGTCTTTCTTCGGGGGTGCCGTTATTCAGACCCGAAATAGTGCAGGATGTGAGTATTAGCAAGGCAAGCAGGCCCAGTGCCATTTTCATTGTTTTCATGTTGTTTCTCTCATTTCCGGAGTCCCGTGGCATGGATTATTCAACTGACTTCTACGGTAAAGGTATAGCCACTAAGTAATTTATTCGCCGTCTCTATGCCACCCTTATCATTGACGACAATCTTCAGTACCAGGCCACGTTTTTTTTCAATCTCGCTGGACACTGTGGCGGGAATCGATTCACTCAACAGGTGTTCGCTGATGATAGTTTCAGAAATCATCTGTCGAAGCAAGGGCCTGAATACCTTGCCAATTACAGTAAGCGGCATGGCTTCGACGAAGATGATGCGCTTCGGGATCGCCGCCCGTTCAGATATTTCCTGCTTACAATAGTCCAGCAATTCGCCTTCGCTTATCTTGCTGTCAATCGTTGTCACCACATAGGCCATGGGCAGTTCGCCGGTGTAGGGATCGGGTAATCCCACGGCGATAGCGATGCTAACCTCGGGGTGAGCATTCAATGGTTCCTCGATTGTTTCCGGGTCGATATTGTGGCCGCCTCGAATGATAAGATCTTTGGCCCGACCGGAGAGGTAGAGGTAGCCTTCGGCATCGAGATAACCCAGGTCACCGGTGTTGAACCAGTCGTCTTCGACCCAGGCATTGGCGTTATCGATGGCGCTCTTATAGCCCTTGAATACCTGCGGTCCTCGTACCAGGATGAGGCCACCCTCACCCAGCTCACAGTCTTTACTCACCTGGTTTCCTTCCAGCTGCACGATGCGAATCTGTGAATATGGGATCCGCATACCGACGCTGCCCGGCGGTTGCACCAGCGGAGCCCGGGAGATGAGGGCAGTGGTTTCGGTCATGCCGTAGCCGTTGCCGATCTCAACTTCGAATTTCTTTTCGAAACCCAACTCGAATGCATGGGACAGCGGGGCGGCACCGGAGTTGATCGTGGTGAGGCAGCTTATATCCACGTCACCAACCGGCATTTCCGCTAGCGCCATTAGTATTGTGGGGACAGCCGCAAAGCTCTGCACCTGGAAACGCTCGATGTGATGCCAAAAATTCTTCATCCCCTCCGGCGAACGAAATCCCGAGGGCGTCATTAATACGATGCGATAACCCACACTGAAAGCGGCGATGCCCTGGATGATGCAACCATAGATATGGAACAATGGTAGACCGCAGAGCACGGTGTGACGTTCCAGGTGCGCGGTATAGACCTGCATCAACTGTCCCAGGAAGGCCATATTGCCGTGGGTCAATTGCGCAAGTTTCGGCCGGCCGGTGGTGCCACCGGTGTGGAAGTAGGCAGCGGTTTGCTCGCCATCGAATTGTCGGCGGCTATCGAGGGAGCTGCCATCGTGCTGGTCGATACAGGTATCGAAATCCAGAATCTCCAGACCATCGGGTATTTTATTATCCGGCTTATCGCTGCACAGGCCGGGAATATTTACACAGAGAATCGTCTTCACACTGCCGGAGTTTTTCGCCGCTATCAAAACCTTGTCCCAGATGTCACTGTGGGGCGACGGCCCCAGGCAAATGACGGCTCTGGCGCCGGCGGCAGACATGATTTCGCCGAGATGGTCGGCATCCAGCATCGGGTTTATGGGGTTGGCGATGCCGGCGGCTTGCGCTCCCCAGGTGGCGAAATGAGTCTGTGGCAGTATCGGCAGGACGATAGAAACCGCGTCCTCCGGGCCAATGCCAAGCCCATGCAGAGCATTGGCGGTGCGGGTAATTTGCGCACTGAGTTCGGCAAAGCTAACCGACTGACTCGGCTCATCGGGCAATCCCTGCAGGAGAAATTCCAGCGCGATATCATCGCCAAAGCGTCTCGCACTGTCGCTGATCAGATTGTAGCTGTCGCTGTAGGGAAACTGCTGTTCCCGGGGCGTGCGTTCGAATTCCTCTACGTCTTCGATGGCCTCCATCACAGGTTCGGGGGTTGGAAGTCTGGTTAAATCAAGCACGTACTGTCTCCCTCAATTGCAAACATCGGGGTGCACTGGCAGATTGGCATCACCCTGTCTATGCGGCGTTATACCACGTTAGTTTTAGGCCGGCTATAAGAATGCACAGTGGTGAATGCTGTGGTGTAGCGGCGGCTCAGCTTTGCCGGTCGACTGAGAATTTCACCAGCTTCTCCAGGCTATCCCTGTATTCGGAGGCACTCAATGCCGATAGTGACTGCAGGGCCAGTTGCGCCTGTTCCGCGGCCAGTCGGCGAGTGTAGTCCAGAGCGCCGCTGTCGCGGACTATGTCGATGACCTCAGTGAAGGTCTCGGTGGCAACAGTTTCGTCGCTTATACATTGCGTGATTAATGCCGACTGTGCTGGGGAAGCGTGTTGCATGGCGTACAGCAGCGGCAGGGTGGGTTTGCCCTCCGCCAGGTCGTCGCCGATATTCTTGCCGAGCGCCTCGGTATCTCCATCGTAGTCGAGCACATCGTCGATCAGTTGGAAGGCGATACCCAGATGCATACCGTACTGCTTTAATGCAGTTTCGACCCGGTCCCCCGCCATTGCCAGAATAGCCCCACATTGCGCAGCGGCCTGGAATAGAATGGCAGTCTTGTCCTGGATAACCTGCATGTAATTCTGCTCCGACGACTGCGGGTTATTTTTACTTATTAGTTGCAGAACTTCACCTTCGGCAATCCTGTTGGTGGTATCGGCGATAATCTCCATGATCCGCATATCGCCTATCTCTACCAGAATCTGGAAGGCGCGGGAGTATATAAAATCACCCACGAGCACGCTGGAGGGGTTATTCCATTCTGCGTTCACGGTGGGGCGGCCGCGCCGTAGCGAGGACATATCCACGACGTCATCATGCAGCAGCGTCGCCGTGTGAATGAATTCAATCACAGCTGCCAGAGGAATCTGTTGATCGCTTTTTATATCGCAGGCCCTCGCAGCGAGCAGCACCAATATCGGCCGCAGGCGCTTGCCACCAGCCGCGACTATATAGTGGCCGATGTTTTCCACCAGCGGTACATTGGAATGCAGCTGTGCAATAATAAAACTGTCTACGGCGAGAAAATCGGACTCGACGACGGCTCGAATTTGCTGATAGGTTTGCTGAGACATAGCCTGGATTGTGCAACTGCTCTGGGTGTGGGAATGGGTAGTTTGGATTCAACTCGTGTGTGCATGCTAGGGAGCGAGTCAGATCCTGTCAAGCCACGGCAAGACTGGCGAGGCAGCCAAGTGCTAGGATTGGCTTCTTCCGGCATCGTCATTGGCCGGAAAAAGTGCAATCGGACTAGTCCCGGGCTCTCCGGGTCAATATTTGTGCCGCCTCGGGGCTTATTGTACTTGCCTACACCCCTATGTTCCCGTAAAATGCCCGCCCCAAAAGGAATGGGCTAAATTCCCGTTCCGGTAAAGGTTTTGGAGATAGATATGTACGCGGTTATTGAGAGCGGTGGCAAACAGCACAGGGTTAAGGAAGGCGAGATCCTGCAGTTGGAAAAACTGGAAGCTGCCACCGGTGAGAAGGTGGAGTTTGACAAGGTGCTGATGGTTGGAGAGGGAGAGTCTGTGAAAATTGGCACGCCCTACCTTGAAGGCGGCAAGGTGACTGCCGAGGTCCTGAAGCAAGGCCGGGGCAAGAAGATTCATATCATCAAATTTAATCGACGCAAGCACTTTCGCAAGCAGCAGGGTCACCGGCAGTGGTTCACCGAAGTCAAGATCGTTGGTATTAAAGCCTGACAGGCATTAAAGCGTAGCAGAGGCACTTATGGCACATAAGAAAGCAGGTGGTAGTACTAACAACGGCCGCGATTCCCAGTCGAAACGGCTCGGTGTCAAGTTATTTGGGGGCCAGGCGGCGATCGCCGGCAACATCATCGTGCGTCAGCGCGGCACTCACTTCCACCCTGGTGAAAACGTTGGCCGTGGTAAAGACCACACTCTGTTCGCGAAGTCAGACGGTACCGTCAGATTTGCCGTCAAGGGCCCGAATAATCGCAAATTTGTGAGCGTCGAAACGGCCTGAAGAACATTGAGTTCGTAGTGGAGCCTCGTCATTCGACGGGGCTTTTTTGTTTAGGCGCATTGGACCAGACCAACCACAGACGCATATGAAATTCGTAGACGAAGCAGAAATCAGGGTAGATGCGGGCAACGGCGGTAACGGTTGCCTTAGTTTTCGTCGTGAAAAATACGTCGAGAGAGGCGGTCCCGATGGTGGCGACGGCGGAGATGGTGGCAGTGTCTTCATCCAGGCGGATGCGTCGTTGAATACCCTGGTTGATTTTCGCTTTCAACCTCGCTACCGGGCCCAGGCGGGGCGTCCAGGCCAGAGCCGCAATTGCACCGGCAGGAGCGGTGAGGACCTCCTGGTCAGGGTACCATTGGGAACCAGCGTCATCGATGTGGGTACGGAAGAACTGATTGCAGATCTAGATAATACGGAACAGGTGGTTATGGTTGCCCGGGGCGGGTTCCACGGCCTGGGCAACACGCGTTTCAAATCCAGCACCAATCGTGCGCCTCGGAAAATCACCAAGGGTACCCCGGGTGAGGCCAGAATTTTGCAACTGCAGCTACGGCTGGTCGCCGATGTGGGATTGCTCGGTCTCCCCAACGCCGGCAAATCAACCCTGATTCGGACAGTATCGGCGGCAAAACCCAAGGTGGCCGATTATCCTTTTACTACTTTGGTGCCCAATCTCGGGGTGATCAGTAGAGGCATGGAAAGAAGTTTTGTCATGGCCGATATACCAGGTCTCATCGAAGGGGCGTCCGAGGGAGCCGGATTGGGGTTCCAATTTTTAAAACACCTGTCGAGGACGCGGTTGTTACTGCATTTAGTCGATGTATTGCCAGTCGATGGCGGTAATCCGGTGGAAAACGCACAAAAAATAGCACTGGAGTTGAAAAAATTTAGCCCGACCCTGGCCAGGAAAGAACGTTGGCTAGTACTGAACAAGGTGGACCTGATCGATGTAGAAGAAATCTCCAGGCTGAAGCATGAATTACGTGCTGCCCTGAATTGGAAAGGCGATATCCATGAAATATCCGCCCTTAACAATAACGGCTGTGATGAGCTCTGCGAAGCGCTGATGCGATCCATCGAGGTTTACCGGCAACAATTGGCTGAGGATGAGGAGTCTAGGCGGCAACAACAGGAGTTGGAAACTGCCATGGCATTCGAAATTCGACGCAGCATCGAGCATAGTAAAGCCGGCAAAGCAGATGCGTACACCGATCTGGACGAAAACTGGGATTAACGAGTTTAGGCTATGCGTGAAAAGATCAAGCAAGGCAGACGCTGGGTTATAAAGGTAGGCAGCTCTCTGGTTACCAACAACGGCCTGGGCCTGGATACGAATGCCATCGAGGACTGGGCTGGTCAGCTGGTGGCGATGCAAAAAACCGGTATTCAGCTGGTACTGGTTTCGTCCGGAGCCGTGGCGGAAGGCGTGGCACGACTGGGATTAAAAACCAGGCCGAAACAGGTGCACCTGCAACAAGCCGCCGCCGCCGTCGGGCAGATGGGTTTGGTGCAGGCATATGAAAGCTGTTTCATGCGCCGTGGTGTGCACGCTGCACAGATTCTGCTCAGCCGCGAGGATTTGTCTGACCGAACCGGTTATCTTAACGCCCGCAGCACCTTGACCACATTACTCGACATGGGCGTGGTGCCAGTGGTTAATGAAAACGATACCGTGGCAACTGCCGAATTATGTTTCGGGGACAATGATACGCTGGCGGCGCTGGTGGCCAATCTCATTAACGCCGATGTGATGGTGGTGCTGACCGATCAAGATGGTTTATATGATGCGGATCCCCGCGTTACTCCAGGGGCGAAGTTCATACCGCAGGCGTCGGTCAACGATAACCGCCTGACGGCGATGGCCGGCAGGGGGGCGAGCCTCGGCCGTGGTGGGATGTTGACGAAGCTATCGGCCGCGCGCCTTGCAGCCCGCTCCGGTACCAACACGGTGATAGCGAATGGCAGCGAGGAACAAGTGCTTATACGCCTGTTGCAGGGGGAAGCGCTGGGGACCCTGCTGGAAGCAGATCGTGAGCCGGTGACTGCTCGCAAGCAGTGGCTGGCCGGACAACTGAGCCTGAAGGGTAAGCTCACCCTCGATGCCGGCGCCGTCGAAGTGCTACAAAAATCTGGCAAGAGTTTACTGGCGGTTGGCATTCAGTCGGTCCAGGGCCAATTTTCCCGCGGCGATGTCGTCGCCTGTGTCGATGGGTCGGGTCAGGAAATTGCCAGGGGTCTGATTAACTATGACGTTAATGAAATTGAAAAGCTGAAAGGCGTGAGTAGCGACAAGATAGAACAATTGCTGGGCTATGTCGGCGAGGAAGAAGTGATTCACCGCGATAATATGGTAATCAGCGATTCCAGTTCTAATTAGCTTGGAGAGCCTCTGATTAATAATGCTGAAGGTCTCTCTGGAATGCCCGTGTTGAGGATGAAAAAAAACCGGCGTCTGCCGGTTTTTCATGCGCTGGTTAATGCTTTACTTCAGCGCCTTAACCGCGGTGTTCAGTCTACTCTTGTGTCGAGCTGCCTTGTTCTTGTGGATGATGCCCTTGTCTGCCATGCGGTCAATAATTGGCACTGCAGAATTATAGGCCTCGGTGGCGGCAGTGCGATCGCCTTCTGCTATAGCGGCATCAACCTTCTTGATGTAGGTGCGAACCATGGATCTGAATGAAGCGTTGTGACGACGGCGGAGTTCACCCTGTCGTGCGCGCTTGCGAGCTTGTGCAGAATTGGCCAATTGGAGCTCCTTTAAACCGTATTCAATACTGTTTTCAATGTTGCGATTTTTAATGCAAATCGAGGGATTAAATTGGGGCAAGCAGGTACTGTAGTTTGCCATCAATTTTAAGACGCGACACTATGCCGTTTTCGAATAGTGATGTCAATAGTGGTGCGGGCTAGGCAGGGACCAGGATATTGCCGGCTATCCCTTTTTATTTCAGAGCTGTCATAATCGCCTAGCTAAGATTCAAAGCTAAACAGCTTCTGAGAAACATTAGTATGTCAGACCCTCAATCTGAAGCAGTAAAAACCGGAAACAGCGATGCTTCCGGCGGCGCTCTGCTAAAAGCCAGCGGGATTACCGGCTCAATGACCATGGTGTCTCGCTTCCTAGGCCTTGCCAGGGATATTGTTATCGCGCGGCTTTTCGGCACCACCGATGCGGCAGATGTTTTCTTCCTCGCCAACAAGATACCGAACTTCATGCGTCGACTATTTGCCGAGGGGGCATTTAACCAGGCCTTTGTGCCAGTCCTTTCCGAATACCGCAGCAGTAAATCCCTGGCCGATGTACAGAATTTGATTAACGCCGTAGCCGGCAGCCTGGGTGGGATTCTGTTCTTATTGACCGCGTTTATGCTGGTGGCGGCGCCGCTTGTTGCCGTACCCATAGGCTATGGTTTTACTGATGAACCGGTGAAATTCGACCTGTTCGTTGAAATGTTCCGCATTACTTTTCCCTATTTACTACTCATCTCCATGACGGCGTTCTGTAGCGCAATTCTCAATAGTTATGGACGCTTTGCCATTCCGGCTATTACGCCGGCTCTGCTCAATATTTCCCTGATTGCCTGTGCATTTTTATTGGCTCCACATCTGCGTGTGCCCGAGTTGGCATTGGCTTGGGGTGTGCTGATTGCCGGGGTGGCGCAATTGCTTTTTCAACTGCCTCTGCTGGCGCGCATGCAATTAATGCCACGGCCGCGACTGGGAAAATTCCATGAAGGGGTGGACCGAATCAAGAAGCTCATGGTGCCAGCGCTATTCGGTGTGTCCGTAAGCCAGATTAATTTATTGCTCGATGCCATGATCGCCTCATTGCTGGTTACCGGCAGCATTTCCTGGTTGTATTTTTCCGATCGGCTGATGGAACTGCCCGTGGGTACGTTCGGTATCGCCGTGGCTATCGTGGTCCTGCCGAGCCTGTCGCGGAAACATGCCGAGTCGTCGATGCAGGAATTTTCAGAAACCCTGGACTGGGCATTTAAGTTGATCTGTCTGGTTTCCATACCGGCGACGCTGGCGCTGATTATTCTCGCCGAACCATTGCTGGTGACATTGTTTCAGAATAGTAATTTCACCGCCGTGGATGTGGAGCAGGCGGCGGGCAGCTTGCGAGCCTATAGTTTCGGTATTCTTGCCTTCATGGCCATCAAGATATTTGCGCCGGGTTTCTACGCACGGCAGAACACTCGCACGCCGGTGAAGATTGGCGTGATCGCCCTCTGTGCCAACATGATCATGAATGTGTTGTTCTATCTGAATGGCTTGGCTCACGTCGGCCTGGCATTGGCGACATCGCTGGCGGCATTTCTGAATGCGGGTTTGTTGTTGCGGGGTTTGAGAAGGGAAAAGGTATACAGTTTCCACGGGGGTTGGTTGTTGCTGGGGCTACGGTTGCTGGTGGCGAATTCACTGCTGGCTGTTTTTCTGATTAGATATTCAGGTGACTGGCAGGCGTGGCTGAATTGGGATCTCATGACCCGAATAATTCGCATGGCGCTGCTGGTATTCGGTGGCATCGCTCTATACCTGGCCGCGCTGTTCGCCAGCGGACTAAAACTAAAACACCTTCATCGCTAGTGCATCAATACTGCCTGGCGGGAATTGTTAAATTGGTGGATTCAGAATGCAACGAATATATGTCGCCGACAGTGTCCCTATGGCCTGGCACATGGCCAACGTGCTGGAACATCAAGGCATTCAGGCGCTGGTTAAGAACGATCGGCTTTATTCCGTTGCCGGAGCAGTACCGATTAACGAGTGTATGCCGGAGGTCTGGATACGCAATGACCTGGATTATATACGTGCCGGGCGAATAATAAAGGAGCTCGAGTCCAGCGCAATAATCGAAGAGCCAGATTGGCGGTGCCGCGCCTGCGCAGAAGTAAACGCGGGAAATTTCGATCTGTGCTGGAACTGTCAGACGGAAAGGTTAGCCTCTAGCGATGCAGACTAGGACCGGAAGCTCAGGTTGCCATGAGGGCTTAGGCCCTGGACATAAACTTTGCGGTCACCGTATTGATCTTTATTGTTTCACCTGGCGCTAAATATTCCGGCACCTGAATTTCGAGTCCAGTCGAAAGTACCGCCGTCTTGGTGCGGTTGGTCGCCGAGGAACCGGTAACCGCGGGTGGCGTGTCCGTAATTTCCAGGATCACAGACTGCGGCAGTTCGATAGCCAGCAGATTGTCATCCATTATCAGGGCTACGATGCCTTCCTGCCCCTCCACCAGGTAATGGATCTGACTCTCCAGTTGTTCTGAGTTGATGCCATACTGGCTGTAGTCTTGCACGTCCATGAAGTAATAGGTGCCACCATCGAGGTAGGAATACTGCACCCCGACCCGAATGCAGTCAGCCTCTTTCAGGAAATCGTCGCCCTTGAACGCCGCGTCGAGTTTTTGCCGTGTTTGCAGGTTATTCAAACGCACTTTATACAGTGTCGCCGCACCACGTGAAGAGGGGCTCTTGCTTTCAACCTGCTTAACGATGTGCGGTACACCCTCGATATCGATGATCGTGCCTTTCTTCAATTCGCTGGCTTTTGGCACGCTGTGCTCCCGTCTCGATAGCGTAACTAGTGCTGTGAGAGAATCCGGAGTCGAAATTTACCTGAAGTTCAGGCGGGAGTAAACTGTCCTTCTATCAACTTATCCACAATTAGGCTTTGAGTTACGCCTGTAATTCCAACATAATCCCCCATCCGAAAAACACAGAGCCATCTCATGCCCGATCGCATCAAGGAAATCGATAATCTTCATATCACCGGTTATGAAGAACTGCCTGCGCCTGGCGCCTTGAAAGATGAGCTGGGTCTGCGGGGTTCGGCTCTGGATACCGTCAAAAACGGACATCGAGACGTAAAAGGCATACTGGATAGAAAGGACCCACGCCTGATCGCCATCGTCGGCCCCTGTTCAATTCATAACCCCGAAGAAGCACTGGAATACGCCCGACGCCTGAAACCCCTGGCCGATGAACTGGCCAATGAGTTGGTGATTTTGATGCGGGTTTACTTCGAGAAACCCCGCACATCGATAGGCTGGGAAGGGCTGATCTATGACCCACACCTCGATGGTAGTCATAGAATCGATCACGGTCTGCGTATCGGTAGACAGTTGATGCTGGATATTATTGATTTAGGCTTGCCAATAGCTATCGAAGCCCTGGATCTCATTTCACCGCAATACCTGCAAGACCTGGTGAGTTGGACAGCAATAGGCGCGCGCACTACAGAATCGCCAACCCATCGTAAACTGGCAAGCGGAATCTCTTCGGCAATAGGATTTAAAAATAATATCGACGGGGCATTGATGGTAGCAGTTAACGCTATTCTATCTGCTTCGGCCAATAATAGCTTTATCAGCGTGACCGAAGAAGGCAAGGTCGCGGTTTTTCGAACCGAAGGTAATCCACATTGTCACGTAATTTTGAGAGGTGGCAAGTCTCCCAATTACGACAAGGAAAGTGTAATTTCATGTGAGGGCGATTTGCGAAAAGCCGGGCTGCTGGAAAACATCATGATCGATTGCAGTCACGGCAATTCGCGCAAGGATGCAGCCAATCAGGCGTTGGTACTCGATGACGTGGCAAAGCAGTTGCTCGATGGCAACCGCTCCATCATCGGATTCATGTTAGAGAGTAATCTCGAAGAAGGGAATCAACCGATTCCTGATGATCTGGATGAAATTAAATATGGTGTTTCTGTCACCGATGCCTGCATCAGTTGGGACACTACCGAGCCCCTGCTGAGGAAGTTCGCCGCGGCGATTGCACCTGCACTCGAATCCAGATCTGCTTGATATAGATCAACCGCCTCACGGCGGTTTTTGTCTATGATTTTCCTCCATATTCCATTGCATATTATCTTGCGGAATTGCTACGGTGGTGCTGCCCGCTGTTAGGAGATGAGGCTTGGCGTGGGAGATTACTGCCGACCTGGTTATCCTCGGCAGTCACGCCAAGGGAAATGACGGGTTGCAACTACCGGGTACTACCACTAATTGCGTCATTCAGGGCATTTCTTCAGACGTCATGGCAGTCAAGGTCTGACCGGCCGGATTAAGTGGTCAGTACAGCTGCGAGGCTCGATGCCAGGTAGTCGATGTTGTCTGAGTTGACGCCGGCAACATTGATACGGCTAGAGTTTACCAGGTAAATGCTGTAATCATTGATCAGGCTCTGGACTTGATCGACATTGACACCGAGAAAAGAAAACATACCTTTTTCTCGCTTTATAAAACTGAAATCCTCATCGATGCTCGCGGCCTTGAATTGCTTCACCAGCTGTGCACGTAAACCATTTATGCGACCTCGCATCGTGCTCAATTCCTCATCCCATTCGCTGCGCAGGGCCGGATCGTTGAGGATCAGTTGTACCACGGCGGCACCGTGATCTGGTGGCATCGAGTACATCGCCCTGGCGGCGGCGGCGATCTGTGTGGTTGCTATCGCCGTCGTTGCATCGCTGTCGGTGACCAGCGTCATGGCGCCGGTGCGTTCGCGGTAGAGGCCGAAGTTTTTTGAACAGGAGGTGACCACGATCAACTCCGGCAAGGACTCGGCCAGCAGCCGGGCACCGTAGACATCTTCTTCCAGGCCGTCCCCGAGGCCTTGATAGGCCAGGTCGATGAAGACCGTGAAGCCCTGTTGAAGGGCGATATTCCTGATTTGTCGCCACTGTTCCTGGGATAAATCCGCACCGCAGGGATTGTGACAGCAGCCATGTAGCATCACCACATCGCCAGCCTTTATGTTACCGAGGCAGGCGAGCATTTCCTCAAAGCGGATACTATGGCTGGCATAGTCATAGTAGGGATATTGATCAATATGGAGGCCGGCTGAGCCTAGCAGCGGCATGTGGTTGGCCCAGGTAGGATCACTCACCCAGACGGTCGCGCCGGAATTGGCGCTCTTGATGAATTCGGCTGCCAGGCGCAGGCCGCCACAGCCACCTGGAGACTGCACGGTGACACGGCGCTTGCCGAGGCTGTCCATCAAGGTCGTTCCCAATAATAATTTCGCCACAGAATCGTTGTAATCGGCAGCGCCGGTTGGGCCCACATAACTTTTCGTGAGCTGGGATGCGAGAATGCTGTTTTCGGCTTTTTTCACTGCCGCCATCACTGGTGTATTGCCGTGTTCATCCTTGTAGATGCCGATACCGAGGTCGATCTTGCGTGGATTGTTGTCGGCTCGGTAGCTAGCCATGAGGCCAAGAATGGGGTCGGCGGGGAGGGCCTGAAGTGATTGAAACATGATGAACTCTCTATCTTCTGTTGTGGGCTTCGAGGGTGTTCTGTAACAGCGACGCGCGGGTCATGGGGCCGACGCCTCCCGTTACGTATGTAATATAGGAGCATTTTTCCTTAACATTGTCGAAATCTACATCACCTACATTTCTGTATCCGGCTTTCTTGCTGCTGTCTGGCACCCGGGTTTGACCCACGTCGATAACCACCGCTCCTTCCTTGACCATATCGGCGGTGATGAATTCGGTCTTGCCGATGGCTACGATCAGGATATCGGCGGTGCGACACAGTTCGGCCAGATTTTTAGTGCGGCTGTGAGCAATGGTTACGGTGGCATTACCGGGATTGGCATTGCGCGACATCAGTATAGACATCGGTGTTCCCACGTTATTGCTGCGGCCAAGCACGACACAGTGCTTGCCTTCAGTCTCGATCTGGTAGCGCCGCAGCAGTTCCATGATGCCATTGGGCGTCGCTGAGATGAAGGTAGGCAGGCCCAGGGTCATGTTGCCAACGTTTTCCGGACAGAAGCCATCAACATCTTTACTGGGGTCGATGGCAAGAATAACCTTTTTCTCGTCGATATGCTGCGGCAGTGGGACCTGTACGATAAATCCATCGATGGCGTCATCAGCATTGAGTTCGGCAATCTTGTTGAGCAGTTCCTGCTCGCTGATGGTGTCTGCCAGACGGATCAACGTTGAATCGAAGCCCACCTCGGCGCAGTCCCGCACTTTAAGCGCCACATAGTTTTCGCTGGCGCCATCATTGCCCACCAGAACCGCCGCCAGATGCGGCACCCGTCCTCCCGAGGCCTTTAGACCATCGACCGCTTGGGCGATTTCCCGACGAATTTGTTGAGAGCAAGACTTACCATCAAGTAATTGCATGTTGCGTGGATCCAGTAGTTGTGACTTGGTATTTTGTAAGCTTGTTTCGAATGTAGGAAGTACAAATCTGAAGGCCCACTATGATAAACGAGCCATCTGGTCAGCTCAAGTCATGGCGCGAAATTCCGCTACCATTTTCCGGTATTGGGCATGTTCTCCCAGGGCTCCATCGGCTCCAGGGCCTCCCCGCTTTGCAACAGTTCGATCGAGATATTGTCCGGCGATCTGACGAAGGCCATGCGGCCATCTCGGGGTGGGCGGTTGATGGTGACGCCGGCATCCATCAGTCGCTGGCAGGTTTCGTAAATATTCGCCACCGAGTATGCCAGGTGACCAAAATTTCGGCCCTCATCATAGTCCTCCGGATCCCAGTTATAGGTCAGTTCAACTTGAGCGGCCTCGTCACCCTCTGCCGCGAGAAAGATCAGGGAGAATCTGCCGTCTTCGAAATCTCTACGGCTACGCTGCTTTAAGCCAAGCTTGTTGCAAAAAAAATCCAGAGACTCTTCCAGATTGCTTACTCTGATCATGGTGTGAAGATATTTCATAGTCTTGTCTGTAACCCTGTAAATTGAATAATTAATCTAGAAGGACTCGCAGGCGCCTTCAGTGTTTGCTCTTTTAATTTCCTGCCCGGCAACGCCAGCACCCGCTCTTGCGCTAGAAGATGACAACCGAGCGAATGCTTTTACCGGCATGCATGAGATCGAAGGCCTCGTTAATCTCTGTCAGTGGCATGGTGTGGGTAATTAATGGGTCGATCTGGATTTTCCCATTCATATACCAGTCGACAATTTTGGGCACGTCGGTACGGCCCCTGGCGCCGCCAAACGCAGTGCCGCGCCAGACCCGACCGGTGACCAGTTGGAAGGGGCGGGTGGAAATTTCCTGGCCAGCGCCGGCGACGCCGATGATATACGATTCACCCCAACCCTTGTGGCAGCACTCCAGCGCCTGGCGCATGGTGTTAACGTTACCGATGCACTCGAAGCTGTAGTCTACGCCACCGTCGCTAAGGTCGACGATGGCCTGTACTGCATCGTCTACATCGGCGGGGTTGATGAAGTCTGTCATGCCGAATGACCTGGCCAGGTCGATTTTTTCGGCATTGATATCGATGCCAATGATACGGTCGGCGCCGACCATCCTCGCTCCTTGTACTACATTCAGGCCGATGCCCCCCAATCCAAATACAGCAACGGTGCTACCGGCTTCCACCCTGGCATCGAACGCGACTACACCGACGCCGGTGGTCACTCCACAACCGATGTAGCAAACCTTGTCGAAGGGCGCGTCGGCTCGGATCTTCGCCACTGCGATTTCGGGCAGGACCGTGTAATTGGAGAAGGTGGAACAACCCATGTAGTGAAGAATTGGTTCCCCGTCCAGCGAAAAACGGCTGCTGCCGTCGGGCATCAGTCCCTGACCCTGGGTGGATCGAATGGATTGGCAGAGGTTGGTCTTGGGATTCAGGCAAAAGTCACATTGCCGACATTCCGGCGTATAGAGGGGGATTACCGTATCGCCCACCGCAACCGAGTTCACACCGGCCCCGATTTCCACCACGATACCTGCGCCTTCATGACCCAGTATCGCCGGAAACGCTCCTTCCGGGTCCTCACCGGAGAGAGTAAACGCATCGGTATGGCAGATACCGGTCGCCTTTATCTCAACCAATACCTCGCCCGACTGTGGTCCATCGAGATCGACTTCGACAATTTCCAATGGCTTGCCGGCTTCGAAGGCCACAGCAGCGCGTGATTTCATGACAACCCCTCTCTGAATATGCTCGACTGGTGACATTGTAAGAGACCGCTGGGCTTACCGCCAATAAATTTAGGGTGGTCGTTTTTCACCCTGCTAAGGAACCCACATTGATCCGAGTCTGGTGGCAAGCACAGCTATGGCATCGAAATTGGCGCCGTGGGCTGTTAGCAGGTATTATCCCGCGAAGTTTCGATTGCGGAGTACTATGCATGTTCAGGCCGCAACGGAACAATAACTTTCTGTTGCCAGCGTCCGGCCTGTAGCGCTTCGATCTGCTCCTCCCTGGTGAATTAATTATGGAAATCGCAATCACCATCGTGGTGATTTTTGTAGGTTCCTATGTGCAGAGTTCCATAGGATTTGGCCTGGCCATCATCGCGGCCCCGGTGCTGTTCTTCATCGACCCGCTCTATGTGCCGGCACCGATCACTATCTCTGCGTTGACGTTGTCCGTCGCTATTACCTACAAGCACTGGCACGCGATATCATTCCGGGAACTAAAATTTGCCATTATTGGCAGGGTGCCGGGCACCATAGCTGGTGGGTTTTTGCTGTTGTGGATAGAGCAGCGCGCACTGGCAGTGTGGTTGGGAATCTCCGTGCTCGCTGCCGTCGGCCTGAGCATGAGTAAGTTGGTACTCAAGCCGACCCGGGCGGCGATGTTTTCTGCCGGGGTCCTGTCTGGTTTTATGGCCACCAGTTCCTCCATCGGCGGACCCCCCATTGCCCTGGTGATGCAGCATGAAGAAAACGATTATATCCGGACGAATTTGGCGGCTTTCTTTATCGTCAGTTGTCTGATGACCCTGACGATGCTCAGCTCAATCGGTAGATTTGGCCTGGAACATCTACTTCTCGCCTTGCCGTTGATGCCTGCTACGCTGGCAGGATATTGGATGGCGACGAAGACATTACACCTCATCTCCGATAACAATTTGCGTCGCCTGTCCCTGGTTCTCTGTAGCGCCGCCGGCTGCGCGGCAATAGCTTCGTACTGGCTATGAGTTCGGCAAGCAGGTGCTACAATGGACTCGGCACAGTTCAGACAATCCGGAGGGCGAAGATATGACTGGCTGGCCTGCCAAGGTTAGTATCGATGCTTTCCGCCAAGCCTAGAGCTGAAAATTCGTTTCGAGAGTTTTCTTATAGATACCATTCGAGCCGGGGAGGCGAGCGGACAATTTCGTAGTGAGCAGCCAGAGCCCCTGGCGGCTCAGCTAACGGCGCAATTGCAGCAATGGCATTTGAAGCCCTGGAATTTCAAGTTGCTCGACGTCAGCACACAACAATAGGCCCAGTATATTTTTGAAAGCCTGTTGCTCTCCTTGCACTACGAATTTGCCGAATCCTCCTCAGAGACTCCCTGGCCGAAACCAAATCCGCCTGATTCATCGTCTGCTTAATATTAGCTGGAAGATGGCTTAACTATTCTCGGCTCGTAGTCCTATTTTTTTGCTATAGAAAGCCCGAATTTCACGAATATCCTGTTTCAGATTGCCGGTGGGATGGAAAAGGTCGGCGAGGCCGGCTTCCTTGGTAGCGGCGTCAATATATCCCATCATGATCGGTACATTGGCATTATTGGCGATATGGTAGAAACCGGATTTCCAGGTGGTGACTTTGCTGCGCGTGCCTTCGGGGGGAATTAAAATAACCAGGCTTTCGTGTTCACGATACTGGCGTACGGTTTCGTTTACAACGTTATGAGATTTGGCGCGGTCTATGGAGATGCCACCCAGCCACCGCATGAGCCAGCCGATACCGAAGGGGAATAAGCTATTTTTTCCCATCCAGTAAAGCTCTAGCCTCAGCTTTAATACGACCAATAACATCAGGAGGAAATCCCAATTGCTGGTATGGGGGGCGGCGATGAGCACGAAGCGTGGATTCCCAATTTCCTCGCCCACGGCTTTCCAACCGGTGAGCTTTAGAATCACGATGGCGATAACCCTGAGTAGTGGTGTAATCAGCGGTGTTGAAAAAACAGTGGTTCGCATTGAGAAGTCTGCACAGAGAAGGCGGCATAGAGTATAACAGCGCTGGGAGCGATTGCGGTGGCTAGTCTTTATCGCCGAACAGGCGATTGAGCTTCGCCAGCGCAGTGTCAGCCTCTGACAGGGGGCTGTTGGAGTTCTCATCGGACTCGTCCGCCGGGGGCTCTTCGCCGAATAATTCCGCGAGTTTGTTTCTGGCCCGCTGGGCATCGGCGTCGTCCTGCTTTCGATATGCCGTGGCGTGAGGGTCGAAATAATCGCAGAAATTCGCCCGGTCCTTGTCCGCAACGAATTCCGCACGCTCCTCCGTACATGCATCGGCGACATCGGCAGCGTAATTCTTGCAGCCACGGCAGACGCGCAGGTCGGCGTTACAACTGCTGCATTCTTCACTGCGCGAAAATGGCAGCAATAGTTTTTTAAGCTCACTGCCGCATTTCCAACATTGAATATCTAGGTTACGACTTAGGTTCCATGGCATTTACCATTCCTTGAAGCGAGTTTTCAGATCGACTTCGAGCAAATTCTTGGCCGCGGCATTGATACTGCCAATATAGACGAAGGCAATTATTTTTTCATGGGAGTCCAGGCCCAGGCCTGCCATGACCAGGGGATGATAAGCCATGGAGCCAGTTCGCCACATGGCGCCGACTCCCTGGGCATACGCCGCGATCAACATGTTTTGTGTTGCCGCCGCAGCCGACAGCTCCTGTTCGCATGCAGGAACCTTGGGGTGTTCCCGAGGACTGACGACCGTCACCAGGATGAGTGGTGCACGTAGTGGCTTATCTCTTAGCTTAAGCTTTTCTGCCTCGGTGATATCGGGTCGGTCGGTGCTGGCAGCACTCACGAAAAGCTCGCCCAGCCTGGCCCGGGATTCTCCCTTGATAACGAGGAAGCGCCAGGGTCGGAGCACAGCATGATCGGCGGCTCTGAATGCAGATTTGTATATATTATCTAGTACCTCCTGCTCCGGGATCGGGTCGTTTAGCTTGGGGAAGGAAATGCGGCTGTGGAGGGCATCGAGTGCTTTCATGATTGTTGAAGGTTCCAATTGCTGATCTGACAAGTCAGGGAGGGAAAGCATAAAGCATACGCAGGCAAGTGCAAACCAGGGGGGCTGGAATGACCGAGTAGCCACACGCTATACAAGGGTTTCCCGGTTTTTCGCTCATGATTATTGGCTTGCATACTGGTATAATTTAGCGCTTTCCAGTCGATGTTAAGTAGGTAGCTGTGATCCAGGCTACCCGACACCGCGGGTTTTAGAGTCAGCACCAAGGGCCGAGTCATGAATTCCAAAGCCGACGTCATTGCCGTAAGCACGGGCAGAGCCGCTTATCCCCAGGATAAGTCGCGCTGGTTCGCTGCGGTTAAGCGCAAGCGACTGCGCCTGGTTTTCGCGTTTTATTCCCCGGATGGCAATGAAATAGCCATGCCCATCGCCAGTATGTCGGCCTACCTGAAACGGGACTTCCCCTGGGTGGATGTCATCCTCGAGGCAGTGCTTATTCTGCGTGATGCAGATAAATACTCCCCCGAGAACTATGCGAAAACCATTCAGGAATTAGATGCCGATATCATCGCTTTCTCGATAATGAGTCCCCACTGGTATCCCATGGAGCCCTACTTCGAGCAGATCAAGAAGCTAATGCCCAATCTGCCCGTGGTCATTGGCGGCTACCAGTCCATGTTGTCGCAGCAGCAAACCATCGAAAACCCGAATGTGGACTTCATCTGTGTCGGCGACGGCGAATATGCGATCGGTAATATCGTGCAGCACCTGAAGGGCTTGAAACCGGGCCCTGTAGATGGTATGTGGGAAAAATTGGTCGACGGCGAAGTATACGAGACCGAGCCGCATCAGATCGGTGACCTCGCTGCGCTACCTTTTCCTGACTACGATGTGTTCGCCAAGGCAGATGGCTTCGATGACGTGAATTCCTCAATTTTCGGTCCGAAGGGCGTGTTGGTACTGCCGGTCATGACCGGTCGCGGCTGCCCCTATCGCTGCACCTATTGTTGTAATACACCGCTGCTGGAGACCTGGAAAACCAAGAAGACGTTTCTGCGCAAGTATGATCCGGAAGACATGGTGGACGAGTTAATTCGGCTGCGTGATCTATACAATGTTGGCTATTTTGAATTTTGGGATGAACTGTTCCTGTCGAATCTGAAGTTCGTGCGGGCATTTTTCGAAATCTACAAGCAAAAGATTCACCTGCCATTTTCCATCAACTCCCGGGTCGAGGTAATGAACGAGAAATTTTGCCAGACCGCCGCCGAGGCCGGTTGTCACACCATCTGGTTCGGTATCGAAAGTGGCGATGAAGAATTTCGGGCGAAGATGCTGGGCAGGAAAATGACCAACCAGCAGGTATTGGATGCGGCGGCGAACTGCAAGCAAGCTGGAATCAATCGCTTGACCTTCAACATCGTCGGCACGCCCCTGGAAACTGCCGAAAATATGCGCCAAACTTTGCGACTGAACCAGGAAATTGCGCCGGAGCATTTCTTCTTTTTCCCCTATATTCCCCTGCGCGGCACACCCCTTTACAACATCGCCAAGAAAGAGGGATTGTTGCTGGATAACAAGAAGGAATTGCATTATCTCTCAGCGGCCAACGACCGTCATTTCACCCTCAACATGAAAGAGTGTCCGCAATTGTTGACGGCGGTGGAATATGATGAAATTTGCCGGCAGATGCTGGCGTTTCAAGAAGCCAATAACCGCCTCAGCTATACCGATGGCCTTGCACCCGAAGTGGAGCCTGCGAGGGTTGAGGACAAGAGCTTCAGCCTGGTGGATGCTGATAACAGCAGCGCATCCAATTCAGGTCAAGACCGACCCATCGAGTCTGCAATCGCAATCGTACACAAGCAGGAAAAATCACTGTTTGCAGGCGTCAGAAATCTGTTTCGCAGTTAATGCGTTAGTATTCAGGTAGTTTCGGCCGTTTTTTCCAGCAATTGATGTTCGCCGCAAATCGCCCGGTTGAAAGTGCGCCAGGAAATCAGCGCCATCAGGAAATTGCCGAACACCGCTCCCCCAAAAAAACCCAAAAGGCCAAAATGGAGGCTGCCAACGTAGGCCAGTGGCACGTAGAAGATGAAGAAGCGGGCAATGCTCAGATAAAGCGCAGGCAATGGTCGGTGCAGGGCATTGAGTGAGGAATTGCTGAGGATAATTATCCCCTGTAGTCCATATCCCAGTGGCATTATCCAGATAAATAATTTGATACCAGCAATCACCTGAGGGTCATCGGAAAAGATGCTAGCAATGAAAGGGGCACTTATAGCCAACAAGACATAAACCAGCATCTGCCAGGCCATCACGAAACGGGTAGACAGATGGTAGGCCTCCTCGATGCGATCGACCCGACCAGCGCCATAGTTTTGGCTGATCAGGGGCGGCAGCGATGAAGACATGGCCAGAACCAGCAGGGTGGCAATAGGTTCCAATCGAGCGCCGACGCCGAATGCCGCAACGGCGGTGTCGCCAAACCCCGCGGCAATTGCTGTCATTATTCCTGCCGCGACCGGGGTTAACATGTTGGCGCCAGACGCTAGTATGCCGATTCGCAGCATGTCCCTCCCCGATGACATCATCACCTCGCGACTGGGAAAGGTTTTGCTTACCAGTTCCAGCTTGATCACCAGTAAATAGGCGAGATAGCTGAAGCTGCATGACCAGGCAACGACGGTGGCCCAAGCTGCACCCTGGATACCCAGCTCTGGGAACGGGCCGATGCCGAAGATGAGAAAAGGATCGAGGAAGGCATTGATGAAGCCGGCGCCCGCCATCAGGATACTCGGGGTCTTGGTGTCTCCACAGGCTCTGAGCACACTGTTTCCGCTCATTATGCACACCACCAGGATGCTGCCTGGAAACCACACCACCATGTATTTCTGAATCGGCACCATCAGTTGCTCGCTGGCGCCCATCAATCTGAACAAGTCCCCCATGAAAAACCAGCACAGGGCGACTACTACCGTCGCCAGCAGGAAGGATATGTAAGCGATGACGGTAGCCGCTTGTTTGGCCTTCTCAAATTCAGATCGTCCCAGACACTTGGCAACCACCGCAGATGCCCCGATTCCCAGCCCGATCGCGAGACTTATGACCGTAAAGGTAACAGGGAATGTGAAACTGATCGCGGTGAGGGACTCGGTGCCCAGAAAGCTGATGAACCAGGTGTCTACGAGGCTGAATGTGAATAACATCAGCATGCCGATAATCATCGGTGTAGTCATGCGGATGAGGGATTTTTCAATAGATCCCTCGACCAGATTGTGATGGTTGTTATTGGTCTTTAGGGACATTGACGATTAACTACCCGTTTTCCGGTTCTGGATGAATTGGTTGCGCGCGAACTGTTGCAATGGCCGGTTTTCTAAACTCGAACTAGGGCCAAAGGGTATGGCTTCTAATAACTCTTGTTCTATTTTCAATATACCGGAATTGCGCAATTAAATTTCAGCAGTCACAGAAAGTTGCAATTAGGGCACCGCTGAGACATTACTGCATTATTCAGAGGTGCCTTAGCTCGCCGCCTGCTTGCGTAGCTTCAGCAACTTCTTGAATAACTTCGGATTTGCAAAAACCAGCTCGGCCGCCTCCGAGTAGTCAGGATTGCCGGAATTGCTGGCAAGCAGGCCACCTGCCTCCTGCAAGATCAGGCTAGCCGCGGCCAGAGTCGGTTCACATTCAGTGGCAGCCCAGCCACCGTGCAGGCGGTTGGTCGCCGTCTGGATAATATCGATCGCCGTGCAACCGGAAATACGTGGGCCGGCGCCGAGTTGTAGCAACTCACGTTGAAAATTAAGGAAATCCTCGTGGGGCAGGTGCTCTGGATTCAAACTAATCAGGGTGTTGTCGAGATCTGTCGAGTCCCCGACTCGCAGGCGATGTGCGTTCAAGCGGGCGCCGGCTCCCCGCGATGCCACGTACTCTTCTAGCGTAAGCGGGCAGTTGACGACAGCGTGTTTAATGACACCATCGATCTGACAGGCCACAGACACGCCAAACTGGGTGTGGCCGGCGGCAAAGTTCTTGTTACCGATCAGGGGGTCGATGAGCCATATCACATTCTTGTTTTCGCCTTCGGTAAAGCCGGAAACCCGGGAATGGTAGCTGTGCTCCGGGTGGGCTTTTTGCAAATGATAGAGCACGGTTTTGTCTGCAGCCAAATCCATGGATGTGAGGAATTTGTCCGCACTGGCGTCGATGATTTTTACCCGATCCAATCGATCACTGCTGTGAGCAAGCGCTTCCCCCGCATCGCGGGCAGCCTGTAAGGCAAGGTTGATCATTGGATGCATGGTTCTGGATCCTGGCGAGTTCAATAAAAGTGCCGCCCGAGGTCAACGCTGTGGCTCAGGCAGATTTCAGATTGGGGTAACGGCATTGGCAGCTTGCCAAGGCAGGTCGCATCATAGCAAACAAAGGGGAAACGCCCAAAGCAAATCCCCAAAGCAAACAATTAGCCGACACGCCGCAGCAATGATATTGCTATAATTCGCCCATCTGAAAACTCAACCAAGACAAGCGCAATGCTCGATTTCGATAAGGTAACCGTGGTGCTAGTTAACACTTCACACCCGGGCAATATTGGCGCCTGCGCCCGCGCCATGAAGAACATGGGCATTTCCCGGCTGACGCTGGTACAGCCTGCAGACTTTCCCAGCGGTGTCGCCGTGGGCAGAGCGGTATCGGCACTGGATATACTGGAAAATGCCACCGTGGTAGAGAGTCTCGAAGCGGCGATAACTGATTGCGCCCTGGTTATTGGCGCCAGCGCTCGCTCGCGCAAGATCCCCTGGCCCATGCTTTCTCCGGCACAGCTTGGGGTCAAGGTTGTGAGAGAACTGGAAATGAACAAGGTGGCGCTGGTGTTCGGACGGGAAGACTCCGGCCTAAATAACGATGAGCTACAGCTTTGTCACTTTCACGTGCAAATACCGGCAGATGAAAACTACTCTTCGCTCAATCTGGCCGCGGCGGTTATGGTGATTTGCTATGAACTGCGCAAGGCCGGACTGGACCGTAAAGGTATTAAAGACACTGCCGAAGATGAGTTTTGGGATCAGGAGAAAGCCACGGTGAAACAGGTGGAACACTTCTATCAGCATCTGGAACGGGTGATGATCGCGATCGATTTTCACGATCCGGAGAATCCCCGGCAATTGATGCAGCGCATGCGACGATTATTCAGCCGCATTCGTATCGATGTGATGGAGATGAATATATTGCGTGGCATCTTATCCAATATCGAATTTAATCTAAGGGATACGAAGGACCAGCAAGATTAGGGAACCCGTGCAGGAACTCCAACAAGGATGCTAATGCAATAAACGCAGTAGCTGCGGTACAGGAATGATAGCTTGCCTGTGAGTCGTTCCAGGCTCGATTATTTTCCACGGCGATTATTTTTCTTTTTTCCCGTCCTCTGTTTGTATTTTTGACCGCGTTTTTCCCCCGCACTTGGAATCAAATGCCTATCGCTATCTCCAATTAGATCTGACCTGCCCAGTTTATGTAAGGCCTGTCTCAGCATCTGCCAGTTTTTCTCATCGTGAACTCGTAAAAATGCTTTCTGCAGCCGTCGTTGCTCGAGATCCTTGCAAACACTCAACTTCTCACTCTTATACCGAACTTTTTGCAGTGGATTTCTTTCCGAATAATACATCGCAGTAGCGAGTGACATCGGTGATGGATAGAAAGTCTGTACCTGGTCCGGTTTGAAATTCTTTTGTTTTATCCAGAGGCTGAGGTTTAACATATCTTCTTCATCGCAGCCCGGGTGAGCGGCAATAAAGTAGGGTATCAAATATTGCTCTTTTCCTGCCTTGCGGGAAAACTGATCGAACAGGCGTTTGAATTCATCGTAGCTGGAGATGTCGGGCTTCATCATTTTCGAGAGTGTTTTATGCTCGCTGTGCTCCGGTGCAATTTTTAGATAGCCGCCAACATGGTGAGTCACCAGTTCCTCGATGTATTCGGGATCTTTTAGCGCCAGGTCATAGCGCAATCCCGAAGCGATGGCGACGCGTTTTATTCCAGGAATCGTCCGTGCTTTTTTATAGAGTTGGGTGGTGGCGCTATGATCCGTCTTCAGGTGTTGACAGATATTCGGATAGACACAGGATAATCGCTTGCAGGTTTTTTGAATCTTCGGTGATTTGCAATTTAACATGTACATGTTGGCAGTCGGACCACCGAGATCGGAGATAGTACCGGTGAAGCTTGGAACCTGGTCGCGTATTTTCTCAATCTCCCTCAACACCGATGCCTCCGAGCGGCTTTGAATGATGCGGCCTTCATGCTCGGTAATCGAGCAGAATGTGCAACCACCAAAACAGCCACGCATGATATTCACCGAAGTCTTAATCATGTCGTAAGCTGGAATCCTGGCATCGCCGTAACTGGGATGTGGTCTGCGTTGATAAGGTAAATCGAACACCCAGTCCATCTCATCGGTTGCCAGGGGAATTGGCGGCGGATTAACCCAGACCTCCTGAGTGCCGTGTTTCTGTACCAGCGTCTTCGCGTTGTATGGGTTTGCTTCCTGGTGCAGTATGCGAGAGGCGTGGGCATACAGAGCGGGGTCATTTGTCACTTTATTGAAAGAAGGCAGGCGGATATAACTTGTCTGCGGGTCAAATTCAGCACTGCGTTGCAAGGGCAGGGGAATGATTCTTATAGTTGATGCAAGGGGTTTTGTCACGCCCGTGCTGGACTCTTGTTGCTGTGTTGCTGGCGTGTTGTGAAAATCGTAGGGATTAGGTATCTGGTCAATTTTAGCCGGCCAGTCGATTCTGGTTGAGTCAATTTCAGTCCAGTGCGCGGGCAACTCTTTTTTGACAATAGCAGAACCGCGCAGCTGCCAGAGGTCCTCGATGGGCTCACCGGCGGCGACGCGATGGGCGAGCTCAATCAGGGCCCGCTCAGAATTTCCATACAGCAGAATATTTGCGTTTGAATCGATAAGAATGGAGCGCCGCACCGCGTCACTCCAGTAGTCATACTGGGCTATTCGACGCAGACTGGCCTCTATGCCACCAATCACAATGGGTGTGTCATAGTAGGCTTCGCGACAACGTTGACTGTAGACAATCACCGAACGATCGGGTCGTTTGCCGGCGATGCCGCCTGGAGTGTAAGCATCATCGCTGCGCTTGCGCAGATCGGCAGTGAAGCGATTAATCAGGGAGTCCATGTTGCCGGCGGTGACGCCAAAAAATAAATTCGGCTGTCCCAGCTGTTTGAAGGCCTCCGCGCTACTCCAGTTCGGTTGCGAGATGATGCCCACGCGATAGCCTTGTGCTTCGAGTACGCGACCAACCACCGCCATGCCAAAACTGGGATGATCTACATAGGCATCGGCGGTGACGATAATGATATCGCAGCTATCCCAGCCCAGAGCATCCATCTCTTCTCGGCACATGGGCAGATAGGGCGCAGTGCCAAAGCACTCTGCCCAGTATTTAGGCTGGGCATACAGCTTCGTCGCTGAATCTGTGAGCTTGTGCTTGGGGTCTCGCTGGGATGAGGTTGGTGGCATTGCGGTGACTGAGAAGTATTAAAACAATTGATCTAGGGGAATAAACTCCCCATTGAGTACGAGTTCGCCATCTTCGACGGAGCCATTCAACAGTATTCTACCATGGTCGAGCCTGATGTATTGCTGCTGTACATAGGGGTCGACCATTTCGGCAGCGGGGCTTCTCATGATTGCTGCCAGATCGAGGGATACGTCCAGTTTCACGGTGAGGGCGTCGATCGCCGTATTCAAATTGAGGCGAGTAATGTTATCGAGTTCAGGGAGTCCGTTCCAGTCGATGCTGAGATCGATGCTGTGATTTCCATCGTAGGCACTGGCAGCAATTCGATTATTGAACACCAGTCGATTTCGCGCCAGCACCAGCATTAGTTCCTGGCTGAGTTGATTCATCTGGATGCTGGCGGTGGCGGGGTTGGCGGGAACACTGATTTGAGTCTGCAGGCCTGCCAGTAAGCCGTAGTAACGTTGGAACAAATGGTTTTGAATCCCGTTGATTTCGCTGGTCCACGAAATTGAGTTAAGGGGAAACTCACTGTCGATACTGGCGATCTCCAGGCGCTGGGAAATATCAGTTTGGGCTGCTCCTGCCGTCGAGGTTTGCAGGCGGGACTCTGCTGAAATGCCGTCGACAGTAAAAGGATGGGGGGTGCCGCCGGCGATACGGGGAATAGTCAGGGTGGCACTGCTTGGCGCCAGTACGTGGTTTAACTGGCTGGTTGAACTTGTCAATTCCAAGCCTGACATGGTAAAGCCGATGGTGGAGCCATTTTCTTCCGCTTCAAGTTTCCCCATTGACAGGGAAAACTCTGCAGAGTTATCCCCGTGGCTCACAAAGCTGCCAGACAAGCCATCGAAGAACAGGTGACCCTGGGAGTCGCTGTAATTTATCGGCGCCACTTCCAGTCTTACGCGCAGGGACTGATCGAATCCGGCGAGCAGACCTATGTCGACGCCGGGAAGGTCAAATGGCAGTTGTGACAGAGCCGATTCGAGTTTACCATCGCGCAGTTTCGGAATAATCCGCACATAGGCGAGTCCAAACCCGAGACCATTGGGAGTAAAAAGAATCGGCCCATGCTGAATATCGAGGATAATCTGGACGGCAATTGGCAGCGCGCCTGGAATCGTCCCGAACGGAGAATAATCAACATCTATCACCGCAGAACTGCTAAACCAACCACTGTCAAACCGGTTGCTGGTGATTGTGACCTGATCTCGCGCTTGAAGAGGGATCAGGTCTACCAGATTAGTAACGGTGGTGTCCTCAATGCCCACGCCGACGACTTTAGGCATTACGGTCAGGGCGACAAGCGCTAGCAGGGAAACAGCGGCCAGTATCTTTATAGTATTGCTTGGCATCGTCTTATCACTGAATGTTGCCTGTATGCCCGTAGATTATGAGGCACTGCAGAGGATTAAAGTAGCTGGTTCAGGCTGCCACCGGCCTGCATTACAGGCGCTCATTATAGCAGAGTTTGGCTTTGCCAGGCTGCGAATTCAAAGGCTTCTCCAGCTGTCTTGTGCGGGAGGGCGCCGCCGCTGTGGCGCATCACTCAGACCCGGGTTGGCGCAGGGCTGGTGTGATCTTATAGGCGCATCGTCGCGCGCCGGCCAACAGGTAGTCAACTCGATCCACCGCGGCAAGGTCTGTGAGTAAATGTTGGAACATCGCCAGTTCAGAACGACAAAATTGCTGGCATGATTGTGCGGCGGCACAGATGGGGCAGTGGTTTTCGATCAACAGCCAGCCTTCGGGTAGCAATCTTACTTCTGCCATGTAGCCTTCGGTGCTGCGCAGCTCGCACAGACGGGTGATCTTGTCTGCGAGTTTGTCGCCGCTGGCATCGAGTTCCCCCTGGTAGTGATCCTGTATCTGCAGATTGCGCTGATCGATAAGTTGATTGAGGCTTTCTTCGCCGAATCTGCTTTTGATGACGTCGATGAGTTCCAGGCTTACCTGGGAATGGGTATCCGGGAACTGTTGATGTCCTTTTTTGGCAAGCTTCCACAGATGGACGGGGCGGCCACGGGTCTGCCTTTCTTCCCGGGTCTGGCTCACATAAGCCTTCCGCTGAAGATCTGCGAGGTGCTGGCGCGCCCCCATAGTTGTCATATCTAGCTGTTTTGCAAGAATTTTTACAGATTGTGGACCTCGCATCTTGAGATGATGCATGATCTGGTGCTGGCTTCTGGATAATTCCACAGGCTAAATCCTCGAGTTTTTATACTATCGGCATTATACGCAAAGTATTTACTTTATTTACTATGTCTATTTCGGTGGTTAGTATAGCAAAGCAAAAACTTTACTATAAATATGAAAAAGCAACCTGAGGATGCAATTACTGAAACATGTCCATATCAATGTTAAATCCATGGACAGGACCGAAGCTTTTATACTACGGCAGTGCCTGAAATGAGGCGTTGCGGCGGTGGTGTTGTCGATGGTTACGGTTTCTGCGGAATGGTTATTCCCAATAAATCCAGCTTTGAGTTCGGAGCTGCCCTGACTTTGAGTTAACATGACGCAGACAGAATAGTTCCCCCGTAGCAGGCGGTTTATGAATCCTCACCTATAGCTGGCACCAAAGCAGGATTAGTAATGACATTCAGTACGCCCTTACTGGTGACGTTTGTAGCTTATCTGCTGCTGATCCTGTATGTGGGCGTCAAAGCCTACAAGCGAACGCACAATCTCGGGGATTATATCCTCGGAGGCAGGAAGCTGGGTCCGGTGGTGACGGCTCTGAGCGTGGGTGCATCGGATATGAGTGGTTGGCTCTTACTTGGGCTACCTGGCGCCATTTACCTGTCCGGAATCAGCGAAATCTGGATTGGTATAGGGCTCGTTATTGGGGCCTATTGCAACTGGTATTTTGTCGCCAAACCGCTGCGGGTCTTTAGCGCCCACGCACGCAATTCCTTGACCCTGCCTGACTATTTCGAAAATCGATTCGACGATCAGACCAGAATTCTTCGAGTCTTATCGGCGCTTGTTATCTTGCTGTTTTTTACTTTCTATACTGCATCCGGGCTCGTCGGTGGCGCCATACTTTTTGAAAATAGTTTTGGTATGGAGTACTCCACCGCTTTGCTTACAGGCGCGTTTATCATCGTCGGCTATACCTTTGTCGGTGGTTTCCTCGCGGTCGTATGGACCGATGCCTTCCAGGCCATATTGATGCTCGCGGCAATCATCATTGCACCGGTGGCGGTGATCATTGACGCCGGCGGGGTGTCGGCCGTGGCCGAGCAGATGCGCGCCGTGAGTCCTGGCAGCACCTCTTTGTTCAGCGGGCTGACACTGCTGGGCTTTGTTTCACTGATGGCCTGGGGTCTGGGCTACGTAGGCCAACCCCATATATTGGCCCGATTCATGGCGGCGGAGTCACCGGCGAAACTGGTGCCGGCGCGGCGTATCGCCATGCTCTGGATGATATTCGTATTACTGGGTTCGGTCGCGACTGGCTTGACGGGCATCGCCTATTTTGCCGATGCACCACTGGTGAATCCGGAGACAGTCTTCATTGCCTTGAGTCAGAGTCTCTTTAATCCGTGGGTGGCTGGCGTTATTGCCGCTGCGATCTTGTCTGCAATCATGTCCACAATCGACTCCCAGTTACTGGTTTCATCGAGCGTGATCAGCGAAGATTTTTATCGGGTATTCGTACGACCCGGGGCGTCAGATGCAGAGTTGTTAGCCGTGAGTCGGGCCGCAGTGGTGCTGATAGCACTGGTGGCATTGCTGATTGCCAGTGATCGTGACAGCCGGGTGCTGGACCTGGTGAGTTATGCCTGGGCCGGGTTCGGTGCTGCCTTCGGCCCACTGGTCGTGTTTTCCCTGTGCTGGCGTAAAATGACGGCTCTGTCAGCGGTTGTTGGTATGTTGCTGGGTGCAATTACCGTAGTCGTCTGGTCGAATCTCAGTGGTGGTATATTCGATCTGTACGAAATTGTACCGGGTTTCCTGTTGTCGTCCCTGGCCATCGTCGGCATTAGTCTGCTGCGACCGGAAGCCAAACTCCGCACCCTGGCGCAATTTGATGCTGCTGCGCGTCTAACAGCAGAGTCCTAGGCTGCTTCGACATTAGCACAGGCGCCGCGCTAAGGATCAGAGTCGGCGCTTGCGATCTTTAGCCGCCTCGTTACCGAACTTAATTTTTTCCCGGCCAATGCATCAGCATTTCAATATGGGGAATGCCGTCTTCTATATAGGGCTCAGAGACGGTAACAAACCCCATGGACAGATAAAATTTTTCCAGCTGTTGCTGCGCTGACACGGTGATGGATTCACCCGCGAAATGTTGGTGACAATATCCAATGCCGGCGATCATCAACTGGCGGCCATAGCCACCGCCCCGGAATTTTATTGCGGTGAGGACCCGGCTGATGCTGGCACCGGAGTACTTTAAGCCCGGTGGCAGTATTCGCGCATAGCAAACAAGCTCAGCATCGAGATGTCCGCTCACGTGCAGCGCTGCCTGATCATTGCCATCCGTGTCCTGAAATGCGCAGTTCTGTTCCACCACGAATACTTCTGTCCGCAGTTGCAAGACAGCGTAGAGAAGCTCCGAAGACAAGCTGCCAAATTCCAGGCAGCTCCATTGCATGTCCTGCATAATACTGATTCCCAATCGGCGCAGCGCCAAAAAAGGAAACGCTAACATAACTCCCGGTTTTGGTCTGCAATAATACTGGGGTCACTCGATGCCATGATATACTTTGCCGCGCTCGCACATGCCCCGGTGGCACAGCTGGATAGCGCGGCCCCCTCCTAAGGGGCAGGTCAGAGGTTCGAATCCTCTTCGGGGCACCACATAACTGTTTATTGCCGTCTAACCTGGTACAGTAAAACTACTAATACTCTATAAATACAAGGATATATAGTCAATACCGTCTAATAACGACTTGCACTATCTCCACCGCGACTAAACCCCGCAGCCATTCCTGCAATGAAGTTGTAAACGTCAGCTACGTTCCTACCTTTTTTGATATTTTTCGGCATCTTTATTGGCAATGGATTATCTAATTCCTCGAGTCAAAGCTTATTGATCGAAATCGAACGGGTTTGCTGCTTTCTTCGTATTAAGAGCACCAAGTAATTCAGCAAGCTTTCTAAGAGCTTGAGAAAACTCAGGATTGTCTAGGGCAAGTTGAGTCA
>Ga0207991_1000129_pt1 | contig 50663 bp, 42 predicted proteins | sample ETN07SmetaG_FD_185786 | JGI IMG/M metagenome (GOLD analysis project Ga0207991, IMG submission 185786) | Marine microbial and viral communities from oxygen minimum zone, Eastern Pacific Ocean - ETNP2014F14-07SV275 (SPAdes) (version 2) | ecosystem: Environmental > Aquatic > Marine > Oceanic ...
AAGAAAGACCTGACCCACCTAAGCAAATCGGAACACGATGGGTAAGGCGATCATGACAATTATTGCCCAGGCACCGTATATGGGCAGATAGGCTACGGTCGCCTCAATCAACTTCTCGGCTCTAATTTTCCCACGGAAGACATCGCTATAGGCTTTTAGTATCTGGATCAGGTGTCCGAATATTAGAACATTTGCCCCCAACACCACTACGCGGTTTGGACTCAATCCCCATTCTGAGAAGCGATAGAGGATGGCCGCCAGGGCAATAAAATTCACCATCAGGGTGACGCAAACAAGGGCCAGATTAATCGAATCGACCAAGCGCGACGGTTGATCATGGTTGCGACCGCAGACAGAAAACACCGTCATGCCGAGAACCAAAATTAGCAATCCGTTAAACAGGATGAGGAATTCACGATCTGAAAACGGGCTTTTTTGTTGAATAGCCATTGTTAACAGGTAGATCACCACTGTGATCAGAAACAATGGGGTAAAGATATTCGCGATAGTGCTGGCGAATCGACTTTTCCGGCCCAGAATTTCATTATACAAGAAAGTCGCCAGAATCGGCGCTGAGACTAATCCGGCGAGTACCACGTTGTTGAGGTACCACTGTCCAATATTTAACTGAATGAGACCAAACAGTGCGATCGTTAAACCCGTCAAAACGATACCACCTAGAAAAATCATTGCGATAAAGATACATACTTCCCCGTTGTAGCGAAGATAATCGAGTCGCGTGTTAGCGCTGCGCCAGGCATTTGATGTGAAAGCCAAGCCGAGCAGTGACCACATCACCAGGGGTGCGTGAATTATCGCCATGACGACACTCGATGACTGATAGTTGTCAGGCAACCAAGCCATGGCAATGCCAGTGGTCATTACGCCGCCGATCATAAAAACTTTGATTGATTTGCGGTGAGAAGTTTGATGAGAGAAATAGAAAATCAGGGCTGCAAAAACGATAAGCGGTGCGAAGCGTGTGTAGAACCAGAATTCGTTAACTTCGAATAAGGCTGGGATCCTCACTAACAATACTGCCAGCAGACATAGCAGCGCTGGATAACAGATCTGCCTCCCGGTGACTGCCATCGATATCGCTCTGACCGGCTCGGTATATTCAAGTCGTGCCTGCCAGAACTTCAATATCGGTGCTTCGGGATTATGCTGCAACGCCTGCTCCAGATGACCTGCAAATTTTGCCGGATCGCTGCGATACAAACGTTCGAGTCCGAGGCTGTCCTCGCCTCTAATGAGAATTTTATTAGCTAACATGGTTTGATCCCCTGCTGGAAAAGCCTGGCTTTTTCTGGGGTCAGGAAGAATGTTGCCACGTCGGCCATGACACAGCGGCACAAGTAGAGCCCGGATGTCAGGATAAGAATCCCCTAAATTGAATCGATATACTTTATAATACAAAGTACTTGATATTACAACAGTAATAATTAAAATAGTTCAATCTAAAGCCCAAACTGGACAGAACTACTATGCAAACAAACCAGCAAGACCTGGAAAATCTGCAGTTCATCCGCAAGACCATGGAGCGCTCCAGCACCGTTACCAGCGTCTCCGGCATTGGCGTGATGGCTATGGGTGTCATCGGCTCGATCGGAGCCTACCTGGCACCACTACAAACTCGCGAGGAAGCCTGGGTCTATACCTGGCTGGCAATAGCGGCGCTTGGCTGCGTCACCGGCTTTGGCTCTACCTGGTATCAGTCCAGATCCCGAGCGCCGGCGACAAGACTGAGTGCACTCCGGCGCTTCGGCCTGGCACTGGCCCCACCGATACTTGCGGCCTGCGTACTGACCGACATCTTTATTCGCACCGGGCAATTTGAGCTGATGCCTGGAACCTGGATGCTGCTATACGGAGCCGGCGTTATAACCGCTGGTGCGCTTTCAATTAGTCTGATTCCGGTCATGGGCTTGGTGTTTATGCTACTGGGGGCAATTGGCCTGTACTTCGCCGATGCTTGGAATGTGCCGGTGTGGCAACATATGGCGTCGATGGATTTTTACCTTGCCGCAGTTTTTGGCGGAATTCACTTATTATTTGGTGCCATTATCGCCGTGAAGTGCAACAGCTGATGGGACGAAAAACACACGACACACCTCGCGACTTGATCAGTGAACGTACGCGACTCGCAATCATCAGTGCACTCGCGGTGAATCCAAGTTTATCATTCGGCGAGCTAAAGCAATTGTTAGAGCTAAGCGATGGCAACCTCAGTGTTCACGCCCGCAAGCTGGAGGATGCGAATTTAATCCAGTGTAAAAAATCGATTGCCAATCGCATGTCCAGAACTGTCTACCGAATTACCCGCAGTGGACGAGTCGCCCTGGAAGATTATCTGAACGATATGGAAGAATTGATTCGCAGTATCCGCGGCAAAAAATAAGTGCTTAGCCTGGCAACATCGTAATGCGTTAATTGGATCGGCGTATTTTGCATTCCCAGCTTACTAGGATTGCTACGATTTCTGAGGGATCCTGAAAACTACGGCCTTTTATGAAAGCGATCATCTGGACCAGATACGACCCCCCAGAAGTACCTCAGCTTAAAGAAGTGGATAAGCCGGTACCGGCGGTCGATGAAGTATTTATAAAGGTTGCTGCCAACGTTTTCCCAGGCGACGGTGAAACACACAGGTTTCAAATCCATCCTCGGTGGCAAAAAACCATAATCTACGCTAACAAGAAAGACCTGACCCCGCCTATTTGGTGATAGACAGGAATTATGGAACGGCAGCGAGCCTACCTTGTCTGGAAGCGCCGCTCTAATGATCTAATTGGTGAGCCGGCGCCAGCCGATGACGACAGCGCTTATGGAAAAAACGAAACCGACCAGGCTCAATGAAATGACCACGATATCCCAAAGTGGCCTGCGCTGAAGTAGAAATTGAAAATCGAAACTATGAAGGCCATTAAACAGCCAGCGTTCCCAGCGATTGGCATCGGTTACACGATTTACCAGCTCTCCGCTCAGTGGATCGATGTGATACCAGGTGGATTCAACATCGTCAAACTTCGCGCGATAAATGGGAAGCGGTCTATAGTGATGGCGACGAGAGTAATAATAATTATCTTGCTGTCGTACTAATTCCAGGCTCAGCAAAGTGGCGTCGGGAAGCAGCTGGGGAACTGCTTCTTCTATCATTGCCAACAGCCGTGGTAATTGCTTCCCACTGCTGCCCTCGCCAAATCCCACAACTCGACTGTCGGGTGCTGTGATTAAGGAGTAATAGGGTGCACTCACAATTTTGTGCCACTCAACTTCTTTAATTGCTCCATCGATAGTCCTGAAGTCGGGCAAAGGGAGGTTGGACAGGCGCAACACATTGCCACCCGTGTAACGGTTAATCTGAGCCTGGGCGGAGGTGGCTGGGTTGAATATTCCCCAGGGTCCCATCGACATTAGTCCACTAAAGATAAATGTAAAGACGAACACAAGCGACACCAGGCCCAGTATATGGTGCCAATTCATCATGCCTTCATAGGGGCTAATACCCGTGGCGCGGGAAGAAGCGCCAAGGCGAATTTTCATGAATCCGATTATGCCACCGGTCACCACAGTGACGATTCCAATAAGCGAGACATAGATGATTAGCTTATTCCACAAAGACCCGATTTGCCGAAGTTGTAAGGGATAGATCCAGTGAACAGTTGAGCCGAGCCAATTCCAAAAACGTTCATTTCTATGGGTGTCCAGAACAATCTGCCCACTGTGATCAGATACGTATACTACGGTACCGGCCGGGTCATTAATCTTTACGCGGTGCAGTGGACGAAATCTGTTTAGACCCGCTGTTATGCTCCATTGATCCATTGTTATCAGTGCATCATAGGCTGGCATCGAACCGCTATGGGAAAATCCCGATGCGGCGGCCACCGCAATTGCTGACTCTCGGTCCAGTCCTGTGAACACTTTGCCCGTGTCCGCGAAGACTGTCTTATTGCTGCCGTCGATAACTTGAAACTGGTAAGCGGGTCTATCCAGTACGGTAGAGAGTTTCACCGCTGCAAAAACACGCTCTGTCTGGATCGATGCGGCGGCCGCGAGGGGTGGGATCAAAACCTGCGAAGTATTGAGGTCGGGCAACTTGCCCAAGCGCTCCGCTTCGGTGAGTTGGGGATATTCGACATACATCATGATAATGCCGCTAGCGAACCACAGTGCGAACAACAAAGCCATACCGATACCTAGCCAGCGATGGACAGAGAAGAGTATGGGCTTAAGTCTCATGAAATCTAATCATAACAAGAGGAAGAAGGCTGAGACATCCCCAGTGTAATAAGGAGACGGAGGGATATTGTTTAATCCCTCCGTCCCTTTTCCTCTTTTTTCTAGGAATACTGCTTCAGTATCTGCTTCGCCGCACTGATCTTATGCACCTCGTCGGCGCCATCATAGATGCGAGCCGCCCGCTCGCTGCGATAGTAGCCCGCGATCGGAAAGTCATCGGTCATGCCGGCTGCGCCTAGAGATTGCAAGGCCCGGTCGATTACCTTGTTGAGAACGTTGGCGCAATAGAATTTGATCAGACTTGCATCAGGGAAATTGCGTTCGATCAAACTAATTGGAGACAGAGTAAAATACAGGACCCGCGATGGATCCGGTGCAGCTTGGTGGGTTAAAGATGACGGAATAAGATCCAAAGCTGTTCAAGCAATAATCTGCGGAATGGGTTTTCCTTCGATATCTGATAGCCGATAGTCCCGACCACTGTAGCGGTAGGTGAGCTTCTCGTGATCCAGCCCCAGTAAGTGCAGTATGGTGGCGTGCATGTCGTGGGCGGAAATGGGTTGCTCCAGAGCCTTGTAGCCCCATTCGTCGGACGCGCCGATTGCCTGTCCTCCCTGAATGCCGGCCCCGGCCATCCAGGCAGTCTGGGTTCCGGGATTGTGGTCACGCCCCACACCTCGCTGTGATATCGGCATGCGTCCAAACTCGCCGTGCCAGACGATGAGGGTGGTATCGAGCAAGCCTCGAGCCTTCAGGTCGGTCAGCAGGCCGGCGATAGGAAGATCAGACTCGGCTGCGTGCAGCGTGTGATTCTCTACCAGATTGCTGTGTGCGTCCCAGGTATCGGTGTTCTGGACCCCTACTCCGCCCATGAAGAGCTGCACGAAGCGAACGCCCCGTTCTACCAGTCGGCGCGCCATCAGACACTGCTTGCCGAACGGTTCGGTCACGGCCTGGTCAAGACCGTAGAGCCTTTTGGTTGCCTCGGACTCGGATGAAAGGTCGATGGCTTCCGGTGCACATCCCTGCATTCGATAGGCAAGTTCATAGGAGGAAATGCGCGCGGCCAATTCTGAGTTGCCGGGGTATTTTTCCATATCCATCTGGTTGAGTCTGGCCAGTACGTCCAGCCGGGAACGCTGTTGCGCCTCAGTCATTCCCTGTGGCAATTCAAGGTCGACGATGGGGTCGCCGGATGATCGGAACAGGGTGCCCTGGTAGCTGGCCGGCATGAAGCCGGCGCCCCAATCGTTGGGTCCACCGAGAGGGCCACCGCGGTAATCGTTCATCACCACGAATGCCGGCAGATTCGAGCTTTCTGAGCCGAGGCCATAGGTCACCCAGCATCCCACGCTGGGAAACCCCATGCGAATCTGACCCGTCTGCATTTCATAGGTCGACTGGATGTGGTCGTTAGAGGTGCCGTACAGGGACTTAATAAACGCCATTTCATCGACGTGTTTGGCCAGCTGGGGAAACAACTCCGATACCCACATGCCACTGTGCCCGTGTTGCTTGAACTCGAATGGACTGGGCATGATTGGGCCCGGCATCCCCTGACGTACGGCGAATTTTTTCCCGATCAAATCTTCCAGCGGTTGCCCGGCGTACTTGGTGAGCGCAGGCTTGTAGTCGAAGGTGTCGACCTGGCTGGGGCCACCGCTCATAAACAGCGAGATTACGTTGGTGGCACGGGGAGCAAAGTCCGGGAGTTTTGGTGCGAAGTCGCCTGGAAACTGGGCGCTGCACTGGGCGACGTCGAATTCCGGACCGGCCGCGAACACGCCATCGCGATGCATCATCGAAGCCAGTGCCACACCTGCCATGCCGCCGCCGGAACGCATGAGGAATTCGCGACGCGACCAGAATTTTTTCTGCTTGTTATGGGAGTGACTCATAGCTTTCTCTCCTTCCAAGTTCTTACTCTTTCGCTCGTTGCCGCTACCGTCGGTAGAGAAACTCACTGAGGTTGAAGACCACGTGGGTCAGATCTTCCAGCGAACCGAATTCAACCAGTTCGCGGCCTATAGCCGATTCCGCCGCAGTGGGAGACCGGGTTAGCGCGGTGCGATAGACCAGATCTACCTGCCTGCCGACGTCGTAGGGCACCCGCTCCTCGACCTGCCTGGCAAATAGCTGCGCCTGACCCAGGATAAAGGGATTGTTGAGCAGTGTTAAGGCCTGGGGCGCCACCGTCGACGTATTGCGGTAGGCGAGGGTTATGTTCTGGTCTGGCATGTCGAAGGTCTCGAAGAACGGATAACTTAGTGTCCGCCGTCGATACACGTAGAGGCTTCGGCGCCACACGTCCGGACCATCGATCTGGTTGTCCCAGCGCCCGTAGGCCTGGGCTGTATCCAGAATCTCCTGGGGTATGTAGGGGAATATGGGCTTGCCACCGACGGCTAGATCGATGCCGCCACTGGTGGCCATAATCACGTCACGCACGGCTTCCGCTTCCAGTCGCTGGGGACGATAACGCCACATTAAATGATTCTCTAAATCGTTGGCCAGATTGACTTCGCTGTCATAGGCCGAAGCCATCTTATAAGCGGAGGACGTCATGATCAGCCGATGCAACTGCTTGGTGCTCCAGGCCTGATCCTGAAACTCCACCGCCAGCCAGTCCAGCAATTCCGGATGGGTGGGCAGATCGCCAACCCGGCCAAAATTGTCGAGAGAGGCGACGATGCCGCGACCGAAATGATGGTGCCAGACCCGGTTTACCCATACTCTCGCCGTCAATGGGTTTTGATCTGAAGACAGCCACTGTGCCAGGGCCAGACGACGACCCGAGGTGCGCCCATTGGGACGGGGAATCTCGGTAAGCGGATCGCCGTAAGTCGCCACAGTAAGAAATGCCGGTGTCATCTCGGGACCCAGACTGAAGGGATCCCCGCGGATGAGAAAATTGGCTGGCGGCACTTCGTACCTGCCAGGGCCCTCGTGCAAAAAGCTGCCGGGTTTATCAGGCTGAATTCGACACTCTGGGCAACCGAGTACGTTGTCCCCAGCCCGGTCCGGCGTATAGCGGTAGTCACCATCGGTGACCAATTCGATCATTACTGGCTGCGGCGGACGTTCAACTTCGATGCCCGAAATCTGTGCTAGCAGAACCTCGCGGCGCGTCTTCTCCAACTCCGGCATGGCTGCGTCGAGCTGGGCGCGGGGAACGCCGATGGTGAGCACTTGAGCGGCCAGTAGTTTTTGCCCGTCCGTTCTTTCATCCTCGGGAGTAAGCACCGCATCCAACACATCCTTGGGGAAGTCTTGCCTGATGCGCTCAACTTTCAACTCATTGAGATAGGGCTGTTCTATCTCCCGAATTCGCTCACGCACCGCCGACACGCGTTCATCTAGCTGCGCGGTTTTAGCTAGGTAGGCCTGCGCCTGATCGTCCGGCAGCATGGGGTAGTCGGTTTCAACATAACCGAACAGAGAGCTGGTTAGACTGTAGTAGTCCTTCTGCAGAATCGGGTCGAACTTGTGATCGTGGCAGCGGGCGCATTGAATCGTCATGCCGAGCACACCACGACCCAGAGTGGCCAGCACATCGTCCAGGTAATCCCAGCGTCGTTCTGGGTTATCCTTCTCACGAAAATTTACACGGGGACCAGCACGCAGGAAGCCGGTGGCTATGCGAGTCTCAAAAGTGGTCTCGTCCAGCTCATCACCGGCCACCTGCTCGACGATAAACCGATTGTAGGGCTTGTCAGAATTGAAGGCGTCCACCACGTAGTCGCGGTAACGCCAGGCATTGGCGCGGTCGACATCCTGCTCGTAACCGTCAGAATCCGCGTAGCGTGCAACATCCAGCCAGTGACGTCCCCAGCGTTCCCCATAATGGGGGGAGGCTAGCAAGCGATCGATCAAGCGCTCCCAGGCACCGGGGTCGGTGTCAGCCAAATACTGCTCGGTTTCCTGTACCGTCGGCGGCAGCCCGGTCAAATCCAGATAGGCGCGCCGTAGTAATGTAGTTTGATCGGCTTGAGGCGCTGGAGTGATGCCACTGCTTTGCCGTTTCTCCTCGAGGAAGCGATCGATAGGATGATCGAAGCCAGCTATATCGGGGAGTGGGCTTTGCACCGGCAGCTTGAATGCCCAGTATTCCCTCGCCGAGTCGGGGACGTCTGTGACAAAGGAGGAATAGTCATCACCCGCTGCCACGGTAGTCGGCCCACTGTCCCAATGCGCTCCAGCGTTGATCCAGTTGCGTACCGCCTCGATCTCGTCTGCGGTCAGGGGCACTCCCAGGGGCATCAGAGGTCCCTCAATTCCTGTCAACTGCCGATAGAGCCGACTTTCCTCGGCCCGCCCAGGAACGATCGCCGGGCCCCGCGAGCCGCCCTGCAAAGCGCCTTCACGGGTACTCAGGTTCAAACCGGAGCTCTGGATCTGGTCGCTGTGACAGTTCCAGCAGGTTCGCTCCATGATCGGACGGATTTCGTGGGTGAAGACATCCGGACTCTGGGCTTGAACGCCAGGCGACTGCATACCGAGCACCGCGACCGCGGCAGCCAGCATCACCCGGTTGGATCCTAACAGTGCTCGCAATGCTCGCATTGTCACCTCCGCGATCCCCTGCAGGGGGAGCCAAGTGGGGTTTTTATTATTTGGTAGACGATACGCGATTCTGGGCTGGTTTGGCAAGGAAGAAAACGGCACCACCATTGGTAGTCCCCCCATTAATAATGGCCTTTATTTTCTGGGGGGATCAGCTAACCGACTAAGAGCTATCTGCAAATCATAACGTTTACAGTCCCGGGTGAGAGTCGCCTTATCTCGACTGATAATTAATCAAGTAGAGCTAATAGGAATTCATAGGGACTGAGGGATTAAGCTAATCCCCCTCCGTCCCTATCCCTGGCTAGTTAGGGCAGCCTGAATGCCGCCAGACCTCCGGGCTGATCCGTTCGAGAGCTGCCGGTCTGCACCACGATGTACTGCCTGTCGTTGTGCATATAAGTCATCATCCCGTACTGGCCGGGCGCCGAGAGTGGAACGCTCGCCAGAATCTCGCCGGTATTCTTGTCGCGAGCATTGAGGGTCAAGGGCACGTCGGGGATATTTTGGATGCCACCTTCGCTGTACGCCCGGGTCTGCACCAGGATATCCCCCATCACAATCTGGATCGAGAAGCCGACGCCTCCCGAATCCGGAATATCGACTCCCTGCAACAGCGGATGCTCGGTGATTCTCTCCAGGGTCGGACCAACCGGCACGGACCAGGCGTGACGACCCGTATGCATATTGTATCCAGTTAGCTCGTTATCCATCGGCTTGAACACTCGCAGTCCGTCAATAGTTGGGAGGCCACCCCCACCACCACCTGGTAACCAGGCTACCACCGTGACGCCGGTGGTAGGTGTGCTGTTTGGGGTCACGCCACCTTCGCCGGGTGTCGCGTAGTTGGGGTTGTCCCGGTCGCGCCCGTTGGTGGGACTCATGTAGCCGGGAGCGAAGCAGTTGCGGTGGTGGGAAACGTACATCATGCCGGTGTCGGGGTCGGCAACCGGTGGATGGGAAATGACATTGCCACCGCCGATGCAGCCGACGTTGTTCGCGTAATCATTATCATGGTCGAACGGCAGTGCTGGCACATACAGACCGCCGACGTTGTAACTGTTCAATATCACCATCGCCTGTTCTTTCAATTCCGGCGTGTAATCGATTATATATTCTTGCGTCAAGCCGTCGGTGACGATGCCATCTACCGGTTCCGGCAGAGTCGGGAATGGCTGGGTGGCGGCGGTGTAATTGCCGGGGACCTGGGTCTGGAACACCGGGCGCTCCTCGATGGGCCAAATGGGTTCGCCGGTCTCCCGATTGAAGGCGAAGACGAGGCCTTGCTTGGTGTTCTGGATCACCGCTGGTATGCGTTGGCCGTTCACGGTGAGATCCATCAACATGGGTGGGGTGGGCAGGTCGTAATTCCACTGATCGCTATGGTGGATCTGGAAATGCCAGCGACGCTCGCCGGTTTGCACGTCCAGCGCCAGCAGACTGCCGCCGAAGAGGTTGTGGCCGGGTCGATGACCGGCGTAAGACTGCACGGTCGAGGCATTCGTCACCATGTACACCAGGCCCAGTTCCGGGTCGGCGGAGGCGGGTGCCCAGGTTGAAATGTCCCCCGAGAAGCGCCAGGCATCATTTTCCCATGTCTCGTTGCCCACTTCGCCCGGCCGCGGGATGGAGTGAAACTTCCACATGAACTCGCCGGTTTCGGCACTGAATCCCATGATGTCGCCGGGTACATTCTCGATTCGAGTCTGACCATAACTGGGTTGATGACCCACCAATACCACCACCACTCCGTTGACTACTATGGGCGGCGCCGATGCGGTCACCATGCCTATTTCTCTCGGGATGCCGTAATTTGGATCATAGCTGCCCCCGGCTATCAGGTAGTCCTGCCACGGCCCCCAGTCTTCAACCAGGTGCGGTATCAGATCGACAACGCCGCTATCACCAAAACCCTCTAGCGGCACCGCCGCTCCCCAGTTCTCCAACGGTTGGCCAGTCTTGGCATCCAGTGCCCAGAGGAAGAAACCCGGGGTAGTGATGTAGATTACGCCGCGGCTATTCACCTCGGCATAAGCAACGCCTTTGCCGTAGGCCTGCCTGGGTGAGCGTGAGTGACGGATCGTCGGCGTCTCGCGAAAGGTCCAGAGATTTTCTCCCGTAGCAGGATCCATGGCTATCACCTGCCGGCGTGGGGTGGCTACTGAATAAAGCATGCCGTCGACATAGATTGGGGTAGCGCGGGAAAAGTAGTCCAGATTCGGGCCGAAGTTGTCGCTACGCCAGGCCCACACCTCCTCCAGTTCCCCGAAGTTACTGGCGTTGATCTGATCCAAGGGCGAGTAGCGAGTATGGCCAGCATCTCCGCCCAGGTAGCGCCACTCACCGTTCTCGGTGCCAGGCAGGCGTTGAGCATGAGTGGCTGCCGCCGTCATCATCATGACCAAGGCGACAAGATTAAGTATGAGAGTCTGTACTCGGAAATTTCGGCGCTGAACTTTCATCATCCATATTCCTCTACGGGGTGAACTGACATGGGTCCCAGGTCATTGGGCTGCAACGACGTCTTTGGGTTTTTATGGTTTTATGAATAGCGAGAGTAAGAGTTAATGCCCTTTAAGTCCATCTTAGAGGACCACAGAATATTTGCCTGCCACGGCAGAATAGACTTCACAGGAATTAGCTCTTATTCTTGGCGTGCACACTGTTCGGAGAAGCAAGCATGAAAATTCTAAGAATCTCTCTTCAGGCTGTTGCACGACTTTTCCCGGGCTGGACCCAGCCTTCATGACTACAAAGGTAAAATGCTATGAACAAGAAAATTTTCCCCCTGCTCCTGTTACTGCCAGTCGTATTCCTGTTGGGCCGACTCTCGGCGCAGGAAGACGTGCAACCGTCCTGCCTTATGTGTGCAGCGGAATATTTGTCGCTGGAGGAGATCAGTAAATATATGCAAGTCGGTAGAGACAAGGGCATAACCGACCAGCAGCTGCGCTCGATCGATGTGGGCAGGGCCAAGGTGCAAATTGCCGTGGCCCATCGAGGTCAGATCGAACAGCGCATCGGGCGCGTTGCCGAGCATGACCTGGTCACGGAAGTCTATTACGTTCTCAGCGGTTCCGGGGATATCATGACCAGTCCGGAGCTGATCGATTCCGTCAGGCGAGCGGATGACAATCGTGCTGTAATGACCCTGAACGGGCCCGGCCACAATGCAGCAGATGTGCGTAACGGTGTTAGTCATCAATTAAAAGCAGGGGATGTGTTTATTATTCCTGCAGGCACCGGCCATGAATTCACCCGCATCCCCGATCACATCACCTACCTGATGATTCGAGTGGACCCGGACAAGGTGGTACCGCTGATGAATGCCGATGAATCGGCAAAATATTTAGATGAACAACTTTAATAGACAGGGTTAAAGGATAAAGAGTCACGGAGAAAGGGATCATGAAAAATTTAGCACTGCCAATCATTGCCGTTTTTGCGGGCGGATGTATTGCCCAGGAAGTAGACCTTGACAGTCTGGTATTGGCAGACGGTTTTTCCATCGCCGTCTACGCCGAACTGGATGGTCCGCGCCAGATGGCGCTGGGCGCCGACGGCGTGGTTTACGTGGGCAGCCAGCGCGGCAAGGTGGCTGCCGTTATCGACCAGGACCATGATGGAGTCGCCGACAGCGTGGTGACTGTGGCAGAAGGCCTGAACCGACCCAACGGCGTGGCCTATGATGACGGTGATCTTTATATCGGAGAGATTCATCGTATCAGCAAGGTCTCCGACATAGATGCCAGGCGAAGCGGTGTGTCGCCGACTGAAACCGTCAATGATTCACTGCCCGAAGACAGGCATCACGGCATGAAGTTTCTTCAGATCGGGCCGGACGGTAAACTTTATCTGCCAGTCGGCGCACCATGTAACGTATGCGAGGTAACAGAGCAATATGCCGCCATTTATAGGATGAATCTCGATGGCAGTGAGCTGACAAAAATCGCCGATGGTGTGCGCAACACCGTCGGTTTCGACTGGCACCCCCAAACCGGTGAGTTCTGGTTTACCGACAATGGCAGAGACATGCTGGGCGATGACGTCCCTGCTTGCGAGATCAACCGCATCAGCAGCGTCGGTCAGCACTTTGGTTTTCCCTATATACATCAGGGCGATCTGCCCGACCCGGTCTTCGGTGCCGGCAAAAGCGCCGACGACTACACGCCTCCGGTACTCAAGTTGGGCGCGCACGTGGCACCACTGGGCTTGGTGTTCTACCGCGGCGAGATGTTTCCCGATCAATACAGCAACACCATTCTTTGGGCAGAACACGGTTCCTGGAATCGTAGTGAGAAGAGTGGCTACAAGGTGATGATGGGCAGGATCGGCGCCGACAACCGCAGCATTACCGAGACCAGCGCCTTCGTCGAGGGCTGGCTCCAGGGCCAGAACAATTGGGGTCGGCCCGCAGATGTTCTCAACATGCCCGACGGCTCCGTGCTTATATCCGATGATATGGCGGGAGTCATCTACCGAGTTACTTACAATTAGTCAAAAGTACACTTTTCCACCAGGTATTCGTCGATTGGTAAATTACTAAAAGCTGAACGTTAGTCCCAGGGTGGCCCCCCAATCGGCCGCCGCCCGACTAGTGCCGCGGCGTATGCCCAGGTCCAGGATCAGATCCGGCAGGGATGATGGTTCCCAGACTACGCCGAGCAGCACTGAGTTTTCAGCCCCTTCACTTCTCAAGCTCTCTCCGTTGAACTCGGTCACCAGTCTCAGTCCTTCGCTCACAGGATATTCCAGGATCACGCCCCACAGCCCGAAGGCTGTGCCGTCGATCCGGTCTACACCAGCACCGAGATTCAGGTGCCAGGTAACACTGTCGAGGCTGCCACTAAGAATGCCTATTGCCTCGAATCCGGTCTGGTGTTCCCCTTCGATCGCCGACGGCAAGAGTAATCCCCCCTCCACTGCAAAGCTCACTCCTTGTCTATCTTGCAGTACGCCCTGTTTCAGCACCATCTTCAGAAACAGTCCTGGATCGACGAACTGGCTGTTGCCGTCCAGGTCGTGTTCCAGGTCAAATTCCGCTATCAACTCCAGGGTATCCGTCAGACCATAATTAAATACCAGTTGCGGTGTGACATAGGCGTTCTCGTCCTCGGCGCGCTTCCAGTTAAAGTAGCCCAACTCGATTTCCAGCTCCCCGGCAGCGGCCACATCGGCATCGGTGGAGACGAAGGGTCGGTATGCCAGGGCCGGCACAGGCAGCAGCAGCAGAACACAAAACAGCAACCGACGAAGCGGCCACAGGGCCATGCTCATCACGATGTTGCAGGCTCGGATCAGATATTCCATGTGGCTAATTCCTGGCTTGGCCCAGCCAATGTAGGATTCGATGCTCCTATTTAAACGGCAACTCGTCTACCTGGTGGCAGACTCCGCAGGAGTTGGTGTAGGGGATGGGCATGGCCTGCCCCGGCTCCACGCCTCTGACCATGACATTTGTCTTCAATGGCACATCGAACACGTGGGAACGCATGGGACCCTCCCAGTAGGCATTTTTTTGCTCCTCGGCGGCATCGGCATAGGGCGGTGTCTGGATCAGCCTGCCGTAGGCGCCGGCGATGCCGCCGGTATTGGCCGTGGGCGCCATGTGGCAGTCGATGCAACGGGTGAGATGTCCCTTCATGGTCGCTCCCACCTTGGTTTGCATATGTGTATTGACATCTACCTGGTGACAGCCCTGGCACAGGGGAGAATTGGGGTCATTCTGGTCATGCCGGAGCCAGCGGAAATTTGGTGTATCACCATGCATGTTATGGCAGTCCGAGCAGGTGACGAGCAAACGATCATTCCTGTACATCTTCGACTTGATGAAATCCGAATACTGCTGGTGGGGTTTGCTCGAATGGATATCGTCAGGCCAAATGTTGTATTCCGTATCTGGCCCCCGCATGGTGGGCCCCTTTTTTATTGGGTCGGTGAACTTGGTTATCAGCTCGTGACGACTGATGCCGGGCCGCGCCAGTTCTCCTTCTCTGCTCAGCGCCTGGGTATAGCCGATGATCTCGCCACCATACCCTTGCCGGCGGTCGTGACACCGGCCGCAGACCACACTGGAACGCTCAGCCGAAAGCAGTTTCGGGTTGACGATAAATCGGCTCTGACCGGCGTTGGCAACGTGCTCCGAGCCGGGTCCGTGGCAATTTTCGCAGCCGATATTGATCTCGTCCATCTCCGGATCGTCGTCGATATTGATGGCGCCATTGACGTCGTTAACGGCCCGGGCTAGCAGCTGGCCGGTAGCCTCATCCTGGTACCGTTCCCAGCCGGTAAAATGACAACTGGCGCACATGGTCTGGATGGTATTCTGGTTGATCGGGGGCGCCTTGACTACATCATCGCTGGTACCGTAGCTGCCATCTTCCCCTGCACTCCACCACAGGTAGAACTTGTAGTCGTGCCAAACCCGGCGCTGCCGGTTTAGTCTGCTGTCACTACCGCTGAGGTTATAGCGCAGCAGAGTATACCAACCCGGCCGCTCGCCGAGACCCGCCGGTGCGGAAACGATATATCTCTGGTCATGAACCGCACCACCGTATAGCAGTTTGATTTCCAGGTGGGCAGGGCTATTGGAATCCTCCGGGTTGAGACGGTTGTCCATGGTGATGTAGTACTTGCCGTCGGCATACTCGGTTTTTTCTCGCCACAGGTATACATCAACATAGACGGTCTCGATCGGCAACCGGGAGTCGCCAGCGAGCCTGAGCTTGAATTTGTCATTCCCTCTGCTGGCATCGTAGTCACCCAGCTCGAGCCGGGTGCCGTTACGATAGTCGTCAACTTCGAGGTATGAATCCAGGGCATTAAAGAAGCCTGGAAACCTCGAGAAGTCCTGCATGGGCCCGGGCGCGCCGGGTGCAGTCCAGGCGATCTTGTGGCCGGTCTGCTGCCAGTGGATCTTGTCGTCGTGACAGCCGAGACAGGTGGTGCTGCCGACGGCATGGGCGGTGGTTGAAGGACTGCTGGAGACCTCGATGGTCATGGCTTCGCTGGACAGTTGTCGCGCCGAATAGGCGTTGCGGCTGTGGTCTCCACCGGGTAGATGCTCCGTGTCATCTGTCGCCGGAGTGACATGCACGAAAAAATTGCCATCCGGCATTGCCTCGATGCGAAAATTGCCCTCCGCATCTGTCATCGCCTGTGGAAATTCCTTGCCTTTTAGTCGAATCGCATCCTCCAGCGGTTCGTCGTAGACCTCCGCGGGATACGGCGCCGCATAAATAGCGCTGGCGGTCATCTTGGTGCTGAGATCCATGGCCGTGGTTGGAACCAGGTAAACGGTGGCGCCGACGACGGGGTGACCAGAATTAAAGGCATCACCACCGACACCCGCTGCACTCAACACCTTGCCAGAGAATGTGAAGGGCTGACTCGCTTGCAGTCCCCGAGCGCTGCCGATGGTATCGTCATCAGCGTCTCCAAGTAGAAAAACCAGAACTCCGAGACCCAGTATCATAGCCGTCGCTATGCCAAGCAGCAGTCTTTTCATGTGCCTCCTCCTACCGGGCTACGGAATCGTGTGGGACCTGCGTACCATATCTTACACTAGCCCAGTACTACCTGTTCCTGGCTTGCAGTATGCTAACCAATGCCTGTGCATGTTCAGCGGCTTCAATACCCAGCGGGGTCAAGTAACCGCCATCGGCGAGTGTAATTAATTGTTTTTCAAACAATCGCTGTGCGGAATCTATTCTGGCCGGGCCGGCTTGGTGATGAATCTTTAGCCCGCCCAGCGAACTATCCAGATCGAACAGGTTTAATAACTCCATCTCTTCCAAAAAATCAGTACTCAAGTACATTTGCGACCTCACTCAAAAAAAATATCCTGCGAGCAGACAGCCATTGTCTCCCACTTGCCGGGTAGCATTCAATTTTTCCGCACAGAGGGTCACCCACTCTGAAGTGTTGTCACCATAGCGGGAACGCCGCAATTTGGCTCACCGCTTTGAATCGCACATGGTTTGGTGACCCACGTGTACATCGCGCTGAGTAAGAGGCCCCTGTTGTCTCGCTGAATTGCAAATTGGCGGATATCGCCCTAAAGTGGAAGCAGGCTACAGCCATGATTCCAATATCCGGGGGACGACATGAGAGCGAGCACCTATTTTTTGGTCTTATCCCTACTTCTGGGATTCAGCCTCCCAAGCTTTGCGCAGTCCGCGGTGGCCGTCGCCCATGGCGTACGCAATGACTTGCCCCAGCCCTACGAGACCCAGCGGGACTGGGGTGAATTGCCCCGGGGTACCAACTGGGCTGCGGTTACCGCCGTAGAACCCTCTCCCGATGGCCGCTTCATCTATGTGATTCACCGCTGCGTAGATAATTCCTGCGAAGGCAGAAATGAGCCGCCGATTCTGAAATACGATTATGACGGCAAGTTGCTGGACTCGTTTGGCGAGGGTTTGTTCATTTTTCCTCATGGAGCCACGGTCGATTCCCAGGGAAATCTCTGGGTGGCCGATGCCAGGAGCAACGGTGTAATAGGACATCAGGTGTTCAAGTTCAGCCCCGATGGCGAAATACTCATGACCCTGGGAGAAAAAGGCGTTGGGGGCTCGGGACCGAATCTGCTTTTCAACCCCAACGATGTCGTCATCGATCCCAGTGATGGCGATATTTTTGTCAGCGAGAGTCATCGTGGTGGCATGAACAATCGCATCATCCACTTCTCCGCTGACGGCACATTTATCGATGCCTGGGGTGCTAAAGGCTCTGGTCCCGGAGAACTGAGTGAGCCACATACTATTGCTATGGATTCCCAGGGACGATTATTCGTAGGCGACAGGGAAAATAACCGTATTCAGATTTTTAGTCAGAGCGGCGAATTCATTGATGAGTGGCGGCAATTTGGTCGACCCAGTGGCATTTATATTACCGTGGACGACACCATCTATGTTGCCGATTCCGAATCGGGTCCGGACACCGGCGCCGGTGAGTTAATGGATATCTTGAAAGGTATTCGAATCGGCTCTGCCGTCGATGGTACGGTTACGGCTTTTATTGAAGATATGGAACCCCTAAGAGATGACCATTCTGGTGCCGAGGGTGTGGGTGTCGATTCACAGGGCAATGTCTATGGCGCAGTGGTGAGACGGCAAATGCTGGAACGTCATGTGCTGAAGGAAATTTAGAAACCGCTTAGCAGAAGTGGTTTATTCATTCATCTGACGATTTTATGAGCTGAGCTATTACATCAGGATTCGTGGCCTTCTTGTTCGCTGGCTTTTCCCTGGCCAGGAATCAGACGGTATTCGTCTGCAATGGCTTATGAGATTGGGGCCGGCCACTGGCAGCATTAATGATCATGTCTGCGGTCACCGGCACGCGATTGAAATAATGCCCTCCCAATGCATCGGAGATTGCACATAACAGCGCGGCGGCGGCGCAACCCTGGATAGGTTCGCCGATGCCCTTGGCGCCGATGGGATTTTGTGGGTCCGGTAGATCTATGGCAGCCCAGTCCATCGCCGACGCAACATCGAGGTAAGTGGGGATTTTGGCCTGTTGCAGGCTGACGTTATTTGGTAACCCATTCTGTGGATCATAGGCATGGCGTTCAAAACCGGCCATGCCAAAACCCATGTTGGCACCGCCCTTGATCTGCACTTCCAGGCCCTGGGGATGAATGACCGTGCCGCAATCTGCCACCCCCAGGTAGTCGAGGATTTCATATTTCCCGGTTTCAAGATCCAACTCGATCTCGATAAATCCCACGGCTAGGGCCGGCACCGTACCGTCTTTTCCCAAATTATCTTTTGCCACTCCAATCAGGCCAGTACCCGCCAATGCAGCAACAGAGTTGGCGGTCATGGAGTTGATGTCTTCCGGCGCGATCTGACCGCTATACTTGCCGCCCAATTCGATGGCGACAGTGGCAGCAGTGCCGTAGCTGATGAATTGAGAGGGATCGGATTTCAGATATACTCGCTCGTCCCCGATATCGTAGTCTTCCGGCGAACCCCCTAATTCGATAGCGGCAATCTCCAGCAACTTTTCCAGGGCATCTATGGCTGCCACATAGTTGGTCCGGGTCATGGTGAACGAGGTATTGCTGCCAAACTGACCGAGGTTCCAGGGCAGGTGGCGACGGCTGTCGCCCCGCTCCACCACGCAGTTATCCCAATTGTATTTCAGCACTTCCGCCGCCACCCTCGAGGTGCCGGTGTGAGAGTAGGTACCGAGATTGCCGACACCGGTATGGATATGCAATTTGCCTTCTGGAGAAATCCGCACCAAACCGTCGAAGCCATTGCTGCCGGCGGAATGATATGCCTGACCCACGCCCACTCCGATTACCTTGCTGCCGCTACGCCGCCCGCTGCTCGCCCGTTTTTCTGCCCAGCCAAACCGCGCGGCTCCCTGTGCCAGCGCTTCAGGCATGTAGGAACTGGTAATTGCGCCCTGTCCTGAGCCATATTTAGCCTGGTGACCGGGTGCATTGATGCGCCGAATCTCCAGGGGATCCAGCCCCAGTTCTCTGGCAGCCTTATCCAGCAAAGGTTCGATCGCGGCCGCTAGCTGATTCTGGCCCGGGCCTCTCTGCGGTCCCTTAATGGGGGTATTGGTGAAAACCGGAATACCCCGATAGCGCACCGCCAGCGGGGTGTAGACCAGGGTTAAGGCATCACCCGCGGAAAGCCAATCGGAAAAGCCGGCGTTAGCGCCATTATCCTGCACGATATAGAGGTCGGCCGCGGTGATGCGGCCATCGGCCCGAAATCCCAGTTTTACCCGGCCCTGAAACCCGTGCCTGGCAGAGCCGATAGCATATTCTTCCTCGCGACTGATCCGCAACATTACTGGCCGTCCGGTCAGGCGCGACAGATGGGCGGGAATCGACATGCTGGGGTAACCGGCCCCTTTCGAGCCGAAGCCGCCACCACAGTACTCGGCTATGAAGACGAGGTCTTCCGGGGCGATGCCAATATAGTTAGCCAGTGCTGGAATAGGAAAACTCTGACTCTGGCTGGAGCCGTAAACGAAGCACTTGCCGTTCTCCCAGTAGGACATGACCGATCGCGGTTCCATTGAATGGTGTGAGTGGCTGGCGGTAACAAAGCTCTCATCGAGGGTGAGCGCCGCCGCGTTAAAGCCGGCTTCCAAATCACCAGTGCTCCACTCGACAGCGGCCTCAGCTTCCGGCAACACACCCTGCTCTGCTGCTGAAAATTCGGCGGCTGACCAGTGAATGGATCTAATTTCCTCCCGCAGGCTGGAGTTGCCCACGTTACCCTGGGTGCGGGCATGGTCGCCACCGGGTCTGAGACTGGCGATTGGATCCGTGGTGAAAGGCAGCCGTTCGAAATCAAAATTGATGGCCTGAATCGCATCTTCAGCCGTTTGTTCGTCGATGGCGGCGACCGCTAGTATAGGGTCTCCGACATAGGCTGGCTCGTTGCTAAGGATAGGGTTCTGCACTCCCGGCATAGCCGGCACGTCATCGGCGGTTAACACCGCGACCACACCTTCGATGGCCAGCGCTGCCGAAACATCCAGAGCGGTTACCCGTGCATGGGGAATGGGGCTGGTAAGCAGTCGCGCATAGAGCATGCCTTCGGCACGAAAGTCCTCGGCATATTTTGCTTTACCGGTAACCTTGCCATGAATATCTGGAGGTGTGAAATTCTTGCCGATCAGAGTGTAGGCCATGCTTATTCCCCCGGGTTGGAGTTAAAGATACGCTATTTGTGGAGACGGGAACACACCGAGTTTTACTGCACCAGCGTGGGTTCAGGATTATTCTTACTGAGCTGACGCAGATTTCGCGATATGCGTAAAAATCAGGTTGGGAATGTGAAATATTGATATCACCATCGGCACGAGTAACGAGGCTGGTGGCAGCGGGCTGATCACAGCGCAGAGACTCAATACCGCGAGGCTGTAGAGATACAAAAAGCCCGGTATGATGGCCGCAGTCTGGATTTATCTCGCGGTCTTGTTCAACTCGGTATGACTATTTCCAGTCTCGGCCTGCCCAGGACCTCATCCAGATTCGCTGTGCTCAGCCACCCGCCCAATTTGGCGGCATAGCTGGCAGACCAGCTTCGTTGTCCAAAAGTTAATGCCTGCAGCGCTCTAAAGCAGGTCGAATCGGTGTTACTCTTGTTTAATATCAACGCCAGGGAGTCAGCCTATGCGCCTATTACTTTACTTATTTCTCCTTATTGGAACGGCAGCCCTCGCCGAGGATGCCATTCTTGGTTTCGACCCGGATGGCAGCCAGGCACAACAGGCCCTGGAAGCGGAATTCGATAGCCATCTGAATGCGGATGATATGGATGCCTGGCTAAGAGAATTGTCATCGGCGCCTCATCATGTCGGTTCACCTAGGGGACGCGAAGTCGTGGAGTTTGTGGCGACCAGGTTTCGTTCCTGGGGCTACGACACGGAAATTGCCGAATACGAAGTGCTGTTTCCCAGTCCCAGGATTCGCGAACTTGAACTTGTCTACCCGAGCCGTTTTAGCGCCAGCCTGACAGAAGACTCCTTGGCTGAAGATCCGAGCACTTCAAATATTGACGACCTGCTGCCTCCCTACAATGCGTTTTCTAGCGATGGCGATGTCGAGGGCGAACTGGTATTCGTCAACTATGGCACCCCCGACGATTATGAAATTCTCGACCGCTACGGTATCAGCGTCGAAGGCAAAATTGTGATCGCACGTTACGGGGGTTCCTGGCGCGGCATTAAGCCGAAGTTGGCAGGCGAGAAAGGTGCTATCGGCACCATCATCTATTCCGATCCGGAGGACGATGGCTATGGTGCCGGCGATACCTACCCGCGAGGACCCTTCAAGCATGAAAGCGCGGTGCAGCGTGGCTCCGTCATGGACATGCCAACCTACCCCGGTGATGTACTCACTCCCTTCGTTGGCGCCACCGCCGATGCCGAGCGACTGGCGATTGCAGACGCGACAACCATCACCAGAATTCCTGTCCTACCGATTTCCTATCGTGATGCACTGCCACTGTTAGAAGCAATGGGGGGAGAAGTGGTACCGGCGCAGTGGCGTGGCGGCTTGCCAATCACTTATCACCTGGGGCCAGGCCCCGCCCGGGTGCGAATGAAACTGGAGTTCAACTGGGACATGGTTACCGCCTATAACGTGATTGCCACCATGGCGGGCTCAGAGTATCCGGATGAGTGGGTGATTCGTGGCAATCACCACGATGGCTGGAACCATGGTGCGGCCGATCCCATCTCCGGCCTGGTCGCGCTGATGTCGGAAGCGAGAGCGCTGGGTGAACTGGCCGCTGCCGGCAAAGGACCGAGGCGCACGGTGATCTACGCCGCCTGGGACTCGGAAGAGCAGGGCCTGATCGGCTCCACCGAATGGGTTGAACACCACGCGGCGGAGCTCGACGAACACGCGGTTGCCTATATCAACACCGACGGGAACAGCCGCGGCTTCGTCAACATCGGGGGTAGCCATGTGCTGGAGAAGATGGCTAACGAAGTCATGCGCGCCGTGGTCGATCCCCAAACCGGTGTCTCCGTGGCCGCAAGAAGACGCGCCAGGCTTGAGGTGAACGGCGATCAGGCAGTGCGCGCCGAACTCAAGAATCGCAGCGACATGCGCATCAGTCCGCTGGGATCAGGCTCGGACTACACACCTTTCCTACAACACCTGGGGATCGCTTCCCTCAATATAGGCTTCGGTGGTGAAAGTTCGGGCGGCAGTTACCATACGCTCTACGATACCTACGAGCACTATTCAAAATACCGTGATCCGGGCATGAGCTATGGCGTCGCCCTCGCCAAGGTCGCCGGCCGCGTCACCATGCGCCTGGCCTACGCGTCAAGGCTGCCGTTTGAATTCACTGCGCTCGCCGATAACATCAGTCTGTACATAGATCAGATAGAAGAACTTGCGGACAACATGCGTGAGGAAACCCTCGAAACCAATGCCAGAATCGAGAGCGGGGTTTACAATCTTGCCCTCGATCCCACCCGGACGCTGGGCCCCCCAACGCCCAAGCCGGAAGTCCCCTACTTTAATTTCGCTCCCTTGAAAAACGCCCTGGCCGAGTTAGAGAGTGAGGCCAGTAGTTATGCGTCATGGGTACAAGGTGGGGCTGCCGCGACGGCGCAGGAGAATAATTTGTTATATACCAGCGAACGTGAGCTGACCCGGGATGATGGCCTGCCGGGACGTCCCTGGTTTACCCATCATATCTATGCACCGGGGTTTTATACTGGCTACGGCGTAAAAACCATCCCCGGGGTGCGCGAGGCCATCGAGCAACGTCAGTATGAGCTGGTGGCCGCAGAGATCGAAGTAGCAGCCGATGTAATTCGCGCCATGGCGGCGAGGGTTCGACAACTGGCTGCCGAGAGCCGCTTGCATGATAAGTAGTGAATTAAGAAGTGGATTTGGGCAAACACCCCGGCTAGTCTAGAGCGCCATCTCTTAGACTTACCATTACCGCAGCGAGTCAACTTATGAAACCCACCAAATCGAGAAGACAATTTCTGCAATCCTCCGGTGCTCTGCTGCTCGGGGCCGCGGCAACTTCGTCCCGGATTCACGCGGCCCAGAGCGCGTCCGGCGATAAGCTGAAGTCGGCTATTGCCGACGAAGACTACTGGGCGATGGTGCGGGCGCAGTTCTCCTTCAGTGAAAGCTCCATACCCATGAATGCCGCCAATCTCTGTCCCGCTTTCCGCTCGGTGACTGAGACCGTCGACGTGCTCACTGCCGATATCGATCGGGACTGTTCATTTAACAATCGGAGCAAATTCAACGAGCTGTTGGCACGGTCCCGCCGCCTGGTCGCGGCACAGCTCAATGTCAGCGCCGACGAGGTCGCCCTGGTACGCAATACCAGCGAAGCCAACAACATCGTCAACAATGGCCTGCAACTGAAGCCCGGTGATGAAATCCTGTTGTGGGACCAGAACCATCCAACCAATAATGTAGCCTGGGACGTACGCGCCGCACGCTTCGGATTGACCGTTAACAAGGTTTCGACACCACGAAATCCGGCGAGCACGGCCGAACTGCTTGACAGTTTCACATCACAATTCAACGCACGCACCAAGGTGCTGGCGCTGACCTACGTTTCCAACCTCTCCGGTATCAAATTACCCATCTCCGAGCTGGTGGCTGCCGCACACACTCAGGGGATTTACGTGCACGTGGACGGGGCCCAGGTCTGGGGGGCGATGGACCTGGATCTCAAGTCTCTGGACGTAGATTCGTTCAGCGCCAGTGCACACAAGTGGTATATGGGGCCGAAAGAAGTCGGGTTGTTGTATGTAAAAGACTCGAATATCGATCGCATCTGGCCCAGTGTTATCGCCCCTGGATGGGGTAATGACGTCGATACATCCCTGGTAGGGGCACGCAAGTTTGAATCCCTCGGTCAGAGAGACGACGCCGCACTGGCCGCCCTCGGTGTCGCCGCGGTCCTCCACGACAATATCGGCGCACAGAGAATTGAAGAGAGAATCGTGCAGCTGGCACAGCGACTAAAACACGGCATCGTGGGCCTCGGCCAGGAACTGGTCACACCCATGAGCCCTGATTTCAGTTTTGGTGTCTGCATCATTAATGCAGCCGACGGTCAGGGTGGCGCGGTCTCAAATCGTCTCTACACCGAACACGGCATCGCCGCCGCAGCCACCGGCGGGGTACGATTATGTCCTACAATTTACAACACCATCGAACACATCGACCGGGCGGTGGCCGCTATCGAAGCGCTTATGTCCTGAATGGTGATTTGTAATGCTCTAATCAGTTGGGTATACTTTTTCCTTAACAGCAGTAAGATAGTTTCTACCTTAGGTACAGGCGTATTATTAAGAGGGGCAGTTTTTATATAATTAGTAGTTAAGAAGTTTTTTATATATGTGGTGGAGTAACCCTTAATTCTAGTAGTTGAGCAGTTGAACTAAAACTTTTCACGTGGGCGATTTGCTTTGGCCCATTAAGGAGTGACAACTAATCTCTAATCAGCGGCGGAATGGTACTTTTTACCTCCCAGCACTGGCGGGTCTATTTGCAGGCAGCGAAAACGCCTCCCGACGTGTATTTTTCGATCGCCCAGCTGAATCCCCTAGTAGCGCAACCACCCGCGACCAATCGGTCGACTCTTGTTCCTTTAACAGTATCTCTGTTTCCCTCGAAACGCCGGACTCTATGCGCTGCGCCAGTCTGCGCCTGCTGGCGCTATCGGTGTGGAAGCCTGTGTTAATGGCGGTGCTAACTATTTATATGGCCAGGTGAAACAACTGGATTTTGTACGAATCCAGGAGGGCCCGGCGAGCTAAATTATCGGCATTTATCGATTTGATGATAAGGAATATTTGAAATTTGAAGTAAATATGCAAAGTGCTGGAGGGTCGCTCGAGCTGAAACCGCAATAGCCGTCTAATCGGGGCTTAGCGCTATCACCAATACTTTGTTGGCTGAGTCATTAACTAGGACAGTTTGGTGGCTTTGCGCTTTGTTGAAGTTTGTTTTCGCTGCTTGTGAATTGGAGAGATTGATTATCAAATTTTTTGTAGGTCTGGCGATCTTCCTGATCCCGGTGCTGGCGGCCAAGCTGGCGTATAACGTAAAAACCTCTCCTGGTGCCGACCCTGTCAATGCACCCTGGGCACAATACTCGATGGAATTTGTGACCTGGAATGGCGAAAAATGGACCAGCTGGATCCAGGATGACGGCTTTGAACACCGGCCACAGAACGTCGCAGACTGGGGCCAGCACAGCACTGGCAGCGTCGCCTTCATGGATTGGGAAAACACACCGTGGCAGGCAAAAATTGAGGGTGACGAATTTATACTGGCGCATCATGGGGACTGGCTAGGCCACACCGAACACGTCGGTGCCATCCGTTACCGTGATTGGCAGGGCAACAAGCAACTACGAACAGTGGCCCAATTGACGCGCTGAAGGGGATTCTCCGTGGTGAAAGATCACCGACGGAGGCAGGATTAATAAGAAAGAGTAATAAGAAGTAATAAGAAGTAGAGGCAAGCTACAATCGTGACTTCCATCATCAATAGGCGCTGCAGAGGCCTCATAGTCTCAATCTTGTTGGCGTTCAGTAACACCGCGTTCGCGGCCGTAATGGATCTGCGCCCAGGCGTGACCGACATCAGCCGTCGCATCCTGGAACTGCATCACTTAAGCCTGGCGATTTGCGTGGTCATGGGAAGCCTGGTCTTCGGCACCATGTTTTATTCCATGTATGCCCATCGCCGTTCCAAACACCCCAAGCCCGCCGATTTTCATGAGAGTCTGCTGGTGGAGATCATCTGGACCGCAGTGCCGGTCTTGATTCTGATAGGCCTGGCAATTCCTGCGACGTCGGCATTGAGAGAAATAGAAGACAACAGCAACCCGGATCTCTCCATACTCATTACTGGCTCCCAGTGGAAGTGGCACTACCAATATCTGGAGGCGGACTTCGGCTACTACAGCAACATGTCGACCCCGGCTGAGCAGATCAACAACCTCGAGACCAAGGGCAGAAACTACATACTGGAGGTGGACAATGCGTTGGTGTTGCCAACCAGCAAGAAGGTCCGGTTTCTAACAACCTCCGACGATGTCATTCACGCCTGGTGGGTGCCGGATTTCGCCGTCAAACAGGATGCTATTCCCGGTTATATCAACGAGGCCTGGGCCCGCATCGAAGTACCGGGGCTATTCCGGGGCCAGTGCGCGGAACTCTGCGGTAAAGACCATGCCTACATGCCGATCGAAGTAGAAGTGCTGCCGGAAGAAGAGTTCGACCAGTGGATTCTGGACCAGCTATTAGCCATCGAACTGGCGTCCGGGCAGGCGGTGGCAGACCGGGCCAAGACCTGGACCATGGCCGAACTCATGGATATAGGCCAAACCGTGTTCATCGATAATTGCGCAACCTGTCATGAGGCAGATGGCTCCGGGCAGGGCTCCACCTACCCGGCATTGGCAGGCGGCGAGATCCCCACCGGAGATATGCCGACGCACATAGAGCGGGTAATGAGCGGTGCCGTCGATACCGAGATGCAAGCCTGGGCGCCGCAGCTTTCCGATCTGGAACTGGCCTCGGTAATTACCTATGAGCGTAATGCTTTTGGCAACGACCTCGGCGACATCGTTCAGCCACTAACCATTTTCGAGTCACGATAAGGTATTTCACAATATGGCTGTTACCGCAGATCACGCAATTCCGAATCGCTCCCCGTTAATAGCGTATCTCTCCCGTTGGTTGCTGACTACCAACCACAAGGAGATCGGCACGCTCTACCTGTGTCTCAGTTTTACGCTGTTTTTCATCGCCGGGGCCATGGCGATGGTGATCCGCCTGGAACTGTTCCAACCCGGCATCCAGTTCGCCGAGCCGCTTTTCTACAACCAGATGGTAACGATGCACGGACTGCTCATGGTGTTCGGTGTAGTGATGCCTGGCTTCGTTGGCCTGGCCAACTGGCTGATCCCGATGATGATCGGCGCACCCGACATGGCGTTGCCGCGATTGAATAATTTCAGTTTCTGGATTCTGCCCTTCGCCTTTACCCTTTTAATTTCGTCTTTGTTTATGGAGGGTGGCGCGCCCAATTTCGGCTGGACATTTTACGCCCCGCTTTCTACTACCTATGGACCGCCGAGCACGGACTTCTTCATCATCGGGGTGCATTTGATGGGAATCTCGTCGGTACTCGGGGCCATCAACATCATCGTCACCATCTTCAATCTGCGGGTGGAAGGCATGACCCTGATGAAGATGCCGCTGTTTGTCTGGACCTGGTTAATCACCGCCTTCCTGCTGGTGATGGTGATGCCAGTGTTGGCCGGCGCAGTCACCATGATGCTCACGGATCGTCATTTCGGCACCAGTTTTTTCTCCGCCGTAGGCGGCGGCGATCCGGTTCTGTTTCAGCACGTGTTCTGGTTTTTTGGCCACCCGGAAGTCTACATCCTGATCCTGCCGGGCTTCGGCATCGCTTCTCAGATCATTCCTACCTTCGCCCGCAAGAGGTTATTCGGCTACCACTCGATGGTATATGCGACCATTTCCATCGCGGTCTTGTCCTTTGTGGTCTGGGGACATCATATGTTCACCACCGGCATGCCTCTGGCGGCTGAATTGTTCGTCATGTATGCCACCATGATGATCGCCGTCCCCACCGGGGTGAAGGTGTTCAACTGGGTGGCCACCATGTGGCGTGGTTCCATGACCTTCGAAACCCCTATGCTGTTTGCGATCGGTTTCGTCATCTTGTTCACTATCGGCGGTTTCTCTGGCCTGATGCTGGCCCTGGTACCAGTGGATTTTCAATATCACGACACCTTCTTCGTGGTGGCACATTTCCATTATGTGCTCTATCCAGGGGCGATCTTCGGCATCATGTCGGCGGTGTATTACTGGCTGCCGAAGTGGACTGGCAACATGTACGACGAGCGCCTGGGCAAGCTCCATTTCTGGACTGCAATCATCGCGGTGAACATGACTTTCTTCCCGATGCATTTCCTCGGTCTCGCCGGCATGCCCCGGCGCATCGTGGACTACTCGCTGCAGTTTGCCGATTTTAATATGGTGACCAGCATCGGCGCTGGGATGTTGGGTCTGACCCAGGTGTTATTCCTGTACATCGTGGTCAAGTGCATACGCGGCGGCGAGAAGGCCACTAGCAGGGTCTGGGACAGTGCTGAGGGTCTAGAGTGGACCATACCTTCTCCGGCACCGCTGCACACGTTCTCGACACCACCGCAATTTCCAATACCGGAGAAAGTTTACCAACATGACTGAGAGGCGTAACAATCAGCGCAAGCATATAGTCCTGCTTTCTGCCCTGGCTGTGGGCATGGTGGGATTCTCATTTGCCATGGTGCCCCTGTACGCAATCTTCTGCGAAGTAGTCGGACTCAACGGCAAAAAATACGAGCAGGAAATTTCTGCCGAGCCGGCAGTCCTGCAAGTGTCCGAGCGCGAAGTGACGATCCAGTTTCTGGCCCAGGTCGGTCGCGGCATGCCCTGGGAATTTCGACCCACAGAACCTAAACTCAAGGTTCGACTGGGCGAAATCCACCTCACCTCTTACTATGCTCGTAACCGTGCCGATCAGGCGGTGACTGGCCAGGCCGTGCCCAGCGTGTCGCCAGCTTATGCCGCCAATTTCCTGCACAAACTCGAGTGTTTTTGCTTTACCCAGCAACAACTGGCGGCAGGTGAAGACCAGCAGATGGCGCTCCGGTTCTATATCGACGTAGAACTGCCTGAAGATATCAGCATGCTTACCCTCTCCTACAGCCTGTTCCCAGTACCCGATGCGGAGGTCGCAAGCCCGACGCTTGCGAGCAATTAAAAACCATGGAAACACCCCGCTACTACGTACCGCACTCGAGCCCCTGGCCCATAATCGGCTCCGTCGCGCTTGCGGTGACCGCATACGGCGCCGTCAATTTCATCCACCAGAGCACCGAAAAGGTGGGGGCCGAGGGCAGTTGGGGGCAACCGGTATTCTTCATTGGGCTGGCGATGATCGCGTTCATGATGTTCGGCTGGTTCGGCACCGTCATCAGGGAATCCATCAGAGGCATGAACAGCGACATGATGGACCGATCCTATCGCCAGGGCATGGCCTGGTTCATTGTTTCTGAAATCATGTTCTTCGCTGCCTTCTTCGGCGCACTGTTTTACGCCCGCATCATTTCCGTCCCCTGGTTGGCGGGAGCCGGCAATAACCTGGAAACACACGTGTTGTTGTGGCCGGACTTCGCCGATATTTGGCCGCTTTTCATGACCCCCGGCGGCAGCATTACCGAGGCGATGGAGGCATGGGGTTTGCCCTTCGTCAACACTGTCATCCTCGTTACCAGCAGCGTCACCGTGACCTTTGCCCACTGGGCCCTGAAGAAAAACCAAAGAGTACTCCTTCCCGTTTGGCTGGCCATTACGGTGGCTCTGGGTACGACCTTCCTGATCCTCCAGGTCATTGAATACCAGGAAGCCTACACCGAGTTGGGATTGACCATGGGATCCGGGATTTACGGCTCGACATTCTTTTTGTTGACGGGTTTCCACGGTGCGCACGTGACGATGGGAACGATTATGCTCGCGGTCATGCTATTACGATCCTTGCGCGGGCATTTCTCCGCGGATAACCATTTTGCCTTCGAAGCGGTGAGCTGGTATTGGCATTTCGTGGATGTCGTGTGGTTGTTTCTATTTACATTTGTCTATTGGTTCTAGCGTCTGCGAGAACCCAAACTCCTAAGGGAAACTAAAAGGCAACAGAATTTAAAACAATTATGTCTAGAACAGCAGAAATCAAATTGACCGTCGATCTTGATAACGCCGACGTACCCACACGAATCGAATGGCAGGCCTCTGAGGGCATGGAAAGCGGTCCAATCTCCTGTGAGTCGATGATGCTTTCGGTCTGGGATAGTGAAAAAAAGTCCCTGGCTGCGATCGATCTATGGATTAAGGACACCAGCATCGAGGATTTGAACATTTATTTCTACCAGGTGATCCACAAGATGGCTGATACCTATCTGCGGGCGACCAAGAATGAGGAAGTGGCCAACTCGATCCACGAGTTCGGCGAGAGATTTGCTGAAAAGCTGAGCTTGTTAAAACGGAGTACAGAATAAATGAACGTCTCCATTGTTCCGGCATTAAAAGTACTCAGGCCTGCGGCGATGCTGGTAATCGTCATATTGGTCGGTCTGGTGCTGGGCTACTGGGCGAACGCCACCTTCGTTCCAGGTAACAGCCCGGAGCAACCAATTGCCTTCAGCCACAAGATTCACGCCGGTGACAATGAGGTCCCCTGTCTGTATTGCCATACCCAGGCACGGCGTTCGCCTTCCGCCGGGGTGCCCGCAGTTTCGAAATGTGTCGGTTGTCATCTAGAGGTGGCAACGGAGAAACCGCAGATACGCCTGCTGATGAGCTACTGGGAAAACCGGGAGCCCATCCCCTGGATCAAGGTTCATGACCTGCCCGATTTCGTTCATTTCACCCATAAACGCCACGTTCTGGCCAATATTGAGTGTCAGACCTGCCACGGCCCGGTTGAGACGATGGACAGAATTACAGTCTCCAGCAGAGCGGTCAATGGTTCGGCCCAGGTGGGCCATCCCTGGAAGATGGGCCTGTGCCTTAGCTGTCACAGAGAAAATGAAGTGGTGAATGGAATCGATTGTTTGACTTGTCACAAGTGAAAAGTAGGACGCAATGCCAAATATAGATCGTAGAGAATTTCTAAAACTCGTCGGCGCCGGCGGTGTCAGTGTGGGCGCCGGATTCATGCTTAGAGAAGCAAACAAGGATCCACGGGAGTATCTGATTCCCCACGTGCTGGCACCGGAGGACTTCAGTAGCGGCCTCGACACCTTCTATAACTCGGTGTGTTCGATGTGCCCGGCCGGATGCGGTATCTCGGTGCGAACCCGCGAGGGTCGAGCCAAGAAAATTGAAGGCAATCCTGCCCATCCCGTTAGCCAGGGGCGACTTTGTACTCTGGGTCAGGCCGGACTTCAAGCCCTTTACAACCCCGATCGACTGACTGCACCCATGCGGCGCACCGGAGAAGGCGAATCGGCATCCTTCGAGGAAATTACCTGGGAACAGGGATTGAAGCAGGTCGGAGATCGCCTGGATCTGCTGCGGGCTGCCCGTCGCGGTAATCGGGTGGCATTTCTGACCCAGGGTGTGCGTGGACACCTGGCGCAACTATTCGAGAGCTTCATGCGCCAACTGGGCTCCCCACGCCTACTACATTACGACTTCGATCATCCACACACGCTATATGCAGCGAACCAGCAATTCTTTGGTGAATCCCGATTGCCCTATTACGATTTGGCGAATACCCGTCTGCTGTTGTCTTTCGGCGCCGATTACCTCAACAACTGGATTTCACCGGTACATCACAGCCTCGGCTTTGGCGAGAGCCGCCAGGGCCGAGCCGATGTCAGGGGACGCTTTGTACAAATCGAACCGAGGATGTCCATCAGTGGCGCCGCCGCCGATGAGTGGATTCCTGCCAAGCCTGGCACCGAAGGTATCCTGGCATTGGGTCTGGCACACCACATCGTCGCCGAGGGCAACTACAGCGGCGCCGACCTTGGCGCCTGGACCAACGCACTTGCGGATTACACGCCCGACGCGGTGGCAGAGCAAACCGGCGTTCCTGTTAACACCATCACTCGCCTGGCAGACAGCTTTGTCGATACCACTCCAAGCCTCGCCATCGGTGGCGGTGCCGCCGGCAATCACAGCAATGGCGTCGATACGCTGGTGGCGGTGAATGCGCTTAACTATCTGGTGGGAAACATCGGCCAAGAAGGCGGGCTGGTGCTTAATCCTGAGCCCGCCGGGCCGGCAGTGCAGCAGCATCGGGCCAGCTACAGTGCCATGGTCGAACTTGCCGAAGCTGCGCGCCAGGGCGAAATCGACATATTGATTATCAGTGGCACCAACCCGGTGTTTACGCTGCCACCGGCAGCGGAGTTTGCAGAGGCACTGGCGCAGATACCGTTGGTTGTCAGTTTATCCAGCTTCCTCGATGAAACCACAGCATTGGCCGATGTGATCCTGCCGAGCCATACCTACCTCGAAAGCTGGGGCGACGATTTCCCGGAACCGGGTGTGGGTTTCTCTGTCGGTGCAGTATCGCAACCGGTGGTGTCACCGCTGTACAACACCCGTGGCACCGGCGACATCATCCTGGATTTGGCACGGCGCATGGGCTCGAGTAGCGTGATGCCGTGGCAAAACATGGAAGAATTTCTCAAGTATGGATGGCGCCGGATTTACCAGCGCGGTGACTCCCAGACTCTGGCGCAAGGCTTCGACGCGTTCTGGACATCGGTTCTGAAGGCCGGTGCATGGGGAGAAACCACGAACGGCAGTACTGCCTTTACCTTAAACCCGGATGTTATCGCCGGCATCGGCGTTGCGCCCCCCGAATTTTCAGGATCAGAAGAGGGCTATCCGTTTATTCTGCATCCTTATCTTTCTCCCAATTTTCACGATGGTCGCGGTGCCAATCTGCCCTGGATGCAGGAGCTTCCGGACCCCATGACCTCCGTGGTCTATGGCTCCTGGGTCGAAGTGAACCCGGTCACGGCCGAGGAGATGGGATTAAGCGAGGGGGATCTGGTGGATATACAGTCACCCCACGGTCAGCTGCGGGTGCCAGTATTTGTCTATCCAGCGATCATGCCGAATGTCATCGCCATTCCCATCGGCCAGGGCCACGGTGAATACGGTCGCTATGCCAAGGGCCGCGGCGTCAATCCCATCGAAATCCTTAGTCCTCTGTTGGAACCCATTACCGGCAATCTCGCCTCCAGCGCCACGCGGGTGAACCTCACCCCTACCGGTGGCCGCGTCAAGCTGGTGAAGACTGGCGGCGTCTCCCGTGATCTGGGCAGAGATATCGTGCAACACACCAGCTTAGGCGTCGAAGTGAGTAGCGCAGCCGACAACAGTATTCCGATTACGGAGGTGACCACATGAGCCTCTTCTCACGATTTATGGACGGCTGGCGGAAATACCGGAAACCAGGTTATTACGACGAATTCGATTACCACTGGACCATGACCATCGACCTCGACAAATGCACCGGTTGCGAGGCATGCGTGACGGCATGCCAGGCGGAGAACAATATACCGGTGGTGGGCGAGGACGAGATGGCCAAGGGCAGAGAGATGCAGTGGATTCGCATCGAACGCTACTGGGAAGGGGAGTACCCGAACGCCAAGCTCAGCTTTATTCCGATGATGTGCCAACACTGCGATGCCGCGCCCTGCGAGACGGTGTGCCCGGTGGGCGCCACCTATCACAATCAAGACGGTCTCAACGCCCAGATCTACAACCGCTGTATCGGTACTCGCGCCTGCGCGGTCTATTGCCCTTACGAGGTTAGATACTTCAATTACTACGATCATGAGTGGGATAGCCCGCTGGAGCAGCAATTGAATCCCGACGTCACCGTCCGCGGCAAGGGGGTCATGGAAAAATGCACCTTCTGTATTCAGCGCATTCGCCAGGCCAAGGATGTGGCCAAGGACGACGATCGCAGACGGGTACAGGACGGCGAGATGCAACCGGCCTGTGTGCAGACCTGCCCCACCAAGGCGCTGGTGTTCGGTGATCGCAAGGATCACGAGAGCCAGGTTTATAAGTCAATGAACGATCCGCGAAACTACCGGGTTTTAGACGAACTGAACACCGACTCCTCCGTGTTCTATCTGAAGAAGGTTGATGCATAGACCCATGACGACTGAAACTTTTAAGTTAGGCTACAACGACATCCATGATGATGTCGTAAGGTCCATAGTAAAAACTGGCCCCAAGTACTATATCACCCTGGCGACAGCCGGCAGCGTCACCTTGCTATGCTTTTTCTTTCCCTGGTTTTATCAACTCTATTATGGCATCGGCGCCGCCGGCATGAATCACCCGGGAGTCTGGGGCACCTACCTGGCCAGCTTTATATTCTGGATCGGTCTCAGCCATTCCGGTACCTTGCTGTCCTGCGTCTTGCACCTCACCAACAGCTCCTGGCGTAAGGCCATGTACCGAAGCGCCGAGGCGATGACGCTGTTCTCGCTAGTGGTGGCGGCGACCTATGTGATGGTTCACGTCGGCCGACCCTGGTTCATTCATTGGGCGGTACCCTATCCCAATCAAATGGAACTGTGGCCCAACTTTCGTTCTCCGCTGTTGTTCGACGTCATGGCTATCGCTACGTACATCACCGGCAGCACAATCTTCATCTACATGGGCTCCATCCCCGACTTCGCTGCTGTGAGGGATCGTACCAGCGGTTGGCGCAACACCATGTACACCTTGCTATCCCTGGGTTGGCGCGGCACCGACAAGGAATGGCACCGCCTGCATTGGGCCTACACGTTTCTCGCGGTGCTGATTATTCCACTGGCGGTGTCGGTGCATAGCATCGTCTCCTGGGATTTTGCTATGTCCATCGTGCCGTCCTTACACCAGACAATCTTCGCACCCTATTTTGTGGTGGGTGCGATCTATTCCGGCACTGCGGGTATCGTCACGGTGATGTTCGTATTGAGGAAAACCATGGGTTTCGAGCAATACATCACCAAGCTGCATTTCGACAACCTGGGCAAACTGCTGCTGGTACTGTCACTGATCTGGACCTACATCAATGGGGTCGAACTGTTCACCGCATGGTATAGCGGCACTTCCGAGGAATACGAAGCCCTGGGGTACAAATTGTTCGGGTATTACGCATGGCTGTACTGGGAGATGATTTTGTTCTGTGCGGTAGCACCAATGTTGATGTTCTCGACGCGATTCAGAACCTCGTTTGTGCCCATGCTGATCTTGTCTATCGCCATTAACATCGGCATGTATACGGAGCGTTTCCTCATTGTCGCCACCTCACTGTCCCGGCAATATCTGCCAGACGCCTGGGGTGTGTACGTGCCAAGTCTGGTTGAGATCTCGATCATGGTGGGCTCGTTCGCGCTGTTCACCACCCTGTTCCTGATATTCGTCAAAATTTTCCCCAGCGTGTCCATGTATGAAGTCAAGGAAACCATGGCCACCCCCAAGATGGAGCCTGCGGCTCCCGCAGCAGGAAGCCCGGCATGACAAGCAATGTAATAGGACTGTTTCATGATCCGGAGTCGGCGCTGACAGCGGCAGGCCGACTCAAGGGGGCAGGTTTCGAAAGCCTGGAAATTATGTCGCCGTTGCCCATCCATGGCGTGGAAAAAGTCCTGGGCAAGAAAAAATCCGTGATCAAGAATTTCACTTTTATGGGGGCGTTGATCGGTGGCATATCGGGCTTCGCCCTGGCTGCGGGTACCGCCATCGCCTGGCCGCACCCGGTCGGCGGCAGGCCCATCATCACCATGCCTCCGTTTCTGATTATTACTTACGAATTGACCATCTTGTTCGGTATCCTGGCTACCGTATTGGGTTTCTTCATCAGTTCTCGCCTGCCCGCCTTCCGCAACCGCGTTTATGTGCCGGAATCCGCAGTGGACAAGTTTGTGGTCACGGCGCCCTGTGACGACGCCGAACATTTCAAGCGCGCAGAGGCGATCCTTAACGACGCCGGTGCCGAACAGGTTCGGGAAATAGGGGAAAGCGATTTATGAAGCGTGCTATTTGTACCGTCGTTACTCTGTTCTTAATAGGGCAGATGACTAGCGCCTGGGGCTTCCCCTGGAATAAGGATTTTGTCGATCAACTCGCTATCAAGGCACAGGAATCACTGGCGCCGGCAGAACCTGGTTCGACCCCCGTCGCTGGCGGTGAGACCCTGCCCGCATTGCCCGCAGATATCTCCGAGGAAGAGATGGATGCGTTGAAGGACGAGGCGGCGGCTGTTCTAAATCCCATACCCGCCAGCGCCGAGTCGGTGGCCCGCGGGGCCGAGCTCTACGCCATGACCTGCGTGGTATGCCATGGTACAGAAGGCCTTGGCGATGGCCCGGTGGGGTTACATTTTGACACCAAATCGCCGGTGGATTTGAACGAGGACTATACCCAGGATCAAGCAGACGGATCGCTGTTTTTCACCCTCACGCGAGGCCGGGCGCTGATGCCATTCTACCGTGATGCCTTGAATGTAGAGGAACGTTGGCACGTCATCAATTACGTTAAAACAGAGTTTGGTCCTTGATGAATACTGAACCAGCACATACCCAAACCCAACACACTTCGCAAGCTCGAGGATTCGGTGCTACGCGTTGGCTGCTGGCTATTGCCGTCGCGCTGGCTGCCACAGTTCCAGCCTACGCGGCAAGTGAAGAGACTACTGCACGACCGGAATTTGCCGTGCTCATCGTCTCGTTCCTGTTTCTCATGGGTGTGACCCAGGCCGGCGTCGTGTTTTCTGCCGTTACCCGCCTCTCAGGCGGGCAGTGGGCCCGACCCTATTACCGACTCGCAGAGCTGAGCACCATGACCTTCGCCCCGTTCGCCTTCGTCGGCTTTCTGCTGATTTATATCTTCGCCAAGGACGAGCTGTTCTATTGGCTCAACCCCGCCCCCGGCGAACATCTGAGTGCCTGGCTAAACAGTGGCTGGCTGTTGGCCAGAAACCTGTTCGGCTTGTCGTTATTCTACGGGATCAGCGCGATGTATGTCTGGAACAGCCTTCAACCCGACCTGGAGGAGACTAAGTCCGGTACGCTCGACCAACACGCGGTACAGAACAAGCTGCTGTTTTTATCGCCCTTCGTACTTGCTGCTTTCGTCATCTGCAACACGTTCCTGGCCTGGGATTTCGCCATGATGCTGGTCCCGCACTGGCATAGCACCGTGTTTCCGATTCACTACTGGTTCGGTAATGTATATGCGGGTACGGCGGCGCTATTGGTAATTCCAGTCGTACTCGGTCGATTCTCGACCCAAAAGTCTCTGTTTGGGGTATACCAGATCCGCTCTCTGAGCATGGTGATCAGCGGTTTTATGCTGCTGTGGTTGTATTTTTTGTGGGCACAGTTCTTCGTCATGTGGTTTGGCAATCTGCCCCGGGAAACCGACACACTGTTTCGCCAGATGTACGGGCACTACGGACCCTTCTACTGGACGATGATCGCCGGCTGTTTCTTCGTGCCCTTTATCTCACTGGTCTTCGCCATCATTAATCGATCGCTGCTGGCAATGTGTGTCCTTGCGCTGGGCATCAACCTGGCGATCTGGATTAACAAGTACCTGATGGTGATTCCAGTGTTCTCCCCCGACGACCGACTGCTGGATCATTTACTGGACCTGGGCTTGTCGATCGGGCTGCTGCTGAGCTTCATTGTGGCCCTGGTTTTAGTGGCCAGGAGATTCCCGCTGTACTGCTACTGGGAAATCAACCTGAAACCCGACACCGATGCGGCAGTTGACGGCGTGGCGGACACCGGCGCTCTTCTCTCATAAATGCAGGCAACGGCTCGACGCCCGGTAGTAAGCATTGGTTTGCTGGCGTTGGCGGTGGGCGTCTCGGCGCTATTGATCGCCCTCGGAATGTGGCAATTGCAGCGTGCAGCCGAGAAACGCACCATGCTGGCGGAGTTCGAACGCCGTGGTGTCGCGGCAATAGTCGATCTTAATCGAAGCGCTACGGATGACGCCGGCACCCTGGCGGGATATGGTGCAGCAGCGACGGGACACTATCTCGATTTTAATATTCTGCTCGACAATCAACTGCACCAGGGCCGCGCCGGCTACCTGGTCTATACGCTGTTTGCACTCGATGGCGGCAAGCCGAGTATACTGGTCAACCGCGGTTGGATAGGCGCCGCAGCGGATCGTAGCCGGGTACCCCGGTTCGACACCCCTACTATGAGCCAGCGGCTCGAGGGGCGCTTGAGCCGACCGCCGGCAACGGGATTGCTTTTTGAAGGTAGCGAATTGATAGAGCATCTGGCAGATGACGTGTGGCGTGTGCAGAACATCGATTTCCCCGGCTTAAGCACAAGCCTCGGCGAAGATTTGTTGGCCATTACCATGCTGCTGGACGCTGACGCGCCTGCCGGCTTCGTCCGCAACTGGATGCCCCCAGGCAGTGATGAAGCCCGGCATCTCGGCTATGCGTTCCAGTGGTTCGCCATGGCGCTGGCGGTTATGGTCATTGCGGTAGTCATTACGCTGCGTAGCAGCAAAACAGGATAGCCATGAACTCAACACCGGCAGGCACGAAAACCAGGGCGCGGCTAACAATGTTGGCTTTATTGGCGGTGTTTGTGCTGCCATTGTTGCTGGCATGGGGGTTTGCCATGGGACCGTTCGATTGGCAGCCGCAAAGCAACCTCAACTACGGTGTGTTGTTGCAGCCGCCCTTGCAATTGAACTCATTTGGCGTAATGCCTGCGACCGGTGCGGCGCTGACTATGAACGCCATCGCCAGAGACTGGTTTGTGGTGGTCCTCCACAATGGGCCCTGCACGGTAAGCTGTCAGGAATTGATGGAGGCTGCCGAACGTATCCAGATCGCGGTTGGGCGCGACACCGACCGCGTTAGTTTGGCCTTGCTTAGCAACGGGGCGATAACCGCGACCCCGCCTCGGGAAAACCTGTGGCTGGCCGCGGACCTCGAACTGAGCCAGGCACTGCGTCAGGCATCCGGTGAACCGCAGTTCGATGCCAAATTCCTCATTGTCGATTACCGGGGATATGTTGTCTTGATGTATCCACCCTCCGAGGAGGGGCTGGGCGTGTTGGAAGATTTAAAGCGCTTGTTGCGTGCCGCGGCCACTTAGATTGTACCGGTTGATCCAGCGCGATGGATACCGCCTTTAACTAGCAGCGGGAGAGAGCCGGTTGCGGTGACGTTTGTCGGGGTGGCGGAACTCAAAAAATGGCATTAGCATGGTTTGGTGGGCGTGACATGGAACAGCAAACACTCACTGCCTGCTTGGATGTAGTGAATTTCTCAGGTCGGAGTAGATGATAGATTTCCTTATCGTTATTGTAATGCTCGGTATTTTTGCCAGTCTCGGTAGTGGTCTATATTTCCTCGTCCATGATCGCGGCAAGACAGAACGCACCGTGGTTTCGCTAAGCATTCGCGTGGCCCTGGCTGTCCTGCTGCTGGTGTTGTTGGCAGTGGGGTTTATCACCAGGTATACCTGAGGCACGGTCCGATGAAGATCGGCTGACTAGCGAATAAAGGCGGCACGAAAAAAAGGGCGGTAATTACTTACCGCCCTTTTGTTCATCTATCTATCAGTACCAATTGGTATCACCAGATAGTCATGCTCTGGCTGCCAGATTAAAAACTGGCAGTGATACGAGCAAAGTAGTACGCGCCATGCCAATCCACCTGGCTGCCAGACTCGTAAACACGTCCACAGCAAGTATCGCCGACGGTGCCTTTTTCCGGGTACTCGTCAAACACATTACGACCACCAGCGGAGATCCTGAACGTATCGTTGATCTGGTATTGGCCTTCGATATCGACGAACCAGATGCCATCTTGAACTTGCCGTCGGCTGGTACCGGAGTTAGCATTCTCACTCTCACCCCAGTAGCTCGCTCTACCTATCAGAGTCAGGTCGCCGGTATTGTGTACGGCAGTGAAGACACCACGCCAGTTTGGATTGTAGTTCCTGTAGTCGAATCGAGCCTCTTCGTTGCGGTAAGCACTGGGGTCGGATTCGAAATCCCTCTCGTTGTAACCCAGCGACGCGGTGAAGTTGGTGGTACCCCATTCCCCGCTAAGAGGATAGGTAGCAACAATGTCAACGCCCTCACTGGAAACGTCGAAGCCATTAGTGAAGTACAAAACACCGCCGATGGAATTGGCGCCGGAAACTCCGGCAGCATCCAAGAGGAGGAAGTTCTGATAGGCCTCACCGGAAGTCGGATCCGTGGACACGGGTCGGGTCGATATCGCATAGGTGGCGTCATCGAGTAAGATTCGATAGAAGTCCACGGTCATATCCAGGTCACCGAGGCTCGCCGTGAAACCAAAGGTGTAGTTAGTGGAAGTCTCAGGCGTGAGTGGGCTGGCACCCAGTGCCCCTGCCACCGGGCCACCGGCTGGGAACAGGCCCGTCGCAACCGGAAAACCCTGGGGCAGTCGAGTCGATACGTTGATCGTTCCCTGCTGTCCCGGTGTCGGTGCGCGGAAGCCGGTACCGATAGATCCGCGAATGTTTACATTATCCGTTAATCTATATAGACCAGCGACCTTGGCGACAAGCTCGGAGTCGAAATCCTCGTAGTCCTCGTAGCGAACCGCACCCTGCAGGAACAACCTATCAGTTACGTCCGCACTGAGGTCGGCATACACCGCGTAGGAACTGCGCTCATAGACTTCGGAAAACTGCGGTGAGTAGCCTGGGAATCCGTTCGAACCCACACCTACTACCCGGTAGACGGGGTCACTCGTGTTGGCGCAATCCAGGGTGGAACCACCAGCTATAACAGCAGCCCCGGCTGCCGAAGCGGTCATATCGGCATTACAGAAATCGAAGGGGTCCTTTAGTGAGTGCGGGCCCGCGAGGAAGGAAGCTGGTTCCCCCTCCACAACTTCATAGGATTCGTCCATGTAGCTGCCGCCGAAGGCTAATAGCAATGGGCTGGCCATGTCGGAATCGAACTCGTAGGTGAAGTCGGCCTGGAACTGAGTTTCCTGGTTGATTAAATCCCCTGGCCTGAAGGACTTCGGCGAAGCGCGTCCCATGGAAGGGTTGACGGTGTTAGACAGGGTATACCTGATCTCACTCTCACCCCTGCGTCCACTGAAGTCGTAGCCAAGGCCGTTGTCGAAAGTACCTTTAATACCAGCCAGTATGGAGAAGTCGAACACCTCACCAAAAAATCGTGGGGTAAAGCCGCCAGGATATTTTTCCAGCGGGGTATAGATACCACCGTCAGCCTCTCTCAATTCCTCTATGGTACCGTTGCCCTTGTAGCGATAGAAGAAACTGCCATCGGATTCGCTTTCCGAGTAGTTGCCGAAGGCATAGGCCTCGGTGTCGGCATCAATCTGATAGCCGGCATTAAAGAAGAAGCGCGTGGCTTCCTGCTCGGGTTGTCCCCAGGGTTGGACTACATCGCCGTAGCCTATATTGGCGTTGGCCAAACCTGCCGCGTAGGAGGGATCAGTAGCAAAAGAGCTTAGAGTCGAGCCGCCGTTCGGATCGACGCAGGCCCAGCCCTCACAATACTGCTCCGATCGGGAAGCGGCATCGGCCTGGTAATATGAGCCGGAGAGATTGAGAAAGCCATTCTCCCCCAACGGCAATCCGATATTACCCTGTATGGTTTGCTGGGCACCGTCGCCTTCGGAGTATTCACCGCCATCGATGGAGAAGCTAGCTCCTTCGCTGGCGTCTTTCAGTATGAAGTTGATTACGCCGGCGATAGCATCAGAGCCATATTGAGCCGAGGCACCGTCTCGCAGAACTTCGATGTTCTTCAAGGCGATGGATGGAATAGTGGCTATATCCGGTCCCTGGGTGCCGGAACCGCCGATGGATACCAGTGCGGCGCGGTGGCGGCGCTTGGAGTTTATCAGCATCAGGGTTTTATCCGTGGGCAGGCCGCGAAGCGTAGCCGGACGGATGAACGAGCTGCCGTCTGAGATTGGCTGCCGTCCCAGATTGAAGGATGGCACCAGGGTCTTGAGAATGTCGTTGGTATCCGTGTAAGAGACCGCTCTCAAGTCTGCAGCGGTGAAAACGTCGATTGGTACCGGTGAATCGGAAACAGTTCTTGGTCTTCCTCGTGCTCCCGTCACGACGATTTCTTCTAGCCGGGTAACATCGGCGTCATCGGATTGCTGGGCCATCGCTTGAGTGCTAAAGCCACTCACCGACAGGCATGCAATCGCTAACAGGTACTTACGATGCTTGCGAAATTTCATACAAATACTCCTTGATAATATTTTATTGTAGGTTGTTACGAGTAGGAAACTTGTGTATGCAGTAGAATTCAGGAATCTGCATGTATTGAGTCAACCCCCATTAACTCCCGGGACCTCGCATTAAGACCTAAAATCCGGTAATTATCAAGCCTCGGAGCCCTTTTAAACATAAGAATCTTTGTAGTAAATGGGCCTGATTTGGAAACTCTCCCGATACAGAAGCTTTTGCTGGGAGAAATTGCACTCTAATTCGCTAAATAAGCCCCATTTTAGCCCCCAAAATCCCCTGCAGACCGGGGAAAATCACTCTATTGCGGTGGATTATCCTGCCTGAGTTTGTTCAGGGCAGAGCCAGAGCCAGCAGTTTGGCGTCGGCGCCGCCACCGGCTGCCACGGCGATGTACTGCGTGCCGTCGATCATATAGGTCATCGGCGCACCCTGGGGAATTGCCGGTAACTCTACCTGGTAGATGGTTTCGCCGTTCTGCTTATCCATGGCGCGCAATACCGGCACGCCATCGGTGATGGCCTGGAACAACAGGGATTTTGTGACTAACAGAGGCGCAAAGCTGGTGATCCCAACCGGGCCCGGATCAGCCAGACCAAGCTCGATGATCTGCTCACGGATGCCTTCGGCATTGGCTCGCTCCCACAGGTAGTCGCCGCTATTCAGATCGATGGCGCTGATCTTGCCGTAGGGTGGTTTCGTCAGCGGCAATCCGAGTGGCCCGGAAATACTGGTGATGCCCTGGCGCACGTAACGAAATTCGGTGATGGCAGGATCCTGCTCGATGAGTTGCACGACAATCGGGTTGTTGATGGCCGGGATATAGAATATCGAGGTCTGGGGATCGAAGGCGGCACCGCTCCATTCCGCGCCTCCGGTCCAGCCGGGCATATTGATGGTTCCTCGCAGCGAAGGTGGCGTATACAGGCCACCATAGTCCAGCTCACTGATTAAGTCGAAGGCCTGCGCCGTCAATTCGGGCGTGAAGTCGATCAGGGTATCGGCAGAAATGCCCTGTAAGGCAAACGGGGCGGGGCGGGTTGGGAAGGGCTGCGTCGGCGATGCCCGCTCACCGGGAACTGTACTGGCAGGCACTGCCCGCTCTTCGATTGGCCACACCGGTTCCCCGCTTATCCGATCCAGGACATAGACGAAGCCCTGCTTGGAAACCTGGGCCAGGGCCTTGATCTCGCGGCCATCCACGGTGATGTCTACCAGGTTCGGTGCCGCCGGTGGATCGTAATCCCACAACTCATGATGAACGATCTGATAGTGCCAGATGCGCTCGCCAGTTGCGGCATCCAGGCACACGATAGACGTGCCGAACAGGTTATCGCCCAGTCGCTGGCCCCCATACCAATCGTTTCCCGGTGTACCTATGGGTAGATAGACATAGCCCAGCTCAGGATCGGCGCTCATCATGGTCCATACATTAGTGGCTCCGGTCACTTTCCAGGAGTCGTTCTCCCAGCTTTCATTACCGAATTCCCCCTGCTGGGGAATGGTGTGGAAGATCCATTTTTGTGCGCCGGTGTTGAGGTCGAAACCGCGTATATGGCCCGGTGGCACGTCGGTCTGTTTTGCGGGAATGCGATCGAACATCGGATCGTCATAGACTACGGCGCCGAGGATCACGATATCGCCAACGATAGTCAGCGCCGCCGAATTGGCATACATGGATCGATCGACTTCCCGACCCAGCCCAAGGCTAAGGTCTACCTTGCCGCCGCTGCCGAAATCGGGGTCGGGCTCACCGGTTTCGGCATCCAGCGACCACAGAAACGCGTTGGCAGTACCGAGGATGATACGCGGCTCGACCCCGTCTTCTCCCTGCTTCTCCCAGTACGTCACACCGCGATGATTAAATCCGTTGTTTGCCGGCCGGCCGTGTTCCCAGGTTAAGGTATTGAACACCCACTTCTGTTCGCCGCTGGCGGCATCCAGTGCCACCACGTGACCCAGTGACGTACTGACGTAAAGCGTGTCCTCAATCTTGATTGGCGTGGCTTTGAAACCGGAGGGAACAAACTGGGGGCGCTGCGCTACGGCAGCATTATCGACGGACTCCCAAACCCAGGCGATCTCCAGTTGCGCTACCGTATCCCGGTTAATCTGCTCAAGATCGGCATACTTGGAAGCGCCTGGATCGTTCGCATAATTGGGCCAGTCGTAGCTGCTAGCCGCAGCCGCGTCGGGCGATGAGTCCTGGGTGCAGGCGCATAGCAACAGCAGGAGTAGTGCAATTGAAGTGTGTCTCATAACGACCTCCCGATTGAGAAATAAGGAGGGCAGACCGGTCTATTCTGTCCCTGCCAATGAATGCACAGGCCAATCCGTCCCTAATTATTCACGGCGGAATTTTGTGCGGTCTCGAACCTGGCAAGATCCAGTTCCTGCCGCACCCTTTGACCCAACTCCGTGGTCATATCATCGATCGGAATACCCATGGCATCGGCGATGCGCACCATACGCTGGAAATTGGCGGCGACACCGGCGGCATCCACCAGCACCGCCGCGCCTGCCAGCTCGACTAATTGCTGCCGTGCAGTGCTCAGCTGGGCTTCATCTCCCATCGCCACGGCTTCGCCAAGCTGCATGAGTTCGGCGCCGAATTCCACACCTACCGCTGCCGCCGAGGCATCGCCGTTGATGCCTTGAAGATCAATTTCGGTGTTGGTGGTCAGTGCGCTCGCACGGAGCATCGAGGCATGTGCGCTGGTTCAGTAGAAGCACTCATTGATGGCGGAGACCCGACCCGCCACCAGTTCCATCTGCATGCGGTTAATGACACGATCGTCCTGCTTCACCAAATTTGTCATTCCTTCCACAGAAATATACTGGACAGACGCGAGGCGCCGCCAATCACGCACCGCATCGGGTACCAGGCTCAAGGCGCGCAGCACATTGGCCCCTCTGCTGCCTCGATACAGGTCGCTTTCAGCGCCGGTGGCGCCTTCGGCGCTGATCATCGGCACGAAACCAGTGCCACCGACGGCCTGGGATGGCCGGTATCGACTCGGCTCGCCGGTCACCGGCTGTGGCAGCGGCTCCAGTTCAAGACCGAGGGCACGATTGAACTCGTCGACACTGAACACCGTCACGACGATGCCAGCCAGTTCGACGTAAGCCTCGTTGGAGAAGCCCTTGTCAGCCATTTGATCTACCCAGGTCTGGCTAATGCGTGCCTGATCGGTGACGATACGATGCACCGCATCCACCGCCAGATCATCGAGATCTCCCGCGCTATCGTGTTGACCTTGCAGCTTGTAGGGCGATAGAGCCTGCCGCCGTTCGGCGCAGAATTTGCAGTGGCTCGCCAGTCTGCTTTCTGCGGCGATCGCGACCCGCTCGGCGCCACTCCACCATGAGCCAGCGCCCGCAAGTCGCTGCCAAAATTGCCGGTATTCCAGTTTGATATCGTCTCGAATCGGGTAAGGAGAATCGTTGTAGCTAAAGTGGGTCATATGCAGGGCGATGTGGAAACTAACAATGGGTGAGCGCGTAAAAATCCAGGCTGAACTATGGTGTAGATTGGAATTTTGTTCAAGAAAAACAGGAAAAAGCCAGAATAGCGGACACAGGCGCCTGCCTTTTACCGCGAGCTGCCAGGGAGTTAACCGGGGCAGTCTCCATCACTCTGACTGCTTCATGGACAGGACCGCGAACATGGCGATTATCAAGGGTACTGCGAACACCACAAAACAATCTGCTCCGCTCCAGCCACGGTCTAATAAAAAACCTGCGATAAGCGGGCCGACCACCGCGCCAATTCTGCCAATACCAATCGCCCATCCCATGCCGGTATTGCGAATTTCGGTGGCATAGATATTCGGGGTGATGGCATAGAGCCCAATCATGGAGCCGAAGATAAAGAAGCCGATTACGAAGCCAAAAATCAGCATCAAGCTTAATCCACTCTGCAACAGGCCAAAGGCGATCATGGCAATCGCGCACATCACCATGAACAGGGCGACTAATTTGGTAACTGCAAATCTGGCGGTAAAGTAACCCAGGAATACGCCGCCAATAACGCCGCCGATATTCACCAGCACGCCGCCGGAGATACCCTGCTCAACATTCAGTCCAGCCTCGGTTAATAAGGTAGGTGTCCAGCTTAAAACAAAATAGAAGCTGAGCATGACCATGAAAAAGGCCAGCCAGAGCAGCACCGTAGCCCTCGCCAGCTTCGGAGCGAGTAAACTGAGTACGGGCACCGGCGCTACCGAGAGATGTTCGCCTCGATCCGGCAAGGAAGTGAGTGGGTCTTTTCCCAATTTACGCAACAAGTCATTTATGCTTGCCAGCGCCGATTTGGGTTGCCGTGTAGTAAGGTAGTCCAGTGATTCCGGCAGTAACAGGTACACTAATGGAATCATCAGTGCAGAGCACAGGGCACCGAAGATAAACACTTCACGCCAGCCGTATTGCACGATTAGCACCGCAGCGATCGAACCGCCAATGGTGGCGCCGATGGGGTAGCCGGATTGTACAAGACTGATAGAAAAACCGCGCCGGACATCAGACGAGTATTCGGCGGTGATGGTAGTGATACTGGCCAGCATGCCCCCAATGCCCAGGCCAGTAACAATGCGGGTACTGACCAGGCTGGTGACAGAATTCATGAACGCCGATGCCATCATGCCCAGACTTATAATCAACAGGCAAAGCAGAATTATTCGGCGACGACCCACCCGGTCTGCCAGTGGCGCAATAAACAGAGATCCCAGTGCCATTCCGAGCAGCCCGGAACTGAATAGTATGCCTAAGGACTGCGGCTCTAACTGCCATTCTCTGGCGATTTCCGGGGCGGTAAATGCCATCACCAGAACATCAAACCCGTCCAACATATTGATGACGACACACATGGCCACGGCAATGATTTGCACTGGCCGCATGGCATCAGATTTAATACTCGCTACCACGTCTTCATGCATCATCCATATCCTTCCATTGCACTATCTTCCAACACACGATCGATAAAGTCTTGCGCCACACCGAGATAATTTTGTGGGTTCTTTAGCTGTTCCCAGTCAACTTCAGCATCACTGGACTTGCTTAACTCGGCAATCAAATGACGTCCGTTGTCGCTGGCATCCCGACAGGCTTTGTAGACAATTTCAGTCGCCTGTTTCCTGTCGATAAATTTACTCAATTCAAAAACTGCGGCCTCGGCCAGCACCATGCCATTAGATTTTTCCAGGTTGGCGAGCATGGTTTTTCCCCTGATCTCGATGTTATCGATAGCCGCGATCGCCAGCCGCAGGCTGGAGGCGCAGGCACTGATGAGAGCGGGCAGGGACATGCGTTCCAGAGTCATCGACACGCCATCGCGTTCATTTGCAGTTAACAAGGTTTGATGCACGGTGCCTATTTGAGTGCCGGAAAATCTTGCCAGCGCCACCAGGTTTTCGGCGATAACGGGATTCGATTTTTGTGGCATGGTGGAGGAACCACCAGCCGCAGTAAAGCCTATTTCGGCAACTTCAGACTGCGCCAACAGCAAAAAATCCTGGCCCATCTTGCCAATAATGCCCGAGGTCATGGCCAGCCAATTGGAAAATTCGACGATGTTATCCCGTTGATTATGCCAGGGCATGGACGGGGAATTCAGATCCAGAGTCGCCGCCAAATTCCTGCTGACCTCGGCTGCCCGAACTCCCATCGCCGCCAGGGTTCCCCCGGCGCCGCCTAGTTGCACCACAAGTAGCCGTGGCAACAGGGAATGAAGTCGCATTTTTTGCCGCTGCAGGGGTGCCAGCCAACTGGCAGTTTTTAAGCCAAATACAGTCGGGGTTGCCCATTGGGTTCTGGTCCTCGCCACTGTCAATGTGTGCCGATGAGACTCGGTAAGTTGTTGTAACAAGGCGATGAGCGTGTCGAGCCTGGATGCCATAATCCGCGTAAGTGATTTCAATCTCAGCACCAATGCCGAGTCTTCGATGTCCTGGGAGGTCGCCCCCCAGTGCAGAAAATTACCGACTTCAGCGGGTAGTTGCTCGCGGGTTAGCCTGACCAGGCCCGGGGTGCTAATTCCATCTTTTGCGTATGCCGTTGCCAGAAATTTTGGCTCCAGCTTCAGTGTGCTCAACAGTCGCGAGATAGTGTCGCCCTTACCCTCGGGAATGACTCCAAGAGCCTGTTGTACCATTGCCAACTTCGCTTCGACTTCCAGTGCGCTGCGGATCTGCTCAACATCGGAGAGCAGGGATTTAATTTCATCATCGGCAAATACCGACGCCGAAATTTCCGAATCGAAGACACTAACCATGGGTTGAATAATCCTTTTTTAGATGTCAAAAAAGAGGGTTTCATCGGCACCCTGCATATGAATATCGAAGACGTAAGTCAAACCTTCTTCGCCTTCTATGCCCATGGCTATCAGACTGGTCTTACGATCCTCGGGTAGCTGCTGGAATATAAAATCCCGGGCATTGGCTTCCGCTTCGTCGTCGAAATAGAGCCGGGTAAAAGCATGGGTCATCAGCCCCCGCATAAACACGATCACGGTAATATACGGCGCCTGATCCACGCCACAGCTGCCCGGTTTTATAGTTTTAAAACTGAAATGAAGGTCATCCCGGTAACCGGTTCCACAGCGGGCATAGCCGCAGAAATTTTCCTGATCATATTGGCCATTACAATCGGCCTGCCAGATTTCGATCATGGCGTCATCGGCCGCCTTGCCCTCGCCGTCGAAGACCCGACCCTGGATGTGAACCACCTGGCCTGGCCCGGAAATAGTGTTGTCGATAATACTGTCGAAGGGATAATCGCTTTGTGCCGCCGTCAGACCCTGGGCGAAAAAGGGCCCAATAGTCTGGGACGGTGTCTGGCTTGGTATCGGTTTGCTGGGCACGGTCGTTTTCCTTAATTGATCCACTTTAGCCTGGCGTATCCGCCGGTGTCTCCCTGGGGCCGCCGAGGACGATATCGAAATAATAGCCCAGGGCGAAATCGGCTTGGCTAAGCCCCAGATCGAATTGGGCTATCAAATTGATCCGGGCCGCCGCTGGTACCGCCTGGAAAATTGGATCCAGGTCCAGCAGGGGATCTCCCGGGAAATACATCTGCGTCACCAGGCGCGTGGCGAGGGTGGCGCCTAGCACTGAAAAATGTATGTGTTGAGGCCGCCAGGCATTGACATGGTTAGCCCAGGGATACGAGCCCGGCTTGATGGTATAAAAACGATAGTAGCCATCACGGTCGGTGATGGCCCTGCCGGCGCCAATAAAATTCGGGTCCAGCGGCGCATGGTGTTGATCCGCCCTGTGCAGATAGCGACCGCTGGCATTAGCCTGCCAAATTTCCACCAGAGCCCCGGCAACTGCCCTGCCGCGGTCATCCATTACCCGGCCGCCGACGATAATGCGTTCGCCGATGGGTTCGCCTCCCGGTGGACCATTTTTGGTCAGGTCGCAGTCTATGGAGCGGGTTTGATAGACATCGGTGAGCTTGCCGAGCAATTCCCCGGCACTGCCGGGTTGTTGCTGATACAGGGAAGCGAGATTAAGCAGGGGCCTGGTGGGGCCGCGCAACACCGAAGATTTGTAGTCCGGACAAATATAGGGCGGGTGTTGTGACCAGTCTCGCGAAGTCATATTTACAATCTCATTGTCAGCCCTGGTGATTTTTACCACAACGCTGAGGGTGATCCATTTGCCCCGGCTTGTCTACTTTGTCCAGGCTGGTATGAGTGCTCACGTTGCCGACGGCGGTGCCATCTCCGCAAATACCTGCTTGGCAATTTTAAATGCAATGTTCGCTGCCGGCACCCCGGCATAAACGGCGACATGCAACAGCGCTTCCTTAATTTCACCCCGGCTGAGGCCGGTATTAGCGGACGCTCGCAGATGCAGCGCCAATTCATCCTGGTAGCCCAGACTCGCCAACTGGGTAATGGTGATCAAGCTTCTATCACGTCGGCTGAGTCCTGCTCTGCTCCAGACACCGGCCCAGGCAGTCGCAGAAATAAAGTGTTGAAAGTCTGCGTCGAAATCCGTGGTGCTGGCCATGGCAGCATCGACATACTCCTCACCCAGTACCTCGCGACGAGTTTTCATTCCCCGGCTTACAAGGCTGTCCGGTGTTTCATTTTCGGTGTGCGGCAAGATGCATTCCTCCTGTAATAAGAACTGCGCGGATGGAGAATTTCGGTTGCAGCCCGGACCGAGTGTAAAGGCGCCACAGTATCAGCGTGTTCCGTCTCGAGGGGCCCACCAGGGACATAGTAAAGGGCTAACGTAGTAGCAAGTAAACTGAAATTTAAACGCTCTAACATAACCATATGGTTATAATTCTGCTATTCTCGCCACACTAGGGCTAACAGAGCAAGCCATGAATGAGCACAATATTTTTGACAAGCGCCTGAAGCTCAGACACCTGCAATGTTTTCTGGAAGTAGCGCGACTGGGGAAAATCGTCCTTGCCGCCGATGTTCTCGCTGTCAGTCAGCCGGCCCTGTCGAAGACGATACAAGACCTGGAGACGCTGCTGGATGTAAAACTCTTCAAGCGAAATAAGCGGGGT
>Ga0207991_1000130_pt1 | contig 50552 bp, 45 predicted proteins | sample ETN07SmetaG_FD_185786 | JGI IMG/M metagenome (GOLD analysis project Ga0207991, IMG submission 185786) | Marine microbial and viral communities from oxygen minimum zone, Eastern Pacific Ocean - ETNP2014F14-07SV275 (SPAdes) (version 2) | ecosystem: Environmental > Aquatic > Marine > Oceanic ...
TTTCAGCGATTCTGCGCGGCAGATCTTCTTTAAGCCGGTCAGAGTCTAGTGTGTCGAGCGAGTAAGCCTCACCCAGGTAACGCTTTAGAGTGTCGCGTTCTTTTTTGCTGATGCCCTCATAGGTGTTAGCAATGACAACCGCAGCAGCAAGAAAAAGATCGCGCATCGCGCGGCTGCTGTCTGTCTTACCTTGCAGGTAATCCGGCTCCATCAGGCTCATGACCTGATGTACTTGGTCTTCCAGTGTTGATTTATCTATACCAGTGGCCGCCATCAGGTCAGATTCATGAAAAAGCTTCAGTGCCTTGACTCGTAAGGGACTGAACGGATGGGTTGAGAACCAGTCCTGTTTAGGTGCACCTTGGCCCGGTTTGTCATCATATGCCAGCATGTCATCGACCTGGGCGAGAAACTCGTGGAGTTCAAACCGCACGACCCGCTCGTCGGTAATGCCAGACGCCAGCTTAAACAGTGCCCGCGCAACACTTTCCAGGTCCTGGGCGCAAAAGGCCCCGGCTCTGTCAGCGGAGATCTCGGCGTAACGGGACCAGGCAAACAAATCAAGCGCCAGATCGGCTGGTGGCGGTTGTCGTCCCCTGAGTACATAGCCGATCGGAATCTTATGGTGGTCATAAACATGGTGGCCGAGCTCATGTCCCATGACAAACAGCAGTTCTGAGTCACTAAAGGCTTCCAGCAGACTGGATGAGAACATGATAAAGACCCGGCCTTCCTCAGGCTTAAAGCAGGCTGCGTTGAATTGTGGACTCGCATAGGCATAGAGCTCTAGCTGGCTATCGATACCGAGCCGTTCAACACAACGGTCGGCTTTTTGGTGCACCCCCGCAGCCATGCCAGGGCTGAGTCGAACTGATGTGGCCAGTAGATGGCGGCGGGTGGCGGACTGTTTGCCTTTTTCCGATTTGCGTTTTATCGACCGATTGAGTCGCTTGATTTCCTGTCGGGCGAGCAGGGTCTTACTGAGTTTCAGATCGTTGGTACAGCGTATTGCGTCAGCCGTCATGATTGATCCCGTGATCTGTCTGAATGTGGATCTATAGTGCGTGAGTGTTGATTATCGCTCAGTATCACCAAGCGCATCCTTAAAATGAAGTCTGCACATCGAAACATAGCGCTCGTTGCCGCCGATTTGTATCTGCTCACCTGCGTGAATCGGTTTGCCGTCGTTGTCCAGTCGCACAGTCATAATGGCTTTGCGGCCACAGTGGCACACGGTCTTGATTTCCCTGAGTTCATCGGCGAGAGCCAGCAGTTGTTGGCTGCCCTCGAACAGTTCGCCACGAAAGTCAGTACGCAGGCCGTACGTCAGCACCGGAATGTTGAGCCGGTCGACAACATCAGTCAGTTGTCTGACCTGATCGATGCTCAAGAACTGCGCTTCGTCGACCAGAACACAATCTAGACGATCCTGATCCACCCGATCGTAAATCATCTGGAGTAAATCGTCGCCGCGGCCAAATTCGACAGCTTCGGCCTCAAGACCGATTCGGGAGCGGATGCGACTGGTTCTTTCACGCTCGTCGATCCGTGGTTTGAGCACCAGTGTCTCCATGCCACGTTCGGCATAATTGTGGCTGGATTGCAGCAGAGTCGTGGTCTTGCCGGCATTCATCGCTGAAAAATAAAAATAGAGTTTAGCCATGGGTCAGCTACCGAGATTGTGTTTAAGGCAGTCCTTCAATGATACCGTGCGCGTGAAGCTGACCAGATGTCGACAACTGTTTGACCGGTTAGTTCATCAGGCCGCCGCTGGCGACCAGCACCTCACCCGTGATGAAATCGGATTCAGGTATGCACAGCAGATAAACCGCATTCGCTGCATCCTCCGGTTGGCCCAGGCGCCCAAGTGCCGCCATCTCCTTCGCCGATTCTCGTTGTGCTGCGGTAAGGCCAACCGGATGGTCGCGGTCCTTGATCGTAACGCGGTTGGGCTGATCTTCGAATGGTTGAATCAGGCGGGTGTCGATATAACCGAAGGCGACACAGTTGACAGTGACATGATAACGACCCCATTCACGGGCCAGTGTTTTCGTCATGCCAACAACCGCAGCCTTTGCGCTGGAATAAGCCAGCTGTGTTGCTGCACCGTAGACACCCGAAATCGATGAAATGTTGACAACCTTGCGTAGCCTGTCCGGTGGATCGACACTCGCCTGCTGGCGGAAGTGGTGCCCGGCTTCGCGCAACAGCCGGAACGGGCCCGTCGCATGAACGTCCAGCATGGCATGCCACTGTTCGTCGGTGTGTTTGATTGCTGCTGAATTCCAGATGTAGCCGGCGTTGTTGACGACGATATGGAGATTGCCATAACGGTCGAGTGCGGTGGAGACAAGAGCCTCAGCTGTTGCTTGCTCGGTGATGTCGCCAGGCAGGGCGTGGACCGCTAGTCCTTGTTGTGCCAGCTTGCCCACTCCCTCAACAAGTGGGGCTGCATCCAGGTCGTTGGCAACCACCTGTGCGCCTTCACTCGCCAGCTTTATTACAATGGACCGGCCAATTCCCCGTGCTGCTCCCGTGACGATAGCGACGCGTCCTTCTAGTTTTAGCGATTGGGCTGTCATCACGAATGAAAATTGCGGGTCAGAATCCAAGTTTCCTGGCTACTGTAGCCGACAAGGCGAAAACGTTGTGGCGTCATCGATGCAGGTTTGTCTGGGCATATCATACAGTCACCGCGTTTCACTCTAGTCTGCCAGTCCGCGTACGTATCGGTGGGAGAGAATATGTGGGGTCGATGTGTGGTTGTGGTCTGTGACTCAACGGCCAGTGATGATAAGTATCGACATCACCAGGCATGACCTTTTGATCAGAGACCACCCTGATCCAGTCCCAGAAGTGTCCAAGGCCGATACTGCATTGTTTGGGCGCGACCACTGGCTTGAAGACAGCATAGCCCTGATCCAGCAGGTGTTCGCGTGCGGCAGGATCACCGGGGCTGAAACGTTGTGTTTGCTCTGAGGCAGCCGTTTCGCTATTCATCGGTTGTTGACGGCGATGGCTAACTACACCTGCCGTTGCTCGGTTATTCGTACCCAGGTGGCGGCTGAAAGCCACCGATCACATCTTCCATCAGCTGTGCAAACTGGAGTGCCGTGTTGTCTTCCAGGTAGGGCGCAATCAGCTGTAAACCGCAGGGCAGGCCGCAGCGGGTCAGTCCCGCCGGTACAACGGTAGATGGCAGATAAACCACGCTGGACAGCCCCGCCCAGAAGAGCTGGTCCACAACAAGCTCCTGATGTCCGTTTATGTCGATGGTTCGGTCGGGTCGCTCACCCATGTGATCGTGTACGAAGGCAGTAGATGCTGCGGTCGGACACAGCAGAAGATCATAGTGTTCAAAAAATGCCCGCCAGCGCAGGCGCATCTGTTCCCGCTCATCGTGCAGTGCCCACCAGTCGCGATGGCGTATCGTGATGCCCTGATCAAGATAGGCCCGGTAGCGGGTGTCATCAGGCTTTCGTGCAGCAGCGCTTTGAAGATGAAATTCATACTCCTCATCGGTATATCCAGCGCTGGTGGTGGCCCGAAGCAACAGTAGGTAGACCTCCTGGTATCGACGCCAGTCAAAACCCGGGTCGGCCGCATAGTCGATCTGCACACCCGCTTTTCCCAGGGCGGCGACCGTGTCCAGTAGCTGTTCAGTCAGCTCTTCATCCTGCGCGCACACAGGACTTTCCATCAGAACCCCGACCTTGAATTCACTAAGATTGTTCTTGCGCGGTGGCGGAAGTTGAAACTGCCAGGCCTTTTTGAGTTCGCCCGTCGGCCCCGCCACAATATCCAGCGCCAGTTTTAGATCGCTGGCGCTTCGTGCCAAGGGGCCGCCCACGGAAATATCGTGGTAGGCAGAGTCTCCGGGCAGCAGGTGGCCCTGAAGCGGTACGATACCCATGGTCGGTTTGTGGCCATAAACACCGCAAAAGTGTGCAGGATTGCGGATTGAGGCACCAATGTCGCTGCCGATCTCCAGGCTGGCCATACCGGTGGCCAATGCAGCAGCCGCGCCGCCTGATGAACCGCCGGGCGTACGCGTCGGATCCCAGGGGTTGTTGGTGGTGCCATAGATCGCGTTAAATGACTGCCAGTCGGAAAGTTTGTGCGGAATATTGCTCTTGCCATAGATAATCGCCCCCGCGTCCAGCAGTCTCTGCACAGCGACCGCGTTAACTTCGGGATAATTGTCCATCAGTTCAGGTATTCCCCAGGTCGACGGTGAACCGATCCAGTCGTAACTGTCTTTGATGGTCATAGGCACACCGTGTAACGGGCCGGTTGTTTTGCCCAGGGCCGCGGCTTCGTCAGCGGCCTGTGCCTGTTCATAGGCATGATCGATCTGTGTGAATATGACAGCGTTGATCACCGGGTTATGCTGTCGGTAGCGTTGCAGGTGCAGTTCGAGCAGTTCCACTGCACTGATTTCCTTGCGCTTTACCTGTTGTGCAAGTTTGATTGCCGGGGTTAATGTAATCTCGGTCATGGGTTCTTTTGGATGGTTGAAACTGATACCTTCGCAGTGTGACTTTGGTTCGAAACATTATACCGGCCGATCAGCTTGCCATGAGCGACAGACCAGTAGCCGTTGTTTGTCCCCGCGCTATAGAATTGTGAAGCCGGTAACGGCCATTATTGACCAGGCGACATATCCATGAATCTAGATGCGGGGAATGGAAGGCTCTTCACTGTTGATCCGCTGACTAGTGCGTCTTTCGGTGGGCGGATCAGCTTTGCCGGGACTTCCCCCCTTGATTCAGCCGTGTGTGCCCTCGAATCCTCTCCTGCTTTACTTGTACAGGCTTTTTACGGTACGGGTGGCCTGCTCCACTTGCCCGGACTTGATGATATTCACACGGAACCCGGATTACTCACACGCTTGAGCCGGCTTTTCGGTCCGGAGGTTGAGAATTACGAACAAACCTTAACCGAGCAGAAGAAGATTCATCCTGAATTTCCGGAGATTCTTCAGATCACGAATATGCCGCCCAGTTGCCAGATGCCACCGGCGCAGCCTGACCCACCACTGACACCGGCAGGTGGGCTGCCGGTCAGTTTTCCACAGCGCCGTGGATGGCACACAGATCAGAGTTTTCGTCGTCCGCCGCCCGATATTTCTCTGTTTTATGCTGTGCTCCCGTCGCCACCTGGCCAGGGCCAGACGCTCTATGCCGACGCGGCGAGCGCTTACGATGCATTATCAGTTGATCTCAAAAGTACGGTTGAGGGGTTGCAGGGCATTCATGCAATACCCGGCATCGGGCGAGCCGAGTACGCTGTCAAAGCCGGTGAGACACCAAAACCTTTACTCCCGCACCAAAGGCCACAACGCCAGCCCGTGGTACGGACGCATCCGGTGACAGGCAGACGATCACTTTATCTGTGTGAAGCAGGACAGATGGACTGGATCGATGGGCCTTTCGTCGGTATGGAACCGGGCCCTGAGGGTGACGGTGCAGCGCTGCTTTACGAACTGATGATGCATATGACTCAGCCGGAATTCACCTACGTTCACGAATGGAGTCAGGGCGATCTTCTGATCTGGGACAACCGTAACTTGCTGCATTGCGCGACCTGGTACGATGCACAGATCCACCAAAGGCTGATGTGGCGCACTACAACGCGCGGCAATCCGGGTGAGTTGTATTCAGGGGAAGACCGCAGTTGGCTGCCCGAAGACGATGCCCGGCCGATGGCCGGTCTTGATAGCGACTGATTACTTGCAGGTTCCGGACAGGAGCGGTACGAAGCGCACGGCCTCAGCAGTCTCACTGGAAATCAAGCCGTTTTGGTTTCGTAGCGTGGTCAATTGCTGATCTCCAGGTCCACCAATCGGCGCAATCAGGCAGGTGTCGGGTTTAAGAAGACGGAAGAGCGGTTTGGGCAGGTTGTCACTGGCCGCGGTGACAATGATTGCATCGAATGTCTCTTGTCCTGGCCATCCGATTGTGCCGTCACCGTGTTGCAGTGTGACATTGTTAATGCACAGCGATTCCAGGTTCTTTTCCGCTCTCTGTAAAAGCGAGAGGATTCGCTCTACCGAGTAGACCCTATCGAATAGATGGGACAGGATAGCGGTCTGATAGCCGCATCCAGTGCCGATTTCCAGGACCCGCTGGTTTTTCTTTGCGGCCGTCAGGACCATCTCACTCATAAGACCAACAACATACGGCTGCGAAATAGTCTGTGCGTGGCCGATTGGCAGGGCCGTATCGACGTAGGCACTGTCAATCTGGTCTGGATCCAGGAACAAGTGCCGCGGTACGGCCTCTAGTGCATTCAGCACAGCCAGGTTTCGGATGCCTTTGTTCTTTAGTTGTTCGACCAGCTTGGTTCTGGCCCGGCTGCTGCCACGTGTCTCGAACTGTTTTGAGGTTCGTTGGCTAGAGTTTGGTGGGGTTGGGTGCATCACCGTAAACTTCGACTGGGTCAAATACTTTCTCGGTTTCGGTGAACTCCAGTTCAAGGCCCTCTGTGCGTGCAGCCGAGTCGCCAAAAGGGATTGTGCGGTAGAAACAGGAGCGGTAGCCGACATGACAGCTGGCACCACCCTGTACGTCCACCTGCAGCCACACGCAGTCCTGGTCGTCGTCAATGCGGATTTCCTTGACGATCTGAACCAGGCCGCTGGTCTGTCCCTTGTACCAAAGGGTCTTTCGGCTGCGAGAATAGTAGACCGCTTCTCCAAGTTCTATCGTACGGGCGAAAGCTTCACGGTTCATGTAGGCATGCATCAGGACTTCCCCGCTAGTGAAGTCGGTGGTCACTACGGGAATCAGGCCGTTGGCATCGAACTTTGGTGCAAGGCTGGTTGACTCTTCCACCTGTTCGATACTCGTTCGAGCCGTAAAAATGGTGCCATCGTCCATGGGTTCAGTCTCCGCCACTTGAATTTTACCGCAATCGGCCCTATCTTCCCTGCCGCATTAGAAAGTTATGCCGGGTTCACGCAATGGCGATCCCCTGTGGAGTATCCATTTGACTGAAGATGTCATAATACTGTTGTCGGTAATTTGACGTCAGATGGAGCTGTTTTCGGTCTATCTTCAATAAATTCTGAAAATAACGGTGTGGCAGGTAAATGGCATTCATAGACAAGATCAACGAATACAAGGATAACATCGAGGCTCTTCGGGCTATCGACAGTATGGAGGTTTATCGTTGGATGATATCGCTCGGGCAGAAACTGACCGATGACCGACTCAGCACAAACAGGTGTTTACCCAAAAACCAGGTAAGTTACTGTCAGTTCGAGCTGTATGTGGACTGGGAAGACGACAGATTTAAGGCCTACAGTGATGCCCTGATAGCGGGTGGATATGCGTACATGCTGCTTGATATCTTCAACTCTTCACCGGTCGATGAGGCCCGTCAGATTACCACCGAGCATTTCCGTGCGATCAAAATGGATGAACTGCTTTCTATGAACCGCACCAACGGGTTTTACCAGATGATCGAGATGATGCAGACCAGGTTGCAGGCCGTTTGACTGTTAAACGCCAAAGGCCTCGATGTACGGGGTTGTTTGTCAATTTTCTTCCGGCAACGTTCGTTCAGAGGGACCTGTGAAAAAATATTTGATACAGGGACAATTACCTTGTAGAAAACGGTGTTGAACCAACTACTGATGCTACCTGAGAATAGCGAACGGTCAGTTGGTGTGTCGCCTACTGTAGCCCAGGTTCATTTGTGTCGGCTAAGCGCCCAGCTGAATGAAACAACCCGATGCTGGAGCAGAAGGAGATAGATCATGGTTCAATATGTTTGTGATCAGTGCGGTATGGGTGTGACCGGAATGAAATGTGCAAAGTGCGGTGAGGAACTAGTACACGATCACATCACAACCGATGACGGAAAAACCGTTGCTGTGGCCAAGTGTCCGGCTGGCTGTGGAAAGATCAAATCGCCAATGTGCTGTGGAGAAGACATGAGCTGTAGCGTATAAATTCTGATCTGTCTTGACCAGAGGCGGGGACTTTAATCGTGGTGATGCCTTATGAGTCAGCTTTCTCTACAGTTGTGTGAATGATTGCCCCGCCTTTCAGGCGGGGTTTTCTTTATCAGTGATTTAGCTCTACTGCCAGTTGATTTTAGACTCTATAGACGTGTTAATTGGGTTATGGCAGGTCGCGATTCGATCGGTTTCCCCGCAGGACCTCGCCGGGGTAGCAGCCGGTCGACTCACCATCAAGCAATGTTGTTACGCCGTTCACCACTGTAGCGGCTATACCGTCGGCTTTCTGGACCAGACGTCGTGATCCTCCAGGTAAGTCTGATTCGACAGTGGGTAGCCGGGGCTTGATGGTTGCCTCATCAAAGACGACGACATCGGCGCGATAGCCGAGTCGCAGCAGTCCGCGGTCGGTGAGTTCAAATGCCGAAGCGTTATCAAAGGTCACCATGCGCACAGCTTCCTCTAACGTAAACATTTTTCGGTTTCGTACCCAGTAGCTCAACAGGTGGGTTTGTAAAGAGGACCCCATTTCCTGACAAACGTGGGCACCGGAATCTGAAAACGTAGCCAGTGTTCGGGGATGGCGGAGCATGCCCAGCACATCTTCTGGTGTTTCATTAACCAGAGGTTGTACAAACAACTGGTTCTCATTCTCTATCATCAGGTCAAGCATGACCTCGACTGGATGCTGGTCCCGTATCCTGGACAACTCATCGACACTCGGGTCATCCCAATCCACGCCCTTGAGGGCATACAGGTTGGTATAGTCGGGTTTCTTGGGGTCTGTGGTCGCTGCCCCACCCCCCTGGAAGGTGTTGTCCCGCGGCTTCATCCCGGCTTCGTCCGCAACCAGAGCACGTCGGGTGTCTGGGTCAGCGAAGCGCTGTTGCTGTTCCCGGATAGGGAGTTCCCGCAGTTCACGCCAGGTTGGCAGATTATCAAACGGCAGATACGACTTGATCGAAAACAGGGCGATAATCGGGCGTGTCGTTGTCTGACCGAACACACGCCCACCGGCGTCGGCAGTATCGTCCAGATACTGCATCTGGGATTGCCAGGGAAATGGATCCGCACCTTGCCGAGTCGAGAGGGTGCCAAACATGACTGGCCGACCACTGTCTACCGCGATCTTCTGCAGGCGGTTCAGGAACGTCTTATGGGCCTCACCGCTGGACACATCTGGCCCGATCTGGAATATGCCGTGATTTCGTTGGGCCATCACATCAACCAGGTAATCGATTTCACTCCAGTCGGCAATACGGCTGGCGATGGGGGATCCGTCGGGTGTGACGTGGGTTGACGCCCGTGATGTGCTCAGTCCCAGCGCACCGGCGCCCAGGGCTTCAGAAACTGAGTCGCCCATGTGTTTCAAATCATCTTCGTTGGCAGTTTCGGTCAGCGCACGGTCGCCCATGGTGTACATGCGTAGCGCAGAGTGTCCGAGAAAAGCGCCATAATTGATGGCTTTAGGCAGTTTTTCCACGTTATCCAGGTATTGAGGAAAGGTCTCCCAGGTCCAGTTGATCCCGGCCATCATCGCTTCGACAGGTATGTCTTCAACCGCCTCCAGGCAACGCGCCAACCACTCCTGTTGCTCGGGCCGACACGGTGCCAGTGCAAAGCCGCAGTTGCCCATGACCACGCTGGTCACACCGTGCCAGCAGGAGCAACTGCCCAAAGGATCCCAGGCAACCTGGGCATCCATATGGGTGTGCCCGTCGATGAATCCTGGGGCAACCACCTTGCCCTCGGCATCAATAACCTCGGTCGCACTGTTGCGAATGCGGCCCACTTCGACGATCTTGCCGTCCTGAATGCCGATGTCTGCCCGGTATCGTGGTCCACCAGACCCGTCTACGATGATTCCGTTTTTGATTGCCAGGTCGAGCCCCATGAATTTTCTCCATTGGTTTCGGGTGAGCTGATTCGTCTGATCGCAGCTTTATGATCTGTTGAGCATAGGTGACGCTCGAGGGTGTTTCAACCCTGACCGGCCGATAGTCAGTATCTTCATCGACAGTCGGGTTTCTAATTATTGCTTGAGTATTACCACTGTAATCGGTATAAGGCTCAGTTCCCCTGAATTTATCAGTTGGACCAAAGAGAGTGTGTCATTGTTAACTAGAAGTAATCAGGAGTGTGTTGTGGAGAGAAGTCGTTTTGTGTCAGGTCGAAAAAAGAGCAACAAATTCATGGTCATTGGTCGCTTCACCAGCTTCCCCGTGACCTGGAGTGGAGTCAGGGAGCGGTGGTCTGAAATGTCTTCCATGCGCCGTGCTGTCGCAATGTCAGCAATGGCTGTGGTTGCGTTTGTAGTCGTCTTCTGAACGCTAGGTTCTATTCATTGCCCTGAGTAATTTTGTCGCGGGCAGGTCGACAGCGTAAAATGTTATACAGGCAGAACCCAGGTTCTGCCAGGGCACGGTTGTGACCTTAAGCCAATAGAGTACGCCTTATTGTGAGTCGAATTTGATGGGGTCCAGCAGGGCAGTGGGTTCGCCATTTTCGAGATACAGCCGCGGCAACCAGGTGTTCAGGTGATTCATCACACTGTAGACCATCCAGCCCGCTGCGCTCGCAACCTCATATAAGTTGTTTTCGCCGTCACGACTGATCACGGTGACCGTGTCGCCGACTGCAACTGCTGTGTCAGTGAGGTCCAGCAGGGAATGGTTGAGCGCTATTGTGCCGACGCCGGGACAATAGCGGTCCTGAACTTTGACCCGGTATTTGTTGGCGAGTTCACGTGGAATGGCGTCAAAGAACCCCATATGCATGGTGCCGATACGCATAGGATGTTGTGCAACAAAAGTGCCAAAATAGGTGACTGAATCACCTGCCTGGATATCTTTTACAAACTCGATTCGGCATTTGAGTTCAAGCACCTGCTTCAGCGCGAGGTTGACGTTGCGGTCATTGGCAAACGGGTGTACACCGTACAGGCACATCGCAGGGCGGACAATGTCGAGCCATGCCTCGGGCTGGTGAAATATCGCATTAGTGCTGGCCATGCTGCGCAGCGGTACCTCTATACCCCGTCGTTCCACTTCTGAGGCGACCTCGTTGAATCGAGCCAGCATGTTCTGGTCTTCGTCTGGATGCTGCATGAAGCTGGAGAACAGTCCCGCGAGTTCGACATGAGGCAAATTGCAGACAGTCTCGATAAAGTTCGGTGCGGCCTCGTGGTGTACACCGACACGCCTCAGGCCTGTATCAACTTTGATGAATACACTGGCCCGGGTATTGTGCCGTTGTGCGGTATCGTTCAGCCGTTGGGCCATTTCCAGTGTAAAAACCGCTTGAGAGATACCGCGAGAGACCACCAGGTCATAGGCGGCATCACCAAACAAGGTGTCCATACACAACACCTTTGATTCCGGGAACTGTTGGCGAATCACGTCAGCTTCGTACAACTTAGCCACCAGGAACCATCGTACACCTTCGTCATATAGACACTGGGTCACTGGAACCAGCCCGTGGCCATAGGCATTGTTTTTCACCACCGGCATGACTTCGACACCCACCCGGGAACGTATGTTGGCAAGGTTGAAGCGCAGGCTATCCAGGTCCATTTCGAGCCAGCAGGGATAGCCCGCCATTGCGCGCTGAATTTGATCACGATCGGTTATCGGCAGCCACATGATGTATCCCCATCACGATCAGTCAGATAAAGCCAATGTACCACTGAAACAGGTTCGGGTTGGGTCGTCTCACTATCGCTTATTGACACAGTTTCTGTACTATGGAACCTACTGTTCTGAAATTCTCCTCGGCAAGTGTCGTGGGTAGCGGATTTTCCCTGCCGAAGACAATAGACCTATAAAGCGTATGAAAAGATGATCCTGGACGAAAAAATAGCCCACGGCGATGTCATCGTGCTAGATGGCGCGACCGGTACCGAAATCGAACGTCTAGGTGCCAAGATGGACAGCGCAGCCTGGTGTGCTGTTGCCAACATGAACCATCCAGAGAAGGTCCGGCAAGTGCATGAGTCCTATATGCGTGCCGGCGCGGATGTAATCACGACCAATACGTTTGCAACCTGCCGTCATGTTCTGGCTGGTGCCGGGCTGGACAGCAATACCGTCGCGATAAATCAGCAGGCTGTAACGTTAGCCCGAAACGCCCGCGACACTGTCGCGCCAAGCCGGCCGGTGGCGATTGCCGGCAGCATGTCCAACACAGTGGCTTGGCAGCCAGGTTTTATCAGTCCCGACCCTCGGTTTATTCCTACCGAAAGACAGGAGATCGCAAACTACCGGGAGATGGCGAACACGCTGGCTGATTCAGGTGTCGACCTTCTAATCCTCGAAATGATGCTCGATATCGAGCACGCGAGTCGTGCGCTGGAGGCGGCCGTTGAGACCGGCTTACCGGTTTGGGTGGGTGTCAGCTGCAGCCTTGAGGACAATGGTGCCGTAGTCGGGTGGGATCTGGCCACGCAAGGGCGTATTGCTGCGGACCATGCACCACCGCTGCCGTTGCCATTGGATGAGATCATCGATGCGCTTCAAAATGTCGGGGGAGACGTCTTTGGGATCATGCACAGCACGCTTGGGGACACGACGCCCGGGCTGCAGGTGTTGTGTGATCGCTGGACCGGGCCGATCATGGCTTATCCGGAGACCATGCGGAGCGCTCAACCGCAAGCCGATCAGACTGACCGGTTGCCAACTCCCGGTTTTCTTGATATTGGCCGGGTGTCACCCGAGAGTTTTGCTGAGGCCTGTCGCGGCTGGGTCGAACAGGGCGTACAGATCATCGGTGGCTGTTGCGGTGCCACGATCGAACATATCCAGGCAATGGTTGGCCGGCTTCCAGCACAGGTTGGTGACCGTTTACCCGTCGGTTAATGCATAGTCGCCGACGGCAGCTTGGTGTGAAATCAGACCGTTGGCGAGGTCCCTTCTGACCAGTTGCCGGTCCCGCTGAGGTGCGGGTCCGAATCCACCACCGCCGGGGGTGTTGATGATCAGCCGATCGCCTGCAGGGATTTGTTGACAGCCCTTGCCTTGCAGTTCCCCGTTCTGTTTGAGTGCCACACGTCCTGCAGCACCGTCAGCGCCACCGGCCCGGCCGCGGGCCGGAAAATCGATCCGGTCAAATGCAGCCAGCAGTTCCATGTCCTGACCGATCGCATTTTCAATCTCGATGACCTGGCCGAGCCCGCCCCGGTAGCGGCCGCTGCCGCCCGAGTCGGGTAGGTATTCCTTGCGCCAGAATAGCAAAGGGGCAACCGATTCATTGATTTCAACCGGTGTACCGCGAACACCGGAAGGATAGGCGGTGGCAGAAAGACCATCGCTGACGGGGCGGCCACCTGTGCCGCCATTGGTGACTGCCGTAATCGCGAAAATATCTGAGTTGTTTGCACCGCGATCGGTCTTGCCGCGAAACGTCAGATTCCACAGGCAGGATGCCCCTTCGGCGGGCACTTTTTCCGGTACTACCTGCGCCAGGCAGCCGAAAACCACATCTGGCAGCATCTGCCCGACGATATGGCGGGCATTGATTGCAGCCGGATAGGGCGCATTTAGTACTGATTTATCCGGCGCCCTGATACGAAACGGTGCCAGCGAGCCCGCATTGTTGGGCACCTCGGGTGAAATCACACAGGCGAGACCGAAACAGGTGTAGGCGGTGGTGTAAGCCATCGGCACGTTGATGCCGTGTACTGCCATACCTGAGGTACCGGCAAAATCAACAATCACCAACGCGTCGTCTATGGTCAGCGCTGCAACCAGATCCAGGGGCCCGTCAAAGCCGTCGATACGCATACTGTTGTGGTACACCCCGTTGGGCAGGTTAGCGATCTCGGCCTGAACAGCAGCGAGAGATTTGTCACAGATGAAGTCGGCCAGCGTATCCAGATCATCCAGTTCAAACTCATCCATCATTTCTACCAGGCGGCTGCAGCCCACATCATTGCAGGCCGCGAGGGAATAGACATCGCCTTCCGATTCCACCGGTTGGCGGGTATTGGACCGCACCATGGCCATCAGAGTCTCGTTGATCTTGCCTGCATCAGCCAGTTTAAGCATGGGGATGTAGATGCCTTCCATGTGTACGTCGGTGGCATCAGGGCCAGTACCTATTCCACCGATGTCCGTCAAGTGGGAGGTGCATGAAAAAAGTGCAACCAAATTACCATTTCGAAAACACGGCGTGGTCAGTACAAAGTCGTTTAGATGGCCAGTGCCCATCCACGGATCATTGGTGATGTAAATGTCACCTTCGACCATCGTTTCAAGTGGGAAATGATCAATAAAGTGATTTACCGACTCGGCCATAGAATTCACATGGCCGGGTGTGCCGGTGATGGCCTGTGCCAACATACGGCCGCGGGCGTCGAATACCCCAGCCGATAGATCGCCGCATTCGCGAACGATCGGACTGAAAGCGGTGCGCATCAGTGTCTGGGCCTGTTCTTCGACGACTGAAATCAATCGATTCCACATCACCTGCATTCGAATGGTGTCGAGGGTTCCGCTTTTGTTCATGGTTTTAATGTCCTGTGTCTCGTTCAACCACCAGGTGGCCACCGGCACTTACATTGAGATTAAATCCATCGGGGACGAAAGTCGAAGTTTGTGATTCGACGACAATCGCCGGACCTGTCAGAGTGGAGCCGGGCTGAAGGGTGCTCCTATTGTAGATCAGCGCATGTATGTGACTGTCTTGTTCAGCGTCAAACACCTGGCGTTCCCCAATGGCATCGGCTTGGAGCCGGGTGTTTCCCAATTTTCCAATAACAGGGCTCTGGGCAGGGGTTGAAATCGTGAGCACCCAGGTCAGCACCTCGATCTCTGCGTTGGGCAGTGTCCGTCTGAAAAGGGCAGCATACTGTTTATCAAAGTTCGACTTCAACGCCGCAATGGTCTGTTCGTCGAAAGTATCACCACTGATGGGTACGGAGATTTCATGACCCTGGCCGCGGTAACGCATGAATGCAGACCGTGCTTCAGTCAATGGACTATCGCCTGCGCCAGCTTGGACTACCGCCAGGGCTTCCTCCCGCATTTCATCGAAGATCCGGTTGATTGGTGTGCTGTCGAAATCGTCGAGGGACATATAAAGACTGCGTACAACTTCATACGAGATCGGTGCCTGCAGAAAACCGACGGCAGACCCGACACCGGCATTAGCCGGAATGATGAAGCAGTCTATACCCAGTTTGTCGACCAGCCTGGCGACATGCAGCGGCGCTGCACCGCCGAATGCAATCACAGTGTGTTCGGCCACATCGTGACCTTTTTCTACGGTGTGAACACGTACAGCGTTGGCCATGGTTTCGTCTACCATTTCATTGACCGCAAATGCCGACATCAGGGTAGTCAGCCCCTGCGATTCGCCGATATTTGTGTTCAGGGCTTTGGCAGCTGCGTCATAATTGAGAGAAAGTTTGCCGCCTGCAAACTGTGCAGTGTCGATTTTCCCGAGCACGATATCAGCGTCGGTAATCGTAGGGTGTGTGCCGCCCTGACCATAGGCCGCTGGCCCGGGATCTGCACCCGCGCTGTCTGGTCCTATCGTGACCCGTCCGGTACCGTCTATACGAGCAATAGAGCCACCCCCGGCACCGATCTCGACCATCTCAATAACAGGTATTCGAAGCGGTAAACCACTGCCTTTTCTGAAATGAGCCTGTCGGTCGACCTCAAATTCACGCGCTTTCCCCGGTTCGAAGTCTTCGATCAGGCTGATCTTTGCGGTTGTGCCACCCATGTCAAAGGCGATCACCCGGTTCAGTCCCAGTTCCACAGCAAGATTGCGGGCGAGAATCGCACCTCCCGCGGGGCCCGATTCAACCAGCCTGATCGGCTGTCGTTTTGCGGTTTCCAGCGTGGTCAAACCACCGCTCGAGGTCATCAGCAGTACCGGACAGGTCAGGCCGATTGCCTGGAGGCCGATTTCAAGGCGGGACAGGTATCCTTCCATCGCGGGCCGTACATAAGCATTAGCCGACGCGGTCGACAGCCGTTCATACTCACGAATCTCGGGACAGACTTCCGATGACAGAGTGATCGGGATATCCGGCATTAGGTCAGCCAGAGTGCGTGCGACGGTTTGCTCATGCACAGGGTTGGCATAGGCGTGGAGAAACCCGATTGCAATACTTTCAACGCCCGCTGCCGTCAGGTCGGGTACCAGTCCCGGTATGGCCGACTCGTCCAGTTCAAGAATCACCTGACCATTGATGTCAATCCGTTCAGAAAGACACAATCTCCTGTCTCTGGAGATCAGCGGCGTGACTTTTTCCAGAAAAACGTCGTACTGGTCGTAGCGGGTTTCGTAGCCGATCTCTAGAACGTCCCTAAACCCTTCAGTCGTGATCAATGCCGTAACGGCACCCTTGCGCTCGAGGATCGCATTTGTAGCAAGCGTTGTGCCGTGGAGTACAAGATCGACTGAAGTGGGATCAATACCTGCTGACACGAAGACCTCTTTCGCACCGGCGATAACAGCTTCTTCCGGGGTAGAGGTCGTCGTCAGCACCTTGGCGGTAGTCTGAGTCTCGGGTGTCTCTAATACGATGTCTGTAAACGTCCCACCAACGTCTACGGCCAGTCGGATATCGATTTGTTTATTGCTCACCTGCGGAAAGACCTTGTCAAGCCAACTCTCGAGTTTCTGGACGTTTCATGCCAGCCAAAGAGCCTGATGGTAACAACTTTTGACGGGACCAGCCGGCGAGTCAGTATTCTGATGATAAGTGAGTCGGTCGGGATGTCGATCACCTACCGGTCCAGTCCGGGTGGGATGGTGTGGCCGGCGGCTTTGAGTTTGTGCAAAAGGCGGTCGAACAGGCACTGGAGTTCCACCCGGTCATCCTGATCTAGGCTGGGCCCTGGGTCTCGGGACTTGGCCGAGGCCAATACCCCTTGTCGTCGCAGCGTTTCTTTACGCAAGGCGAGGCCCAGCCCGAACTGCTGTTCATGGCGAATCAGTGGCAGGTAAATGTCGTACAGGTCTTCGGCGTCATCCGCCCGGTCCGCCATGAACATCTCGTACACTGATGCCAGTAGTGCGGGGAAGGCAAAACCAGTCATAACGCCATCTGCACCCCGGTGCAGTTCCTGTGGCATGTACAGGCCACCGTTGCCGGACAGGATGCTCACCCGCCGGACGCCTTCAGTTTCTGGTGCACGCCTTAGACTGCTGAGCTTGCGGTGTCCGGGGCAGTCTTCGTGTTTGAACATCTTGATCGAGGGAAAGTCAGTGATGAGTCGGTTGATCACGCCGACCGATAGGTAGACGGTGGTGGTCGGTGGGTAGTCCTGCAAACATACTGGAATTTCAGGTCCCAGCGCATGGATAACCTGGGAGAAATACCGGTAGACCTGTTCATCTGTTTTGAGCCCGGGGATTCCCGACACCATGACACCGGCTGCGCCGGAATTCATGGCTTCGCGTGACAGCACCACAAGATTGTCGACCCCAGGGTTGCTGACACCGACGATTACCGGTCGCTGGCCGTTAACACGCCGAAGTGCGCGGTGCATAAACTGGCTTTGTTCCTCGGAACTGAGCTTCGGTGCTTCACCCATGACGCCCAGCAGTGTCAGGCCATGTACGCCCTGGTCTAGGTAGAAGTCGATCAGATGATCGAGACTGGTGTAGTCCAGAGCGCCATTGTCACTAAAGGGTGTTGCACTGATGATGTACACACCATGGGCAGTCTCGTCGAGATATGGATTCGATCTTGTCACCGGCTAAATAATCCCGAGATTCAATCGCGCTTCATGTTGAGATCCTGCCACGCAGACCCTTCTGGATCTGTATCCGTGAGCAGGCCTCCATAAATCTCGGTCTCGAACCATTCGATGAATTCCGGGCTTCGGTTGACTTTCCAGAACTCCCAGGTTGGTCGGCCCATCCGGGTCTTCATGAGTCCGGCCTTGAGAAGGTTCATGCGCATATTGAGATGGGTAATGTCTACCAGCCCATGCTTGTGCTGATCGTAAGTGTCAAAAATATCGACCAGGCAGGTGTTGATCCACAGGGTGATGCGCCAGTACTCGTAGTCTTCGAGTTTATCTGTGGACCAGTTTTTCGCCAGGAACCGCGAGAACTCTTGGTCTTTGGCTGCGAGAAAGTATCGTTCGTAGAGCCGTGATGTCAGGCTGTGGCCAAACTGCGCTTTGGTGATCTTGGCATTCTGGCGGACCTGGATGGCAAGATAGACAACAGAGAAAAAAACGCCCAAGGCGGCAACAAACTGCGCCAGTACGATCAGTGTCCGTAGTGTCATATGGCTACTATAGATTTTTTCCGTATGATATTGAAGGTCAGGTGATTATCTGCACTGAGGAGCCGCCAGCCCAGTTGTCCGGATCGGGCTGGCGATGCAAAAGATGAGGAATTTTTGTGGTGGCACAAACAGAGCAAGCTGGGGTTGTGAACGTAGCGGTCGTGGGTCTGGGCTGGTGGGGTTGCCACATCATCGAACGTTTCAGCAATCGCACCGGGAGCCCACCCAGGATTCACCTTGCAGTTGAGCGGCTTCCAGACAAAGTACGCGCCTTTGTTCAACACCATGAACTCGAGCTTACGGATGACTACCAGTTTGCACTCGACCGATCCGACATCGAGGCGGTGATTCTCACTACTCCTCATGCCCAGCACGAAGAGCAGGTCATTCAGGCGGCGACTGCGGGCAAGCATGTTTGCTGAGTGACCGGCCGGAACTATATTTAGTGGAAAGAAAGCGAATTGTGACAGCGGCTCCCTGGATCATGGCGCCCGTAACACTCAAGGGGGGGCTGGGATACGCTCTGGGACATGTTGGTCACTCTACCGGGTATTTTGTGGGGTCATGTAAAGACCGACTTGTCGAACTATTTCACCCATGGGCGGGGTTGAGGCCGAGTTTGATTTTGGCTTGAACCAACCGGAATCTGTATGTGATATCAGCAAGTTAAACAAGGTGGGCCAGATCGGGCATGACTAGGGAGCAGCAAGGCCAGGGGAGACTGGGCGGTAACTGCCAGAATTACTTTGGATGCAGACAAAAGCAGACGAATAGTTTAATGTCTCGGTAGGATAGACCGCCACCGTTTATTCTTTAAGTGTCGCAGATGTGAAAAGGTGATCGATAACGGTTGTTCGAAACCTGGGGGAGCATAAACGATGTTGATCGAACTTCGGCAGTTTCTAGTAGAACGTTCATTATTGTTTGCGCTAAACAGTACTAAAAATATGGAGGAATGATTATGAAGACTCGTCAGCAAGGTGTATTTCGCACAACAATCAAAGGGCTGGTGGTTGCGACCGGTATAGCCGTAACCCTGGCTCTGGCGCCAGTTGCAAAGGCCGCCGACCCGATCAAGATCGGTTTCAGCATGACCTTGACCGGCGGTTTGGCCGGTGCGGGTCAGGCAGCCCTGATCGCAATGAAGATTTGGAGGGATGATGTCAATGCAGCCGGCGGATTGTTAGGACGCCAGGTTGAATTCGTCTATTACGACGATTCGACGAATCCATCCAAGGTCCCAGGTATTTATTCGAAACTGATCAATGTCGACAAGGTTGATCTCGTAGTTTCGAGTTATGGAACCAACCTGATTGCACCGGCAATGCCCATTGTCATGAAGCAAAAAATGGTCTTCATAGCGCTGTTCGGATTGGCGGTCAACGAGCGGTTTAACTACAACAATTATTTCCAGATCATGCCTGCCGGTCCCGAGCCGAAGTTGGATTGGTCACGGGGCTTCTTTAATCTGGCGATGAACCAGAGTCCACAACCGCAATCGATCGCGCTTCTGGCTGCCGACTCCGAATTTGCCAAGAATGCAGTAGCCGGTGCACGGAGTCACGCAGAGCAGTTGGGGTTGAATATCGTTTACGACAAGACCTATCCACCGGGAACGGCTGATTTTACGCCGGTTGTTCGTGCCATCATGGCATCCAATCCCGATCTGGTGTACGTCGGCTCCTATCCCCCAGGTTCTGTTGGGATAGTGAATGCTGCCAACGAACTGGACCTAAAAGCGAAAATGTTTGGCGGCGGAATGGTTGGCCTGCAATATGCTGGAATACAGAAAACCCTGGGCTCAAAAATGAACGGCATCGTCAACTATGATTTCTGGGTCCCTGCCTCGACGTTGAATTTTGAGGGTGTCGACGCATTCCTGGCTAAGTATCAAGCCGCTGCGGCGGGTGGGAAAGTGGATCCTCTCGGACACTACTTGCCGCCCTACGCGTACGCTTACCTTCAGGTATTGGGTGCTGCTGTGAACGCAGTCGGCAAACTGGATCATGCGGCGATCGGAGAGCACATGCGCAACAACACGTTCGATACAGTGGTTGGAGCGGTGTCGTTTGCTCCAAATGGTGAATGGGCCAAAACGCGTACCCTTCAAGTACAGTTTCGAGATATCAAGGATGGCGATATGTCTCAGTTCGAAAATGAGGGGACCCGTGTTGTCCTGTATCCGGAATCGGTAAAGAACGGCGAAATTGAGTATCCGTATACGCGGGATTAGTATAAGTAGACGGGGAAACAAGCGACAATTTGAATAAATTTTCTGATATTTGATAATTAAATTAAGGGGCCCCGCGTCGCAGTGAGCGCGAATCTCGCGAACACTGCGAATCCGGGGCCTCCTCTTTAATGTTTTGACACACGACGACGTACGATCAGGCAGCTTGACACGCCCGTGACTGAATTATTTATCAACGCGGTAGTATCCGGTCTGCTTCTCGGCGGATTTTATGCCGCGGTTGCGCTCGGCCTCTCTATTGTTTTTGGGCGACTTGATATCGTTAATATTGCGCACCCCGCTTTCGTGATCATCGGATCGTACATCACATTCTATGTCAATGAGAATTTTGGACTTGATCCAATTGTGGCGAGTTTTCTTTTCATGCCGCTCTTCTTTCTTCTTGGAATTGGGATGTACCGATTTTATTACGTTTGTTTTGAGCGCACCGGTCAGGAAAGTCTAACCGGTTTGGCCTATTTTTTCGGCATCATGTTTATTATCGAAGTGTTGTTGATTCTGGTCTTCGGCGTCGACTACCGCAATGTGCAGGCACCTTACATCGGTGAAACTCTATGGATAAATGATTGGATACCATTGGGGAATTTTAAAGTTTCTCTACCCTACCGGATGTTGGTCCCCTTTATCGTTGCCTCCGCGGTCACAGGCGGGGTTTATTTGTATCTCTCGAAGACCTTTATGGGGCGGGCTATTTTGGCCGTATCACAAGATCGGATAGCGCTGCAGCTTATGGGTGCTGATCCCATCAAGGTAAAGCAATGGGCTTTTGGCATCGCAATTGCCACCGCGGCCATCGCTGGCGCTTTGTTGATTGTGATTCACCCGGTCGAACCCTCAGTCGGGCGTCTTTATATCGGCCGCGTCTTTGCCATCGTGATTCTGGGCGGGATGGGATCCGTCAGCGGCACTTTCTTCGCCGCGTTGATGATTGGAATTGCAGAGACTCTCATTTCGACCTTCATCGGACCTTCCTGGGCGCCGGCAGCAGCATACGGGATACTGCTGGTGACACTTGCCGTGAGGCCGCAAGGGTTGTTTGGACGCGGGTGATGAAACTGAATAAATTCTGGCCCATCATCGCAGCCCTCTTTCTGGTTGGCATCGCCTTTACGATGGTGGTAGACAACGAGTTTTATTTTTATGCAACGTATGCCGTGATGCAGTTGATGATCATGGGCATCGCATGGAACATTCTTGGTGGATTTACCGGATACGTGAACTTTGGCAGTGGTGGGTTTTTCGCCGTCGGCGCCTATACCACCGTGTTTTTGCATAGGGCGTTTGATGCGCCGCCGTTGCTCATTGCGGTGTTGGTGGCGCCGATAGTAAGCGGTTTGATCGGTCTGGGTGTCGGATATTTTACGTTGCGTTTAAAAGGCGTTTATTTTGCAATCGCAACTTTGGCGGTGGCGATTATTCTTGAAACTATTGTTGTCAACTGGGAATATGTTGGTGGTGCCGGCGGTTACTATCTTCTGATTCCTGAGGATGTAGTGTTCTTTGATTCCTACATTGAATGGTTGTTTGTACTGATTCTTGCGATCACACTTATTGCCATCATTGTTTCTCGCTACCTGAATTCATCAAAGATTGGCCAAGGATTGGCCGCGATACGAGATGACGAATTGGCAGCAGAATGCATGGGTGTTCCGACACTCAAGCTCAAATTGATCTCAACAACTGTGATGGGTGGGTTGATGGGCGCAGCGGGCGCTCCTTTTCCTTATTTCATCACGTTCGTCGAGCCGGCTTCAGCCTTTAATCTTCTAGTTGCAGTCATGGCTATTGCCGTACCGATGATTGGCGGTACCGCATCGTGGATCGGTCCGGTCATTGGTGGTTTGCTTCTCGGCACAATCCAGGAAACTGTTACGGTCAATATCTCCTCGGAGCTGAATTTGCTGATCGTAGGTGTTGTACTGGTAGGTTTTATTTCCCTGGCGCCACAGGGGATTACAGGTTTGTATCAGGATTTCATACATTTCATACGCAAGAGGCGAAAGGGAAATGGCTGAGCCAATTCTTGCAGTTACCAACCTGACAAAACGATTTGGCGGCTTTGTGGCGCTGGATGGAGTCGACATTTCCTTGGGTGGCAAGGAAAGACTTGGATTGATTGGACCGAATGGGTCCGGCAAGACAACTTTGATCAACTGTATTTCGGGCGCATTGTTCAACGAACAGGGAAAAGTTAATTTTGAGGGCAGTGATATCACAGGAACGAGCGCAAGCAATCGTGCCAGACTTGGGATTATTCGGACTTTCCAGATTCCGCGGCCCTTTCGCAGCATGAGCATCATCGAAAATCTTGAAATACCGATGATATATGCGGCTTCGGGCCGTCTGGAGCAGCGTCGTCTTCGAGATCAGGCCATGGAATCTCTTGAACTTGTAGGATTGCAAGATCGGGCCGACGAGAATTCGGCCAATCTTACCCAAATTGATATGCGGCGATTAGAGCTTGCTCGGGCGCTGTCGGCAAAACCTTCATTATTGCTTTCCGATGAAACCATGGCGGGTTTGTCGAGTTCCGAAGTCGACGAGGTTCTCGATATACTTTTTGCTCTGAACGAACGTGGTGTTGCGGTGATCATGATTGAACATATTATGCGCGCGGTCATGAAATATTCGGAGCGTATCGTGGTACTTGATGCCGGAAAGAAAATCGCCGATGGGTCGCCGGATGAAATTGTCAATAATCGTGACGTAGAGAGGGCTTACCTTGGAGAGTAGTCTTACAGTAAATAACATCGATGGTGGGTACGGTTCGGTTCGCGTACTGCACGGACTATCTATAACCGTTGACTCTGGAGAGACCGTTGTCTTACTGGGTTCCAACGGCAACGGTAAAAGTACGCTGATGAAGTGCATTACAGGGTTAGTTCAACCTGACAGTGGTGAGATTGTTCTGGAAATAGACGGGAAACGCACTGACCTGGTCGGAAAGACGCCTGAGGAGATTGTTGCGGCGGGAATTTCAATGGTGCCGGAAGGTAGAAGATTGTTTGCGGCACTGACTGTCGAAGAAAATCTATATCTTGGCGCTTATCGTAAGCAGGCACGCGAGAAAATCGTTGACAACCTGGATTTTGTCTACGAGACATTTCCACGTCTGCGGGAGCGTCGAAAACAGTTGGCAGGAAGCATGAGTGGTGGAGAACAGCAGATGGTCGCGGTCGCGCGAGGGATCATGTCCGATCCGACGATTCTGCTGATTGATGAACCGTCAGTCGGTCTCGCACCAAATCTAGTCAGTCATATGATTGAAAAGATCAGAGAACTCAAAGACAAGAAAAACCTGACTGTGTTGATGGCCGAGCAGAACTTCAACCAGGCAATCAAGATTGCGGATCGGGGCTACATCATTGTTCATGGGGAAATTGAATTTGCAGCAAACAGCGCAGCGGAATTGGCTGACAATGAGATGATCAAGCAATACTACTTGGGCGCATAATTGTCTAGACATCTCTCATGGGGACAAAGAATCTCATTCCCCGGTAGCTGCGCTTAGGGCGATGACCAGACGTAGGATTTAGTGGTAGCGTTGTGGCTATAGAGTGCCGAGAGCTTCTAGGATTCTCTGTGGTGTCAGTGGAACCGCGGTGACGCGTGCGTTAAAGGGCGTCAGTGCATCGTTGAGTGCGTTCATTACTGCGGCAGGTGCACCAGCAGTGCCCGCTTCACCTGCACCTTTAGCTCCCAGTTCTGAAGACCCGGTCATTGATACTACGTGCGCACAGTCAATGTCCGGCATTTCCGCGGCCATCGGCACGAGATAATCAGCCATCGTGCCGTTCTGCAACTGGCCCTCTGTGTCATAAATGCAGTGCTCAAACAAAGCAGCACCGAGGCCCTGTACGATGCCGCCGCGAATCTGTTCATCGACCAGCTGAGGGTTGATCACAGTCCCGCAGTCTTCTACGCACCAATGTTTTAGTAACGTGATCAAGCCTGTCTCGACATCGACCTCGAGATAAGAGGCTTGAATGCCGTTTGTGAATGCAAACGGATAGTCGCGGGGGACATAGTGTCGGGTAACAACGAGTTCAGATTGGAAATCTTCTGGAAAAGTATCCGGCCGGTAGTAAGCAACGCGGGCGACTTCATCGAGTGTGGTCAGTACATTTCCGTCTACGCTGTCGACGATATTGCCATTCTGAATATCAAGTGCGGTTGATTCGGTCTGCAGAATTACTCCAGCTACATCCAGTATGTTCTCTCGTAGAACTCGCCCAGCCTGGACAGCTGCTTCACCAGCAATGCCACAACCACGAGATGCCCATGTGCCGCCGCCATAAGGCGTAACTTCGGTGTCACCGGTAATTACACGGACGTTTTCCATGGCCACTCCGACACTGGTCGCAACGATTTGGGCGAGGACGGTTTCGGTACCTTGCCCCTGCTCAGTCACACCTGTTGCACAGAAAACGTTACCTTTGGCATCCAGTCGCAAGGTACAACCGTCCTGCGCTGAAATTGCGGCACCGCCAACGCCGTAGAACATTGGACTTGGGTTGGTGACCTCAATGAAAGTGGCAAGTCCTATACCACGGTAGATACCCCGTTTCCGTAGTTCTGACTGTTCCTGACGGAGGGAGTCGTAGCCCATCATTTCCAAGAGCTTGTCCAGACTTTGAAGGTGAGAAAGATTTTCGAATGCCATCCCAGTGATGGACTTGCAGGGATAGCTATCATCAGGGTAGAGATTGGTCCGTCGGATGTCGACTGGGTCCATCTGGAGCTGTCGGGCTGCTTCGTCGATTAGCCCTTCAGCAATCATACAGGCAACAGGGTGCCCGACGGCACGATACTGGCACATCACATTCTTGTTTTGAAATACAACCTTCGCTGCCGCTTTGTAGTTTTCAATCTGATAAGCACCGCCGGTCAGGTTGACTATCTGGTTTGCTTCAATAGCACTGGTGCGTGGGTACATGGAATAGGGTCCGATGCCGGTCAGATCATCAAATTCCAGAGCCTGAATCTTTCCGTCTTTAGAAACGGCCATGCGGGCCTTGACCAGATGATCCCGAGCGTGAATATCAGTTACGAATGACTCAAGTCGGTCAGCAATGAACTTGACGGGTCGTTGAAACATCCGGCTCAGCGCAACTGCGGCAAATTCATCGGCGTAAACGTGCACTTTGATACCGAAAGAGCCCCCAACATCTTTTGTGACAACGCGAACATCACCTTCATTCATACCCAGATGTTTGGCAAACACGTTCTGCATCATGTGCGGGGCCTGTGTTGACTGATACACCGTCAGCTTTCCTTCGCCAGGCTGATAGTCGGCAATGATTGACCTCGGTTCGACCGTGACGCCTGTGTGCCGTCCTATATCGAATGTTTCCTCAACTACAACGGCAGCGGTCGCAAATGCCTGGTCGACGTCACCCGCAGCAAAATTCCGTTCCCAGCATAAATTATTCTCCAGAGTGTCGTGAATGACGGGTGTATCCGGATCAAGGGCTGTCTGGGCGTCGGCTACAACCGGCAGTTCCTGCCACTGTATCTGTACTGTTTCAGCCGCGTCCTCTCCCTCAGCTCGGGTTTTCGCTAGGATCGCGACCACGGCCTCTCCCTGCCAGCACGCTTTTTCAACAGCCATTGCATACTGGGGTGGAGAAACAATACCTTGTAGGTGTTTGAGCACACCAACCCACGGTTCATGGCGTTCAGCAAGTTGGGCACCGGTGACAACCGCCACGACACCTGGATAGGACTGTGCTGCAGTGGTATCAATACTGAGAATCCGTGCGTGTGCGTAAGGACTTCGGACAAACACCACATTCAGCATACGTGGCAGCACAATGTCGTCTACGAAGTGGCCTCGACCCTCAAGTAAACGCTTCGCATTGGGCCTGGGAACGCTCCGACCAATGTAGCTGTTGGGACGGTCCAGTACCCAGCGATTTCTAGGGTGAACATTCATGGTTCTCTTTTTTCCTGGCCTGAACGCACGACAGACTCAATCGCATCGACAATTGCATGGTACCCCGTACAGCGGCAGTAATTTCCCGAGAGAAAGACCCGAATCTGTTCTCGATTGGCATCGGGATGTGTTTCGATCAGTTCAGCAGCTGTTAATAGAATACCCGGCGTACAGAATCCGCACTGCAGTCCATTGCGTGCGTGGAATGCGGCCTGCAGATCTTCAAGATGGCCATCGTCGGACAGGCCTTCAATCGTGTCGACTCGTTTGCCATCTGTTTGAATGGCCAGGATCAGACAACTCCGGACAATCCTGCCATCAAGGCGGATCGTACAGGCACCGCAGACACCATGCTCGCAGCCTACATGGGTACCGGTTAGCCCTAGATCGAGCCTCAGGAAGTCAGCCAGATTCCGTCGAACGGGTACCCGTTCGGAGACCGATTCCCCGTTGACAGTCAGGCTGATTTCGCTTTCTCCCATTAGTACAGCCAACGAATCGCTCACGACCGCCACTCCTTGAGTACCCGCCGAGTCAGGACCTTTGCCAGATGGACCCGCATGGCTGAAGTCGCATTAAGATCATCAGGAGGATCAAGCTCACCATCAAGTCGATCCAGGGACATCCCGTTTTGCTCCTGTCGCCAGTTCCTGCAGATGTCACTGGCTGTCTGTTCAGCAAGTATAGGTCGGGGACCAACATTAAAATAAGCGAGCCGCAGTTCAGTCAAGTCGTCTGAAGACCAGTCGCTCGAGGCACAGAGACCTACGATGGCATAGTCCCCATGCCGGCGTGTGAGCTCGCGAAACCCGAAACGCTGATTCTCGTCTGCGACGGGTATTTCTATAGCGGTCAGCAGTTCGTTATCGGCCAGTGCTGTTTCGAATAGATCCTGAAAAAATTCTGTGGCTGTGATTCGTCGCTCACCATCGGGGCCCTGGGCGACCATCTGACCATTCAGCGCAACCATACAAGCGGGTAGTTCAGCTGCGGGATCAGCAAACACGATACTGCCACCAATCGTTCCACGGTTTCGTATTGCCGGGTGCGCAATGTGTGGTATCACCATTGTAATCAGAGGGGCATGTTGAGACACCAGAGTTGAATGCTCGAGTTCGGCTTGGCGGGTCATCGCACCGATTCTCAGCCGGTTCTCAACCATGTTAATACCGCTGAGTTCATCGATATCGTTGATATCAATGAGTACGGCGGGATTAGAAAGGCGCATATTAAGGCTCGCCATCAGGCTTTGGCCGCCGGCCAGTACGGTCGCATCGGACCCATGCTGCTGCAGACACTCCAGAGCATCATCGACGGTCTTCGGTTGAATATAGCCAAATGCTGGAGCTTTCATGGTGAAAGGGTTGTGTTATTTAGCAGACACTAGCGGTTTTTTAGTCGTGTCTTTAATCCTCATTAATAACCGCCGCGAGCGTATCAAAAAACTGCCTAACCCACTTTTTCGCCGTAGCCGTTAGGAGGCGTGAGCCCACCTGGGCAACTTTACCACCAATTAGAATCTGAGACCTATAGCCAAGTAGAGTACCGGCTGCGTTTGCCTTGAGTTCGATATTGACCGTGCCCTTTGCAAACCCAGAGGAGCCGCCTTGTCCTTCGCCAGTCAGCGAATAACGGGTGGGCGGTGCGACGGGGATCACTGTTAGCAACGTGGAAAATTGAGTATTAACCGGCCCGATTTTTATTCGGATTGTTGTCAAAAAAGTGTTGCTGTCCTTCCTGTCGATGGCTGTGCAGCCGGGAATGCAGCGTTGCAGTGCAACGGGGTCGTTGAGAGTTTTCCAGATCTCGTCTGCCGTTGCTGAGAGTTGAATTTCACCGCTGAGTTCCATTACCTGTTCGAAAGACTTGCCGCGGTCATCATCGATGTATTATAAGTGGGTCGCGGCCACAAGCCACTCAAAATGCGTAGTCGCGAGCACCACCGGAGATGAGTACATGAGCGAAGACAAAATCACTGTAGAAGCTCTCGCAAGACTCGAAAATTGTGATGACGTGCGCTTTAGATCGATTATGACTTCGGTCATCACACATCTTCATGAAGTCGTGCGAGAAGTAGAGCCCACACTGGAGGAGTGGGGGCAAGCCATTGACTTTCTGACCCAGGTGGGTCACTGGTGCGATGACACGCGTCAGGAGTTTATCCTGCTCTCGGATACGCTGGCTGTGTCAATGCTGGTCGACACGCTGGCACACCCTAAGCCGGAAAGCGCGACTGAGAGCACTGTACTGGGCCCATTTCACGTACCTGGCGCACCTGAATTGCCATTTGGCGCCAATATTTCCAAGGGCAGGTCCGGTGAACCTACCCTGGTGACGGGGCGGGTATTGGGTATCGATGGCACTCCGATCGCCAACGCTAAACTGGACGTTTGGCAGGCCTCTGCTGAAGGGTTTTACGATGTCCAGGAAACGGAAAGGTTTCCAGACATGAACCTTCGCGGTATTTTCTACACGGATAGCCAGGGTCAGTTCGGGTTCTGTACCGAGAAGCCAGCATCCTACCCGGTGCCAACTGATGGCCCAGTGGGTGTCATGCTGAAAGCCCTGGGTCGACCCGCGATGCGGCCGGCGCATATCCATTTCATGGTTTCTGCCGAACAGCATCAACCCCTTACTACCCATCTATTCGTCCGCGGTGATCCCTACCTCAATTCCGATGCTGTTCAGGCGGTGAAAGACAGCTTGATTGTTGATTTCAAACAACTGGATGATCCGGTTGAAGCAGAACAGTTTGGAATTTCGTCACCGTACTTTAAGGTCAACGAGGACTTTAGACTGGCATCAACCGCATAAGACTTGGCAAACAAGGATACATACCATGGATTTTGATGATTTAGACATTGCGGCACAGGGTTCTCTTCAGGAGCTCAAGAAGGAAATTCAGGCGGCTGATCCCGCAACCCTCCGGCTGCTGATGACTGAGGCGCGGACTTTTAATGCCTGGCAGGACAAGACCGTTGCGGTTGAGACGCTTGACCAGGTCTACCAGATTATGAAAATGGGACCCACCAGTGGGAACTGCTGTCCGGCGAGATTGGTCTTTCTGACCTCCAAGGCGGCTAAAGAACGGCTGCAACCTGCGCTTAAACCGAACAATGTTGATAAAACAATGAGCGCACCGGTCACGGTCATCATTGCGTACGATGTAGCGTTCTGGCAGTACGCCGAAAGGATGTTTCCCCAGAATCCTGCCGTCCAGCTCGCTTTCAAAGACAATCCTGCAGGCGCTGAAACCGCCGCATTTCGCAACGGCAGTTTACAAGGTGCTTATTTCATCGTTGCTGCACGGGCTGTTGGTCTGGATTGTGGTCCAATGTCGGGATTTGACAATACGATGGTGGATGAAGCATTTTTTGCCGAGACAATGTTTCGTTCTAATTTTCTGTGCAATATTGGCTACGGGGATGCGTCGAAAACGTTCAAAAGACTGCCAAGATTGGATTTTGACGTGGCCTGTCAAGTTCTTTAAGCCGCGCTAGGTGCGGGCCAGAGACTGAGGTTTCGGTGGTCTGGTTTTTCGGGTACCTTCGAAGTTCTTGCCGAAATCTGCTGGTGGCGGTGGCCCCCAGAGGAAAAATGATACCTCCATTGGCCAATCTCGAGCGCGCCATTTGCGGTCGTCGGCGATGTAGTCGATATCAAAAAAGTATTCAGCGAGCCCATTGTGCGGATCCCTGATGTACCAGAAAAAGTTGGATCCTAGGGCATGACGGCCAATACCCCAGCCGTTTCGATAACCTTTGTGCATCATACGCTGGCCGGCGAGTCCCATCTCGTCAATGTTGTTTACCTCAAAGCTCGCGTGATGGAATCCCGGTCGAGTGTCTTTGATGACAGCAACGACATGATGATCAGACCCACCTGGCACACGAAGGAACGCGATAAAGTTCTCAGATCTGTCCGTGAGCTTAAGACCCAGTATCCTGGTGTAGAAGTCGATCTTTTTGTTGATGTCAGTGGTGAAATGGACGACATGACCCAGTCGAGTCGGGAACACTTTCTGATTAAATGACAAGCCGCCTTTTGTGTTGAGTCGTTGGTAATCGCCAGGCACGTTAGACGGTTGACGTGATGCCGGTTTTTGGGGGCTAGGGCCGCCTAGGCCGGCCGCCGGCTGACTGATATTCACATTGTAGAGCGTACCGTCAAACTCGTGGCGGAGCCACAGTCCGTCGTAGGGCGCATCAGTTGGTTGTTTTTCGAGGGTGACATCTGCACTTCTTCGAATCCGCTTTTCGATCTCGCTCAGTCCTTTCGTCGTGGTGCCAAATGAGATGTTGTGCAGCCCCATTCCGTGACCTGGCACCACAATCACCTGGTCCTGGTTTCGTCCTTTGCACTGAAGAATTGCTCGTTCAGTGTCAGATTTTCCAATTAATCCGAAATCTTCATAGAAATTTTTCTGAGCCTCGACGTCGGGTACAGTCAGGGTCACGTGATGTAAATGGTTGATACTCATGGTTGCATGCTTTCTGTGGGTTTAGTAGTCAGTATCCCGACGATACATTCGCCGCGCGAGCCGATAATTTACTCTGTAACCAGTGTACCACCCGCAGTAATCTCGACAGTGTTTATGTGTTTCCAACTCCGGAATATTGTTATGCTAAGAGACTGGAACCCCCCGGCCGCCAAGGCGAAAGAGGAGTAGGCTTATGACTTACGACGAGAAGATCTCTCGCATCTACCCGACCCGAGAGGAAATGCTCAACCGGGTGGCCCCGTATAGGAGTCTCCGGGGCTATGACGGTGGTCTTGCAGACAGCAATATGCCAGACGCCGTACGCTTTTTGTTTAACGTCATTGGGTTTCAACCTCCACCCAATGAAAGCGGTGGTGCTGGATCACCTGTGGGTGCACGCGCCGCTCGTATGTCTTCAATCAAGATCTCCGAAGGATTCAATCTGGGTTACTGTGAAGCGCTTCCCGGTAGAGGTCCGATGATGCACAACCATGACACCAACGAAACCTTCATTACTATGACGGGTAAGTGGCGGGCCAGCTGGGAACTGGAAAATGCAGAGGTAGAGCACATTGATCTGGAACCACTGGATGTGATTTCGTTTCCACCCGGGGCAGTCCGGCGTTTTGAAAACGTGACCGATGGTCCAGCGGATGAGTATTCGATACTGATGTTTATTATCTCCGGAAACACACCGACTGCTGAGTTCACTCGTCAGTCGCTTGAAGAAATTGAAGGAGCCGGATTGTTGGATGCTGATCCAGCAGACAGCGGAGGCAATGAGTGGGTATCGCCCCATGTTCATCCGGAGGATTTTCGATCGACCTGAGTTTGTGGTTTGTAAATATTCACAGCGTTGGAGGGGAGATGTCTTCTTATCTGGTTGGGGTTGATATAGGCGGTACATTTACCGACTGCGTCATAATTGATGAGACAGGACACGTGACCACCGCGAAAGTGCCCTCTACACCTCCCGATTTCTCAAGAGGCATGATCAGTGCACTTCGTGCAGGTGCCGGCACACTGGGCATGACACTCGAAGCGCTTTGTGGCCAAACCCGGTTGTTGACCCATGGGACGACAGTGGCGACCAATGCCATCATCCAGAAAAGAGGCGCTCAGGTTGGCCTGATTACGACCAAAGGTCATAACGATGTGATCCATATCATGCGTGGTTCACGGGGATTGACCGGTCGGGATCTGGACAAGGTCGTCCATTTCCCAGAAAGCTCAAAGCCCAAACCACTGATTCCCAAGAAGCTGATCAGAGGGGTGTCAGAGCGTGTGGACTGCTTTGGGCATGTGGTCGTTGATTTGAATGAAAGAGAAGCAGAGCAGGCGGTGGACGAGTTGCTTGCGCTGGGTGTCGAGGCGATTGCCGTATGTTTTCTCTGGTCATTCAAGCATGCAGCGCACGAAAAGCGTATACGTGAGATTGTGCGAGCCAAGTCACCGGAGGTATTCGTTACTCTGTCATCGGACCTTGTACCCAAGTGGGGTGAATATGAAAGAACGACTGCGGTGGCTCTGAATGCCTATATTGGGCCGGTGACCTCCAGCTATCTGCGGACACTGGACTTGGAACTCAACGACTATGGTTATGGGCACCCGCTTCAAATTACTCAATGCGGCGGCGGTACTATTTCAGTGAACCGGGCCATAGAAGCACCATTGCTGACCCTTGATTCCGGACCTGTTTCAGGCGTGATCGGCTCGCAGTTTCTAAGTGAGCTGATGGGCTACAGCAATGTGATCACAACAGATATGGGGGGAACTTCTTTTGACGTCGGCATCATATCCGACGGTGAGCCGGCTTTTACTTACGTCAGTAACGTCAACCAGTATGAGTATTTTTTGCCGAAGATCGACATACAGGCAGTGGGAAATGGCGGAGGCAGCCTCGTCCGGGTTGATCCGACGACCGGTGTGCTTCGCGTAGGTCCGGACAGTGCCGGCGCTGTGCCCGGCCCGATCTGCTATGACCAGGGCGGTGAGATACCCACTGTGACTGACGCTGCGTTGGTTCTGGGGTATATCGCTGTGGATTCTTTTGCGAATGGGACCATCCAACTTAATCGTGGGAAAGCAGAAAACGCTATTGCGGAAATTGGAAAGCAGTTGGGGCTGGATTTGATGGAAGCGGCTGCGGGTATTGTCAAGATCTCGGAGTTCCAGATGGTAGATCTTATCCGGCGGATGACGATACAGAAGGGTCTTGATCCCCGCGATTTTGTGTTGTTCGCTTTCGGCGGCGCCGGACCGATGCATGCAGGTGTGTTTGCTTTCGAATTGGGTGTTCAAAAAGTGGTTGTTCCACAGGGAAATATCGCTTCTACCTGGTGCGGGTTTGGCGCTGCCTCAGCGGATATCCTGCACATTGTTGAACAGGTTGACATCATGATTTCTCCGTTCAATTCTGCAGGGATCAATGATCGCTTTGCGAAATTGAGAGAGCAGGTGAATGATCAATTTGTTGAAGACGGTGTTTCGACGGATCAACAGCAACTACAGTTTTCTCTGGACATACGGCACAAAGGCCAGATCAATGAGGTGGAAGTGATAGTGGCTACCGAACCGTTGACCGATATCGATCTTGAAAGGCTGCGCTCGGATTTTCTGGAACGCTACGAACTCATCTACGGTAAGGGGGCCTCGCTGCCCTGGGCGAAACTGGAAGCGGTGACCTTCAGGATTCGGGCATTCGCCAGGACCCCGAAGCCGGACCTGAAACCGAAAGAGACCCGAGAATTGTGTGTTGATCCCGCCGCGCACATTTCAGATCGTTCCATTTACTGGTCGGACCCCAGGCAGACGATTGATACGCCGATCTACAGCGGAGCCAGGCTGGTGTTCGGTAATCAGGTCTGTGGACCTGCGGTCATTGAGACCACTGATACCACCCTGGTCGTGCATCCTGGACGGCGGGTCGATGTAGATTTATTCGGAAATTTTGTTCTCAGCCTCGCTTGATTGATACACCCGCTATGCCAGAAACAGTACTGACAAAAATATCCGAGATGCCCATCGACAGTCTTACCGGGCTGAGCAACCCGTATGTCCCGTCTAGCGAGTTGCGTTACTCGCCGAAGCTGATTCTCCACAGGGACTACGATACGGATATCGATCCCGTCACTTTTGAAGTGATACGCCATGCATTGTGGAACATCAATGAAGAGCATGGCGCAACGATCCAGAGAGTATCAGGCTCGCCCGTTGCAATGTATGCGCTGGATCTGAATCCGACGATCATGACTGAAGACGCCGAATTCGTTTATGTCGGGCCGTATATGCAGTACATGTCGGGTGTTGCCGATACTCAGGTGAAATGGATCCTCGAGTATCGTAGTGACAATCCGGGAATTTCCGACGGTGACATGTTCCTTTCCAATGACCCTTGGGTAGGTGCACCCCATCAGCAGGATGTGATGTTGATTTGTCCCGTGTTCTGGGAGGGCGAACTGTTTGCCTGGATCACCAACTGTCTACATCAGTACGATATCGGCGGTGCCACGCCTGGTAGTTTCTGTCCGGCTGCGGAATCTTCTTTCGATGAGGGCATCTGTCTGCCGCCAGTCAAGATTATCGAAGGGTTCGAGATCCGCCGGGACATTGAAGAGGTCTACCTGCGGTCCTCCCGAAAACCCGAAATGGTCGCTCTGGATTTCCGGGCGCAGATGGTCGGCAACAGTTCAGCTCGCCAGCGTTTACTGGATTTGATTCAGCGTTACGGCTCGGCTACGGTCAAGGGCGTGATGAAAAAGATCATCGCTGACAGCGAGACCAGCTATCTTGAAAAGATGGCACGTTTGCCCGATGGCGTGTGGCAGGACCGAACTTACGTGGAGTGTTGCCGCCCTGGCGATCGGCAGACCTACCGAGTGATTCTGACCATTCGAAAGAAAGGTACTAGACTGGTTTTTGAGAACGAAGGTACAGCCCCTCAGGACGGCGCTATGAATGCCACCTATTCAGGCTGGCGGGGCTCACAGATTGTCGCGATAAATCAACTTCTGTGCTGGGACCAGCATTTTGCTCCGGCCGGTGCGCTCAGACACATAGATTTTGATCCAACACTGGGTACTTTTACCTGTGCCAGGTATCCGGCGTCCGTATCAACAGCGCCGGTACAGGCCATGGAGATTTCGCTTTATCCAACCTATAACGCGATGTCAAAGATGATTTACAGCGATCCCGAGATGCGTCGGGACATTATCTGTATTGGCGGTACCAGTCAGTGGCCGGCCACGATTTTTCGAGGAATCGATCAGTGGGGTGAGCGTTACGGCTATATCCTCGTGGATCCGATAGGCGGGGCGATCGGCGCATTCTCACATGCAGACGGTATTTCTACGGGAGGTCAGGCCCGTACACCGATCTGCAAAATGCCGAACATCGAGCATACGGAGCAGGATTTTCCAGTGCTGTTTCTGTATCGGAAAGAAGTGCCCGATTCCGGCGGTGCCGGGAAATACCGCGGTGGAATGTCTGCAGAGAGCTGCTTTATACCGCACAACACAGAATCGATTACGCAGGACACGTTGTCATCCGGAAACGCGACACCGACTGGCACAGGCATGATGGGTGGTTATCCAGGTACAACCAATGAGTACAAATATAAGCGTAACTCGGATGTACGGGAACGCTTTGAGGCCGGCCAGTTGGTTGATGACATTTCAGAATTGAAGGGCGAGGACGTGACTTTGCAGTTAAGGCAGATAGATTTTCAACAGCAGCCTGCAGATGTCTATTCAGTTGTTTGCAGTGCAGCGGGTGGTTTTGGCGACCCACTGGATCGGGATACAGAGCGTGTCCAAGTGGATATAGAAGAAAATGCAGTCACCGTTGAAGCTGCCCGCGAGATCTATGGCGTAATCGTCGACCCGGACACACTGGAGGTGAATCAGGATGCGACCTGCAAACTTCGGGCTGATACGCGTCACCACCGTTTGCAGGGTTACAGTGGAACGCCAGTGCGTAGCAACGGTGAGATTGTGATGCATGTGACGGAGAATCTTGACCTGCGCGGCGACATCGATCACGAAGTCTACTGTTGTGTCAAGTGTCAAACAGAGGTTGGGCTTCTGGGAAGTAACTACAAGGAGCACTGTATCCGCATAGACAAGGCGGTCTCAAAGTCGAATCTGTTGATTGGAGAGCCCAGCCGATTCATCGATGACACACCAGAATTTCGACAATTTATCTGTCCTGGCTGCGGTACTTTGATCGAGAATGAGATTGCCATGCGTGGCGAACCTGTCCTGATGGATATTCATATCGAAAAATGACCGGTCTTACGTCGAGACGTATAGGACGTAGCAGCCAGCCTGGTACAAACAGTCACAGGAGGACCTATGACTAATCCAAGAGCTGATTACTCCCCTATCTTTCATCGACCACCATTAAAGTTGCCGGGTAATGCGCGCATTGCGATCTGGCCGGTCATCAATGTCGAAGAATGGGATATCAATGAGGCCATGGCGCGTGCAGTGCTGCCTACCCCGCAGGGTGTAGGTGTTACTCCGGATATTGCTAACTTCGGCTGGTTTGACTACGGCCTGCGGGTTGGATTCTGGCGCTTAAAGCAAGTGCTGGATCGACATGGTATTCGCGCCACGGTGAGCCTGAACGCATCTGTCTGTCAGAGCTACCCGCAGTTGGTACAGGAGAGTCTTGATTCAGGTTGGGAAATGCTGGGCCACGGCTACATCCAACGAGTGATCAACAAGGAGCCAGATGAGCGTGCAGTGATCAAGCGGACAATCGAGACCATCGAAGCATTTACCGGCGAGAAACTGCGCGGCTGGATGGGGCCGGGCCTGGCAGAGACATTTGATACGCCCGATATCCTTGCAGATGAGGGTATCGAGTATGTCGCAGACTGGTGTAACGATGATCAGCCCTATGAGATGAAGGTTAAAAATGGTCGTCTTGTCGCGGTGCCCTATACCCTGGAGCTGAATGACATCCCGATATATATTGTTCAGCATCACCGTTCACCGGAGATTTTTGAGCGCGCGCGAGATCAGTTCGATACCCTTTATCGTGAGGGTGGTGACAGCGCGCGGATCATGTGCATATCGACGCACCCTTACATCACCGGCGTACCGCACCGCATCAAGTACTACGATATGATTTTTGAATACCTACGAAAATTTGAAGGTGTGATATTTATGACCGGTAGCGAAATTCTGGACTGGTACAATTCCACAGTGAATGAATAACGGTCGATGGCTGCATACGCGGAGACGATGATCGCGCAGATGCCTGTTTTAGGTCATTGAAGAATGTCAATCTATCAACGAGGGACCTATGCCCCTACATCATCTTGAACATTTTCTCATTCAACCGGATAACCTGGAGGAGACGGCAGCCTGGTGGTGTGACGTGCTGGGTCTGGAAGAGGGACCACATCCAGACTTTGGCTTCCCGGTGAAATGGCTGTATATCGGGGACAATGACGTCGTACACATGACTACCGGCGGAGATAATGTGTCGGATGCACGAAAAAATTATCTCGGGCAACAGTCAGAAGCGGTGCATGGCTCGGGAGTTGTCGATCACATCGCATTCCGCTGTACAGGACTCGCGGAAACGCTGGCGCACTTGCGCAGAAAATCAGTCGCTGTTCAGAAAAGACGTGTCGATGATCAGGCTCTCTATCAGCTGTTTCTGTTGGATCCCAACGGGGTCAAAGTTGAACTGAATTTCGATGCTGATGAGATCAAAGAAGTCGATCCAGAGTTACTCAGTGAAGATCTCACAATGGCGCAAAAAGACAGTACTTGATACACGTCAGAAATTAAGCGCCAACCAGTATTGCGGACAGTGGATCCGGTGGTATTGACTACCTGCGCACAGTTTGCTGTGCAGTGCCGAGCTTATATGGCGTGAGTACTTAAATAGGTATGGATTAGCACGATGAGGTTGGTTTTTTCACAATGCCGATTCACCCAGTGGGGCGAGATTATTCGCAAACGCTGCAGGAGGATCGAGAGTTAGCAATCCTGGCCGATCAACTGGGAATTGTCGACGGCTTTTTTGTGGCTATGGTCGACAACATGGCTAAAGGCCGATTTTGATGGGAATCAGCCCTGGCGGCTTGCCCTCTGATGCCGAAGCTATGGGAAATTTAGACAGCGACCGTAACGCGATGTTTCTGGAGTGCATTAATCAGGTGCTTGAGATCTGGACCAGTGAGCCGCCATACAAAATCAAGGGCGAGTACTGGAATGTGGGCATTGATCGTACACAGATACCCGATATCGGGCAGGGTCGGATCCCCAGACCGTATCAGAAACCGCACCCACCTATCGTAGTGACGGCAGTCGCACCCTTTTCCAAAGGGGTCGCAGCGGCGGCGGCGCGGGGCTGGGATCCAATTTCGGCCAACTTTCTGCAACCCAAGTGGGTCAAGACACACCGGCCACAGTATGAAGAGGGCTGTGTGGCTGGAAATCGGGTCGCCGATCCTGCCAATTGGCGGGTGGCCAAAAGTATTTTTGTTGCTGACACTGAGGAGAGTGCCCGCAGCTACGCACTGGCGAAAGACGGGCCCTACTATTATTACTACAGGTCACTGTTTACCAAGCTGGTAAAAGCCGGTCGTGCTAACTTGTTTAAGACCGATCAGAAACAGGCTGATGAAGACCTGGATCTCGATACCATTGTTCGACAGTTGATCATTTTTGGAACACCACAAAGTGTCACCGAACAGCTGCTGGCAATTCGTGACGAAGTCGGCCCGTTTGGTACCTTGCTCTATGCCGGGCACGACTGGAAGGACCAGAAACTTGCTATTCGATCCATGGAGTTGATGGCGACCGACGTGATGCCGGCGATTAACGCGGTTGTCGGAGAGTAGCTCGGTGGGTCTTAACAGTATCGATTGAGATCGGTTGATGTATTTCCTGCAACTGACCGAGTCGCTGATTAGAGCGCAGGAAGACGATATCCTCCGGGAGGTGACCGTCGGCGATCTGCTGCGGGAGGCTGCTGTCGAGCGCGCGTCGACCACGGCCCTTCTCGAAGTCGATATGGAAGGTCAGACTGGCCGTAGCTGGACCTATAGCGAGCTACTGTCGGACAGTGAACAACTGGCACTGGCACTGGCGAGCCGGTATTCGAAAGGTGAGCGGATCACCGTTTGGGCACCCAATATTCCGGAATGGCTGTTGATCGAGTATGCGTGTGCGCTGGCGGGGCTTGTTCTGGTCACAGCAAACCCCTCTTATCAAGACAAAGAGTTGCAGTATGTGCTTGAACAATCGGGGTCGGTTGCGCTCTTCCTGGTTAAACATTATCGCGGCAATCCGATGCATGAGATTGCGCTGAAGGCTACCGAGGGCCTAGCAGCGGTTCGTGAGATTGTCGATGTGGATGATCACGCTGCACTGTTTCGAACGGGCGACAGGGTATCGGTGTTGCCGGACGTATACCCCGATGATCCCGTGCAGATTCAATATACCTCGGGTACTACGGGGTTTCCAAAAGGCGCGGTACTGGCGCACAGAAGCCTGACGAATAATGCCCGCTTCTACGCCAAGCGAGCCCTGGCGACGTCTGAGTCCACCTGGGCGAATTTCATGCCCATGTTTCATACCAGTGGCTGCGCCATGATATCACTGGGCTGTCTTCAATTCGGTTGCAAGATGGTGCTGTTCAAGCTGTTTGATCCGGCAGCCATTCTGCGAATTATAGAAAGCGAGCGTATCACTGGATTCCTGGGGGTGCCCACAATGCTGGTGGCATTGCTCGAGTCGCTCAGCGTTGAGCCCGCTGACGTGTCGTCGGTCGAGATGGTGGTTTCGGGCGGTGCGATGGTCGCACCTGAACTGGTGCGCAATATTCAGCACGCTTTCAGCTGTCAGTTTGAAACTGTTTACGGGCAGACTGAAACATCCCCGCTGATCACTCAGCATCATGCCGAAGACTCCATTGATGATATCTGCAATAGCGTCGGGCAACCCATGCCTCAGACCACTGTGTCGATTCGTAGTATTGAGGAAAACAAAGTGGTGCCTTTCGATACAGTGGGTGAGATCTGCGTGCAGGGTTACTGCAACATGATCGAGTACCACGCCAATACGGAAGCGACGGTGGAAGCCATCGACAAGCAGGGTTGGCTGCACACTGGTGATCTGGGAACCATGGATTCCCGGGGTTACGTCAGGGTGACCGGCAGAGTCAAGGAGATGATCATCCGGGGAGGTGAGAATATGTTCCCGGCGGAGATCGAAAACGCGCTTCTTGAACATTCCGCGGTTGCAGAAGTGGCGGTGGTGGGTCTGCCTGATGATAAATGGGGAGAGATCGTGGCCTGTTTTGTTCGTGCGGCGACTGACGAGGCGATCGATCCACAGGATCTGCATGCCCACTGCCGGCAGAATCTGTCACCCCAGAAAACGCCAGTGCTGTGGATTCAGGTAGAAGCTTTTCCGCTGACAGGGTCTGGCAAGATCCGGAAGTTTGAACTGCGAAAGCGGTATCTGGCCGGTGAATATGAATCCCTGTGAATCGAACCCGCGCTGAACAGCAGGCAGAACTATCCCGCTATCAAACATGAAAAAAGCCGACGCCAACAGACAAAAACTGAGTTATGCCGATTCTCACTCGGTTGTCCGTCTGTCTTCCAAGCGGTTTGAACAGTCGCCGTACAGTGATAAATATGTCAACGAGCAGACGGTTTTTGGTCTGTACAGCAACCGTTTTTATCCATTGACGCTTGGCGGTAATGCTATCGATGATTACTGGCGGCTGCGTCAAAGCGTCGTCCTTTACGATGTGCCGGAGAAGCCGTTGGAGATTTCCGGTCCTGATGCGGTCAATCTCCTGGAGCGGGTGTTAACTCGCAGGATCGACAACCTGAAATGCTGGCGTGCGCGCTATGCCATCGCCTGTACGCCGCAGGGCGGCATACTGATGGATGGCGTGGTCATACGGCTGGCGGAAGATCGATTCTGGTATGTGATTGCCAACGGTGAATTTGAATCGTGGTTGTTGGCTTTTTCCGAGGGTCTGGACGTTGCTGTGACCGATCCTGGGTCTAGGGTATTGCAGATTCAGGGCCCGAAATCGATGGCTGTTCTGAGCAAAGCTGCAGCAGATCAGCACGCCGGTGAGTTGCGGTATTTTCACGCAGGTATGTTCAATCTGGGTGGACAGGAGGTTCTGGTTTCCCGTACGGGCTGGACCGGAGAGATGGGATTTGAAATCTACAGCCGCCCCCACATCGATCACAGTGCGCTGTGGGATAATCTGATGGCCAGTGGCAGGGACCATGGGATGACCTATGCCAGCGCAGAGTCCATGGGCATTCGCCGAATCGAGGCGGGCATTCTGGACAATGGTACAGATATGGACCGCGGGATGACGCCGTTTGCAGCCGGACTTGAAGCATTCGTGGATTTTTCCAAACCTGATTTTGTTGGTCGAGATGCTCTGAAACAGGCGGAACGAACATGTCTTTTGTTTGGGCTCGTCTGTGATTCGGTAGCGCCGCGGGCGGGACTGCCCGTGTTCCAGAGTGATGCGCAAGTTGGTCAGGTCACAACCGGTGATTGGTCGCCGACCCTGAACACAGGTATCGGCTACGTTCGATTTGATGATATCGATTCTGTTCAGGGTAACTGGCTCGGCCAGAAGCTAATTCTGGGCGACCTCGACAGTGGGCGTCATGACTGCGAAATCGTTCCGTTGCCGTTTTACGATCGCGTAAAGAAAATTCCCCGGGGATTAGGCAGTGCTGAACTGAGTCAGGAGTAGGTGTACATGACCGATATTCTGATTAGACCCGTCGTGGATAGCGACGAGCTTGATTGGCGCAGACTCTGGGCCTGCTATCTGGAGCTTTATGAAGCAACCGCCGCCGAAGCGATCTACGCGGCTGCCGATGAGGCGGGTTGTCCTTCGGTATACTGGTTGACACAGCACCTTAACGAGGCGGGCAGGGGCCCTTACGATCGTATCGGGTGGTTGACGCCATTTATCCGCTATAACCGCGAGTAAATTAGCCAACGCCTGAATACGCAGTATCCGTATGATCCAAGCACAAGATCCATATGCAGTGTTATTTGAGCCGGTCAAGATCGGACCACTGACTGCGCGTAACCGGTTTTACCAGGTACCGCACTGTACCGGCGCGGGTCGGAACTATCCGTCTGTCAGCGCCCATATCCGCGCCACCAACGCCGAAGGCGGATGGGCTGTGGTGAGCACTGAGCAGTGTGATATTCACTACAGTGCCGACATGCGCTCCCAGGTACGGTTGTGGGATGAGCGCGATATCCCGTTTCATGCACGCATGACCGACCTGGTGCACCAGCACGGTGCCCTGGCAGCGTGCGAGCTGGTTCACAACGGCAGTTACTCGCCCAACCATATCGGACGGGAGATCCCCCTTTCACCAGTCAACACACCAGTTCAGGGTCCATATCCTGTGCACGCAAGGGCAATGGATAAGCGTGACATCGCCAGTTTCCGCCAATGGCACCGGCGCGCTGCCCGACTGGCCAAGCAGGCCGGGTTTGATATCGTTTATGTCTATGCCGGTCATGACATTACCCTGCTGTTAGAGTTTCTCTCGCCACGGATCAATACGCGCAGTGATGAGTATGGCGGCAGTGTTGAAAACCGGGTCCGACTGTTTCGTGAGTGCATTGAAGAGGTGCGAGACGAAGTCGGCGACACCTGTGCCGTGGCGGTGCGGTTGGCAGTCGATGAACTGCTTGGCGACAAAGGCATCACCTCTGCGGGGGACGGCCGTGAGATCATTGAAATTCTCGCAGAGTTGCCCGATCTGTGGGATGTCAATGTGAGCGACTGGAACAACGATTCCATGACTTCCCGTTTTGCAGAGGAAGGTTACCAGGAGCCGTACGTCGACTTCGTAAAATCGGTGACCAGCAAACCCGTGGTCGGGGTAGGTCGGTTTACGTCGCCGGATACCATGGTGTCGCAGATCAAGCGAGGTGTGCTCGACTTCATCGGCGCAGCCCGTCCGGCTATTGCTGACCCATTCCTTCCCAACAAAATCGAGCAGAACCGTCCCGACGATATCCGCGAATGTATCGGCTGCAACATCTGCGTTTCCGGTAACAACCTGTACACACCCATGCGCTGTACCCAGAACCCGACCCGAAGCGAAGAATGGCGCCGGGGCTGGCATCCCGAGCGCATCCCTGCCAAAGATACGGACGACAGCGTTTTGGTGGTGGGTGCCGGCCCGGCCGGGCTGGAAGCCGCCCGTGCTTTTGGCCAGCGCGGTTACGACGTGATGCTGGCAGAAGCCACCCGAGACCTGGGCGGGCGGGTCACCCGGGAGACCACGTTTCCAGGGCTTTCGACCTGGGCCCGGGTCAGAGACTGGCGGACTGGGCAGATCGAAAAGATGCCCAATGTTGCGGTCTACCGGGAAAGCCAGATGAATGCAGCGGCTGTATTCGAAACTCGCTGCAGCCTAGTGGTAGTGGCGACCGGGGCGACCTGGCGCCGGGATGGATTCGGCCGTACGGACAGGGCCATGGTGCCGGGAGCTGATCGTGGTAACGTCTATACGCCAGATGACATCATGAACGGTGCTGAACCCGAAGGCCCAGTAGTCGTTTTCGATGATGATCATTACTACATGGGCGGTGTAATTTCGGAGCGATTGCGGGCCCTGGGAACGGAAGTCGTTCTGGTGACGCCTGAAGTAGTTGCGTCGGCATTTACGACTTACACCCTCGAGCAGAGTCGGGTCCAGGCCCGACTCATGGAGGCCGGCATTCGGATTGTTGCCGCCCACAGCCTGGTCAGTATTGGCGCTGATGTGGTTGAGTTACGGTGTACCTATACCGACCGGGTCTCGTCTATTGCCTGTACATCGGTGGTCCTGGTCACTGCACTGACGGCCAACGATGCTCTCTATACCGATCTCGTTCAGACAGAGGTGGCCGATGGTGATGGCGAGCCCCGACGGATTGTCCGAATTGGAGACTGCTATGCACCGGGCACCATCGCGGCTGCAGTCTGGTCGGGACATCGGTGTGCGCGTGAGCCCTTCGCCGAGATCACCGACGAGGTGCCTTTCAGACTAGAGCGTGTCGAAATCGCTGATGGCTGATCAGCAGAACGCTATCGACCAGTACATCGGTGCCGGAAAAGAGGTACTAGATACGCCAGTACTGCTGCTGGACCTGGATGTCCTTGAACGGAACATCCTGAAAATGAGCAAAACAATTATTGGTGAGGCCGGCGTCGGTTGGCGACCCCACACCAAGGCCATGAAGAACCCTGATCTCGCCCGCTTGTGTCTTGACGCGGGTGCTCACGGTGTAACGTGCGCCAAACTGGGTGAGGCCGAAGTGATGGCCGACGGTGGGATCACGGACATTCTCGTCGCCAACGAGATTGTTGGCGCGAAGAAAATCGCCCGTCTCGTCGACCTGTGCAAACGGGCAGATATCATGGTCTGTGTAGACCAGCTGGACAATGCCCAGCAGATCGACAAGGCAGCTCGTGCTGCTGGTGTACGACCCCGGGTGCTGGTAGAAGTCGATGTGGGCATGGGCCGCGCAGGTATTCAGCCCGGCGCTGCTGCGGTCGAACTGGCAAGCCAGGTTTCAGGGCTTGGAAACATTCGGTTTGTCGGTCTTCAGACCTGGGAGTCTCACACCGTGGCGATTTCGGACACGGATGAAAAAAACGCCAGATTCTAATAGCGCTTTCTCAGTTGAACGACACTGCCGAGCGTATCCGATGCACAGGTATACCCGTCGACATCGTGAGTTGCGGGGGCAGCGGCACCTATTGGATCAGCGCGTTTGCGCCGGGAATCACTGAGATTGAAGCCGGCGGAGGGATCTATGGTTGTGTCCGTTATCGCAAGAGTTTTGGCGTAGAGGTCGAATCGGCTCTGACGGTACTGTCGACGGTGACCAGCCGCCCCACTGCAGATCGAATCATCTGTGATGCCGGATTCAAAGCCACTGGCAATGTATCGCCGGATCCGGAACTGCGGAATATTTCAGATTGTGCGTCAATCAAATTCTCCGCCGAGCACGGTATTATCACTTTGTCAAAAGGGACACCGCAGCCGCGGGTCGGTGACACGATTGAATTTGTGTCTGGTTACTCGGACTCGGCGATATTCCTTCACGAATATCTCTACGGTGTCCGTGACGGTCTTGTTGAAACGGTATGGCCGGTCATCGGCCGCGGTAAGCTGCAATAAACGACAGCGGCTAAGGGGAAGAAGTACTGAGGTCAGGCTGGTCTTGTTGCTCGATGACATAGACCCGATCGACATAACCCTCGATAAAGGCGTCCTTCTCGTAATGCGGCCCGATTTTCTCTGCGACTCGGATCGACCGGGTGTTGTTTGGATCGATCGTTGATACCATCCGTTTCAGACCCACCACGGTGAAGCCGTACTCCTGTATGGCTTGGACAGCTACGGACAAGTCGCTTCGTTGCGCTGATTATTGTTGTTATGGAATAGGACTGGTCGGTTCAGAGGTCCAGCCGGTACACCCGCGCAGCGGTATCGTGGAAGAGCATTCTTTTCTCGTCGAGTGAAAAGTCCGCGACCATTTTCTTGTAGGCACGAAAGAGATCGTCAAACGGTATCCGAAGGCCAGCAACCGGAAAGTTGCTTGCAAACATGCAGCGGTGTGGCCCGAACAGTTCGATAGCTTCCAGTACAATCGCACGGTTTTCTTCATACCGCCAGGGATCGTTCTTTAATCCCAGTTCTGAGAGTTTGACCACGGTGTTTGGCTCATTCGCCATTGCCTGCATGGCATCGCGCCAAAGGGTCATACCGGTTTGGCTGCGGTCCCATGGGAAACCCGTGTGGTTGATAATGACTGATGTCTGGGGAATCAGCCGGGTGATGTCCACGGCCTCTTTGAGATGCCACACGGGTACTCTCAGGTCGTAGCTCAGGTCATATTTTTCGAGCAGCCTCAGGCCGCGACGCCACAGCGGATCACCCATGGTACCGGGGGCATCGGGGGACAATACGCCGGGCGCATTCCCTGTTCTGGGTTTTGAACGGATACCGCGCACCATGGACCGTTCTGCCTGTTGCGCGATGATGTCTTCCGCATCGGGCGTATCAAACCAGGCATGGGCAACGATCGCAGTGGGCATGCCGTGCGTTGCCGCGATCTGTTTAAGCCAGAGCGTTTCACCGATCTGGTCGGTGCGCTCGCGTTCGGCCTCGCAGTGCACAGTGGCGATGATGTTGTGCCCAGCGGAATCTCTACGGTAGTCGCGAGGGAGGTAATTACACCGTAGGGCAGAATAATCGCCCAGGAAAAAGTCCGGTTCAGGCTGGTCTGTTAAGAACGGATAATGGCCCTGATCAAGATCCCACAGATGATGGTGAGCATCAATGATCTCAATGTCTTCAACCATTGCGAAAGACTAGAACGCCTGACGATGTGGTCAACGGTATACAGGTGCGTCACCAGACACTGTTGCGCGCAGCATCACGCGCCGGTATCGAGCGGAATCGTAGGACGCTACGGAGTGCATGGTGCACCGGTTGTCCCACATGATTACATCATTCTGTGTCCAGTGATGCTCGTAGACAAATCGGTCTTGCGTCGCAAATTCATAGATTTCTTCGAGGATCGGTCGGCTTTCTTCAGCAGACAGGCCAACGATCTCAGAGATGGTATGCGGGCTGATATACAGTGCGGTGCGGCCGGTCACAGGGTGTGACCGTGTCATGGGGTGCTCCTGCACCAGTTCCTCATGCTGTTCTAACGAATGTGCTTTTTCACCGAACACCAGGGTCTGTATGTAGTCATAGCTATGCACCGCATGGTGAGTATCGACCAACTCCTTGAGGTGCTGGGGAAGGGTTTCATAGGCCGTGTGTAAATTGCAGAAATAGGTCTCCCCGCCTTCAGGCGGCACTTCGGCGGCACGCAGCAGAGAGCCCAGGCTCGGGATCGCCCGAAATGAACTGTCGGTATGCCAGATCCGTGTACCGGTCAGGTACTTGGCTTGGTAGCTGTCCACCGAAAAGATCTGGCCATCCTCGTTCACGTTCGAGACGCGATAGATCTCCTGCTGTACTGAGGAGCGGTGTTCTTTGGATGGATGAATCTCGAGTTCGCCGAAAAGGCCGCTGAAGCCTACCTGTTCGGCTTCCGTAATGTCTTGGTCCGGGAACAGCAGCAGGTGGTGGTCCAGAAGTGCTTGCTGGATAGTCTGAAAATCGTTCGGGTTAATATTACCTTTGAGGCGCGTACCGCGCACGCAAGCACCCAGTGGTGCATTCAGAGGCGTGATTTCAGTTGGCATCAGGTGGTCCTTTGATCAGGCAGCATAACCGTTGGCAGTCGCTGGGAGACTGATGTCATTATAGGAGAATATTCAGCACATGAGCGTGATTCACTAAGCGATTTTCCCTTGATATCCTCGACATGCAGACAGTGAAGAAACAAACCCTGGCAGTGAGTGCTGGTGTGCACGCGACTCAGGATGGACTTACATCTACGGTCTACGTGCTGCTACCCATACTCGCGCAGAGTCTGGGCCTGAGTTACGCCCAGGTGGGGACCGTGCGGGCAGTCTATAGCGGCATGATGTGGGTGCTGGAAATTCCGGCCGGTATCTTGTCTGAGCGCTTTGGAGAACAACGCCTTTTGGTGTTTGGATTGATTGCGGCAGGTCTGGGTTACGGGATATTGTCGACTGCCAACAGCTTTTATGGTGTGTTGTTTGCGCTGTTGATCGCCGGTACGGGCGCGGCATTTCAACACTCCCTGAGTTCTGCGCTGATCAGTCGGGTATACGACGGTCCCAGTCGGCGTGTGGCGCTCGGCACCTATAACGCCAGTGGTGATGCCGGCAAGTTGTTGTTTACAGCCGTTGCGAGCCTGCTGTTCGGTGTGGGCATTGCCTGGCAGACGGTTGTCAGCGGTTATGGGGTTCTGGCACTGCTTGCCTCGGCTGTACTGTGGCTGGTTCTGCGACGACTGCGCTCCAAAGGTGGTGAGTCGATCCAGGCCAGGAACCCAAGCACCACAGCCAGCTGGGGTATTACTGACCGTTCAGGATTTCGATGGTTGGCTGCAATAGTGTTTTTCGACATTGCCGTACAGGACGGGTTTTTAGTGTTTGTTGCATTTCTGATGATTGAGAAAAACATACCCGCCGGTTTGGCCGCCTTCGCGGTTGTGGCAACGCTCGCGGGGGGGGTAATCGGAAAATATGCCTGTGGTCATCTGTCGGCACACATGGGGGTGGTTCGTTCTTTGTTTCTGGTCGAGGTATTCACTGCTGCAGGGATTGTGGGTGTCATCCTGTTGCCGCCAGTTGCGGCGTTTTGTTTGCTGCCCCTGGTGGGCATCGTGTTACAGGGGTCGTCGACCATCACCTATGGCTCAGTCAGTCAATTTGTGGATGAAGCCCGCCAGTCGCGTGGGTTTGCGCTGATCTACAGCATGGCGAATGGTGCGTCTGTCGCCGGTCCGGTGGGATTTGGCATGATCAGTGATCTTTACAGTGTGGGTACTGCCGTGGCGATAATGGCGGGGGTGACACTGCTGCCGCTGGGTATGTGTGGGCGATTACAGGCTGGCCTGAACCGGGTTGGTCAATAGGGTATAACGATGTTTCACAATGTGCTTGGGTTCCAGATAACACCTTAGCTGGCCAGCCGGGCTGCGAACATGCGATGACTTTTTTAAAAGAGGAACTACGTCATTCGATGGTCCAGGTGCGCTGTGAACAGTTGTCTGATCTGCCTGCACACCCCCTCGATTAATAATCTTAAAATTTCTACAATCGTCGACGCTGACAGATCAGGAGTCCGTTAAATGTCCAACAATGTAGTCACAGAACTCGCACCGACCGGCACCCTGCGTGCCGCGATTAATCTGGCCAACTTCCTGCTAGTGAGCTCAAGGGCCGACAATGGTGACCCCCAGGGTGTGGCGCCGGATCTCGCGGCGGCGATCGCGGACAGTCTGGGCGTGGGTGTTTCGTACGTACCGTTTGAACGACCCGGGCCCCTGGCTGATGCTGCCGTGGAGGGCGTCTGGGATATCGGACTGATCGCTGTGGAACCGGCTCGCGCTGAACACATCGAATTTACCGAGCCGTATGTTGAGATAGAGGCCACCTATCTGGTGTCTGGTGATTCAGATATCCGGACGATTTCGGAGGTCGATCAGCCTGGCGTCCGGATCGCGATAGCCGCGCGCAGTGCCTACGATCTTTATCTCAGTCGAAATCTGCAGCATGCAGAGCTGATCAGGGCTGAAGGGATTGACGGCTCGTTCGATCTTTTTGTTGGCGAAGGACTGGACGCGCTGGCTGGACTGAGACCGCGTCTGCTCTCGGACGTGGTGCAGATTGAAAATGCGCGCATACTCGACGGCCGGTTTACCGCGGTACAGCAGGCCGTGGGTACCCCTTCCGATCGAACCGCGGGCGCGGCCTACCTGCGGGATTTTGTTGCAGAAGCCAAAGCCAGCGGCCTGATTACCGAACTGATCGCACGTCATCAGGTGGATGGCCTTTTGGTAGCAAGTTGACGATCAGTGACCGGTGATCCAGCTTTCAGATTCAGGACCGTGAATCGATGCCACTTAAGTACGTCGCCACAAACTGGGTGTGTTTCAGTTGAGAAAGCAAAAGCGGTGCAACCGGTATCGGTTACACCGCTTCAATTTAGTTTGTCGTTCTGGTAACGAGTTCTGATACAACGACTACATCATAACCCGCACAATCGCCCGCAGATTGACATTGAAACTCGAAAGTGCTGCCTGGTAGGCCGCATCGGCGGTCAGTGCGTCGTAGGTTTTCTCGATCGCCGCCATCGATGGATAGGTGACGCCGAGTAAGCGGTTGCCCGCATTGCTGCCGGTTACCAGTGTCCCGTAGCGCAGCGTGAGTGCACCGCCATCCGCAAAGATGGGTGCCAGCTGAGTGACAGTGTCAATCATGGTATCGGCTGCAGTAACTCGCGTGAGTACAATGAACTTGGGAGTTTTGGTCGTATTCTGGTCAAAGGGCACGGCATGTATTTTGAGGAGGTTTCGCATGACCACGCTGACCTTGCCGCTGGCCATCATCGCTGCATAATCCGAAGACGCTGCATACACATCCAGCGCTTTTTCAAATCCATCCATTCCTTCGTAGGCCTGGAACAAAGCCAGTGAGCCGGCTTGTTCTCCGGTGGTGATGATGCCTGCCCGGACAACGATCGCACCGGCTTTGGATTTAAGATCATCGATGACACTTCCGATCTGTTCCATCGCGGTCGGTACGTAAGTGGGGTCACATCTCGCCACGGTAATCACAAAATAATTGGCAGCAGCCATAACTGTATCCTCCTGTTGTTGTTAGATTAATTATTACCACAGGTGCCCAACCTGCATGAGTTACATTATATCTTCATTCTTCTTGCCGAACGATTACCCGCTTTGCTTCACAGACAAATTCATGGATTTCTCGGACACTTAGTGGGTTAGCTGCTCTTCCCCCTGTATACCGGGCGTTTTTTCCGAATTTTTCACAGTGTCTCATTCTAGTTCCCTAGCCTCAACCGTGATCGTAGAACCCATGCCATAGGCTCTATACTCAATCTGTATAACATTTTCAGAAGCGTACCGAACCGTATGGCCTCCGGCTGCGCAGCCAGTAAAAAAAAATTCTATAGGAAAATCA
>Ga0207991_1000137_pt1 | contig 48797 bp, 53 predicted proteins | sample ETN07SmetaG_FD_185786 | JGI IMG/M metagenome (GOLD analysis project Ga0207991, IMG submission 185786) | Marine microbial and viral communities from oxygen minimum zone, Eastern Pacific Ocean - ETNP2014F14-07SV275 (SPAdes) (version 2) | ecosystem: Environmental > Aquatic > Marine > Oceanic ...
AGTGGTTCATCTGCGCTCAAAAGCACATTACCACAATCGGGCAGGACGAAATCCAAGCCAAGTCCGTTGTGGCTATCGACCCCGGTGTGCGTTGCTTTGGAACTGCATACTCAGTGGACCAGGTCACTTCGTACGGAGATGACTTTTACGCGTCTCGCGTGTTCCCTTTGCTCTTGGATCTCGACAGACTTTATGGACTTCGAGCAAAGTCGAAGCATCACGAATGGAAGCAGCATTATCAGAAAAAGATCGATAGGCTTATGGTTAGGGTGAGCAACCTGATTGACGATTTACATCGTCGAGTTGCCTACGATCTAACGCAGTCGTTCGATATAATTCTGCTCCCATCTTTCGAGACGAAAGAGATGTCTTCGACCCAAGATCGGAAGATCCACACCAAGACCGTCAGGTCTATGCTGGGCCTCGCGCATTATCGCTTTAAGCTCAAGCTAATGTGGATGTGCCGGAAGTATGGTAAGAGGCTGGTGATTGGCAATGAGGCCTATACCAGCAAGACCAGATCTTGGGATGGAGTGATTACGAAGAATCTCGGCGGCGCCAAAACCATCACTGATGGGGAAATTCGTGTCGATCGAGATGTGAATGGTGCGCGCGGCTTTTTGCTGCGCGCTCTGTATGGCGACTTAGGCCATTCTCAGGCGGCAGCGTGACAAATGTTGCGTTCGTTGCGGGATTAACTAAGTGTAATATGATATATCCGGAGATGGACTGTCCTGGAGAGATGGCGGGGCGTCCAAGCGAGATGGCAGGGCGTCCAAGCGCCTCCAGAATGGGATCTTGCAGGCGTCGCGCAAAGGCGTTCTCTTTGCTTATGGGGCGCCGCGTTAGGAGATGAGCGGCCTTTCTGACGACTGGGGCGCGGCTGAGGTACAAAACGCAAAGTGCATATGCGCCAACCGTAAAGAGGATCGTGTTTCGCCCGGCTTGCCAGAGAGGAACCGAGAAGACCCACGCATAGACAAAGGCGATCACAGACAAGATGCCACAAAGAGAGACAATCGCAGTGAAGACCTCAGCTTTTGAAGCCTTCTTATGCTCGCTATCTGTACTCAAAGTGTCAGTGGTCATTGTAGCCTCCTTCACTGGATAATCTGGGATCATACCTGAAAAGGAAAAAATCCAGCCCGGGACCGGAGCTGCCTGTGTGGCATGCTTGGATTAAAACTCAAACTGGAGATGGAAGATCTATTCGAATAGGCTTCAAGGGCGCGCCCCAACCTTGAATCGTACTCAGCCGGGAAAGGTCTTCCTCCAGCCGCCCCGCCAAAGACATCCTTTTGTGATTGCTGCCCCAGTCACGATGAAAAGGAAGGATAATTTGAACAGGAATATCTTCAGGCAATCCATTCATATCAGGTTCGGGGACGTGCCCGGCCCATTTCATTCGGTCACGCCGATAGACCTGCTCTGTGCTGGACGCCACCGTCCAGGTCACAAAAGAAGGCGCTATGAAAACCCTAATATATGATGAAAAAGCGTCTTGGAATGCGTGAATTTTATCATCGGCATAGCCTTCAGAAAACAGATACACCCATGTAAAAATGGGAAGGCTGACGCAAGCGGCGCCACACATATTACTTTCAGTCGTGTATTGGGCTTGATGCTCCAAGTCGCAATGTTCATTACGCGCGTGAGATACTGGGATACCATTCACATCCCGCCAAAACTCGGCCCTGCCAGTTTCTGCTTGGCGTCCTGCACAAAAAGAAATGATGTCATAACGATCATGCTTTGCGAGATCGGGAAATACGTCACCCTCAAACAGGTTTGGTCGTGGTAAAATCAACGGTAGCCAGGACATGGAAATATACTTTCGTTTAAACAGGACCTGATATGTCGGCCCAAATAGGTTTTTGAATGGGCTGGTCGATTTTTAATGCCTGCGCCCAAAGCTTGATTTCATCTTGAACGAGATGCCTGCTTGCAAGCTTCTGATGTTGACTGACGGCTGGATAGTAGAGAAAGATCTGAACATCTTCGAGCTGGTCGACATCGCCAGGCAGGGCTCGGTGAGAGGAGCTGCCTTCTTTGAAGTTCGCGATCGCGGGCCGCAAGTGGGTCATATTTTGACGACGCTTTTCCCAAGTCATGAGGTTTGGTAGGTGCCATTCCATTGTGATGAAGGCCTCAGGCATGACCGGTTTGACTGTACCCGCCCCCTCAAAGCTACGATCAAGCGCGGCATTGGCAAAAAAGTCTTCAGTAGATTCATCAGTAAAGCGGGCGATGATCGCGGCCGATTGCTCAGCTGAGATGCCCTCATGCTGTCCCTCGATGCCACCAGAGCCGCTCTTTACAAAGTATTGTGCAGAAGCTGCCGAAAGTTCAGCCGATATGGTGTCGTCCATCCGGAATCGCAGCATAGCCCCATCAGAAACCAGGCCTTTGCGCGGAAGACGATGCTGGTGTCGAATTAGATCCTGGCAGGTCAGGATGAGAGGATGAATGGGGCGTTTCATGGATTGGATGGCCTTTTGTTCGATCGCTGCTCTTAAGAAGGCGTAATGCGCGGCGCGCTAAGCTCAAAGGGATATGGAGATGCGTATGTGGCCTGACGAATGTCTTCCGCCAGAATGCGCATGGCTGCTTTAAGCTCTTGCTCAATATAGATGGCGTTGTGATTGGAGGCTTTAGGCGGCAGGAGGGTCAAAACGCATGCTGGAAGATAACCAGAAATGAGATCGGCGGCTTCGGCTGTATCCCAATGCATGTGCCAGACTTCTTCCTCATGCCCCAGAGCAATGGCCGTCCGAGGAAAGAGGAAGACATCAAAATCAGCAACCTGATCTTCTTCCATTGAGTATGTGTCGCGCATTTTAGATGCTGAATTCGAAAGTGCCCCCAGGCAGGCATCACTATGGACAGCCAAAGAAGCAAGCGCCAGTTGCTGGCGATGATCGAGATATTCCATGATGCGCTGTCTCTTTGATGATCCAAGAAGAACCTCAATGATAGGTTCATTTGATAGATCATGACGGCTGGCTTCGACTTTGATAATGAGGGCGACAGGATCATTCTCTCCGGCTTTCGTCGGGCAGATCAATGCGTCTTTTAAAATGTCCTGAACATCATCTGTAAACCAGAAGGCGTGCTGAAGTGTGGGGATTTCTGCTTTTAAGGTCTGTGTCATTCAGGCTCTCCTGACGTTGATATTTTAAATACTGCAAGCTGATTGTTGTAGACGTTCTCAGCCTCGGCGATGGCTCTTAGGCGGTGGTGTGATGAGGCGCTTTCAGGATAATAGGCTGTGAAATCGGTGTCATAGATGACGCAAATCACCTCACTCAAAAAGATGATCTGGAAAACATCATTATTTCGCATCGCCATCTCGTGTTTTTTGGGTAGAGCAATGGCCTGATCAAAAGAGGGTCGAGATTTTTGCAGATGAGTGCGGAAATCGTTACTGAGATCATCCCACATCACCTCTTCAAGCTTGGCGTCTTTGAGTCTCCAGAAATCTACGGAAAGAGCGCGCAGGTCATTTCTTTCTGTGACCTGAACCTGCCGCCGAACTGCGACGATATCTTCTGCGCGAGCTCGATCAGTCGGCATGATCCCCGGCAGATTGAAAGATGCCGCAATATGGGGTGTTGGGATCATCTGCAGACGCATATCTAACTGCCTCTCCTGAAGGGTGTTTAAGGTGTCATTGCGCGGCCGGCCGTGACGGGATCCAAAACTCCCGTGGCGTCCGGCAAGATCAAATGCAGAGCTTTTAAAACTGACTGAGGCGCATCTTGAGCGATACGGACTTCTTGGTGCATAGAGCCGCGACCGGCGGCAAGGGGAAGAAAAGGGAGCATGGTCTCATTTGGTGTGCGAGACATTTCGGCCCATCTCGCCAAGTGATCTTGCCCAGTTTCCGGTAAAGCATCCCTCTGAACTTGTTCAGGCATGAAGAAGCAGGCATCTTGGGTAACACAACACATCCATTGACGATCGATGAGATCGTTAAGCGGTAGATGTGCGGTACAAATATCCCAGCACAGGGCAAGAGCCTCATAAAATACCCCGCTTAGATTGTCATCCGTAAGGCTTTGAGAAATACCCGCGCTTCGAGCTGGCAAGACAGTCCAACCGTCATCGTCCACTTTGCCTTCAGCGGGCCGCCAGCGCGCGGTGATGATGCAAGCCTCGCTTTTGAGTAGGGATTGAAGCCAGGTAAGTGCGGGGATTGGCGCGGCAGTGCTGCGGTAGTGCTCTGCCAGGGGATGATTGAGACGCAATGCGTCAAGAGGCCGAAGGCAGAGCATTGTACTTCCTTATGTGCGACCGCATGATTGCGGGTCGATTTCGATAGCGTCACTGATCCACCAAGGACCGGTCGCTTGGGGCTCGGCGCATTCCAAGAGCCAGGGCCGCAGGATGTGGTCCCACTCAGACAGCGGTATCCAGCCTCCGACATTGATGGCATTAATGTCAAAAATCATAGGGTGAGGCTGATTGCAGGCGGCAGTTCCGACCCAATGAGAGTGCCGAAGCTTCTCATAAGGGTCGGGATCATTAATCCACGGGCCATCCCATTGGATGCGCAGCAATCCGTAATCAATCCACCCAGGTGTGACATCCCTCCAGTCCACTTCGAGGCGCGTCAGCACGTCACGTGCCATGACTTCTGTTGTGCCGCGCAGCTTCAAGAACTTCGGCCCCAGGAGCTTGACTATGGCGTCTGGTGTTTGACCGCAAAGTCCTGCAATGGCGCCGGGCCCGCAGTTTGATCCATAATCATCCCAGGCTCTTTGCTGATCATCCGCGTCAAAGGCGAGAGGCGGTGCCTGAAGGGGTAAACTGCGCTGCGATGAATAGGGTTCGGACATTTGGGCGCTCTACATGATACCGGAAGGGGCAAGGAAGTGTCCGCCCGGTGACGCATCTCGAACTACGGCACCGGGCTTCCATTGCGATCAGAACCTTAATGCGTTTCGAGTAGGGATCGATTCCCATAAAGCTTCCGATACTCAAAAGATGGTGACAAAAATCGCCGATGAAAAACAGAACTCTGAAAAAGGTCAGATAGCAGCGGGCGCGACCTGTGGGAGAAGATCTATGTAACCTTCGGGGAGATCGTTGCTGGCTTCTTTTGCAATCGCTTCATGATTGCTGGACACCGTACAAAAGGAAAGGTTTTTAGCAAAGTTTTCCCATTCCTTTGCTTTTTCAACAGCGTTTGGTTCTTCAATTTCTTGAAGTGTAAGTGCGATATTATCACCCACATAGTTATAGGCGGTCATGGCATTTGAGCGCGCGTCATAATATATGCATGAAGGGCCATATTCACTGCCTTGGTCGTTATACCAAGTGAAGCTGAGCTTGAGAGAGATCAGCATTTTTTCCAGAATCTCATGGAGGCTGCCATAGTTGACGTCATAGAAGTCAAACATTCTGTCGCCGCGTTCCAGATCATCTTTTTGTCCTGTGTCGAACCGATATCCTGAAGCCTTCATTGCCTTCACGAGAAGCGGAACATGCTCGCGCTTGAGAATTCCTCCAAGGGTAAGGGTGCATGTGCATCCGTCGCTCATATTCTTTCCTTGATTTTAAATTGATCTGTCTTTGGCGTAGACGGCAAGCTCAGGCCTTGCGCTGATGAGGCTTGCGAGATGGTGCTGGCTTGTGAATGGAGTCAAATCCAAATCTTCTCTGAAGAGCGTCCATTGCTGAGCCGCCTCAATGCGATCGGCATGGCTGAGTTCTTGGACGCGCAGGCATATTGTCCCATCGACCTCGAGGAACTCATCCTCTGTTTGATCGCTGATCCGACGGAAGGTGACTCCTGGATAGAACGTCTCACCCTCATTCCAAGACCAGGCGAAATCCAGGCTGAGGTGATCGAGTGCTTGGCGCATGTCATCGTTCATCTTGCCCTCTACAACATCGTCAAAATTCCAATCTGAATGCCCCTGCATTAGAGCCTCAACGGCTTGCTTGGCTGTGTAAAGATTTGAATGCTTGACGAAGGATTGCGCGAGATGTTCGGCGCCATGCTGAGAGATAATGCCGCCGATCTGCAGGAGGCATCCCGTGGTATCTGTCATGGAGAAGGTCCTTTAAGAGATTTCGAGGGGTAGGGCTGATAGATGAAAGGCTGCCCCATGAGATCACTGGTTTGTCTCATTGATCTTTGAGACCTCAAAATGAGGCCATTCATTTATTTTCGATAGCCATTTCAGCCAGTCTTGTAAGCGTTGAGACGCAGCAAGACTGTCATGTTTTGAAGGAGGTTGGCCCACGATCCAGGCCACATTAAGAGGCTCAGAAGAGTTGATGACAGAAGACCGCAGATCCGACGAGAAATCAGGATCATGCAGATACCACACAAAACCATCATAGAGATACGTGCGGAAATCACCCCAAGGTGTCTTCCCGGCAGGAGATGAGATTTTGCAGCCAGCTTGTGCGGCGTCCCACAAATAAGATTGGCCCACACCAGAAGAACAGAGATCCCAATAGGCGTTGCAGGCGACTGCGACCGTATCACAGTCAAATTTTGGCACAGTGCCATAAAGTTCTGAGTTGATGAGGTCCTCTGGTCGAGAGAATTTCAGATCATATGGATCACAACCAATCTCCCCGCCTTGATGAAATGTAAGGGTGAGATTCCTTGCCGGGTGAGGTGTTCCAGATCCTCTCTGAGCGGTGAGTGTGACAGGACAAGGAAGGCTGCTGAGCTGTGGTGGCGCCAGTCTGCGGTTAAAGGTTTGATTTGGCACGCAGGGTGTGAGAGTGACTTTGATTGAGCCGGATGATGTCATTGGCAAAATTTAAGCTTGATATGAGGCGCGTCAGGATCGGTAAAATCCTCCTTGATCGGCACCAGGGGTGTTAAGAGTTCGAGCTGATGGTGCTCTGGTTCATAGTGTTTAAGGCCTTCGTGGCTTGAGCGATGCTCACGGCGCAGAAGTGCAAAATGCTGATTGATTCCATCTTGAAGATCTTCGGGGAAGTCGAAATCAATTTCCATCATGTCTTCATACATGTCACGGCTTAAAATAGCGACATGCGGAAGGACCAGAATATTCATATAAAAAGCCCCGTCTTCGTCGTCCATATCATGAAGAAGAGACTGAATACATTCCATCGACGCTGATCGCATGAGGTTGGCGCGCATTGCGATAAGGGCAGCTTCAGTCTGCTTCTCAGGATCAATGTCTTCAAAGTTCTGCTGGATCAGACCCCCACCCTCAGTGGCGACAAGAAATGTCTCCACCGGCAGTCCGAGGCTATAGGCAAAATGTCCGTTATCGGATTTTGTAGAAAGGACAAAGCCGCAGATCTCATCTGGAACGGCCGTCTTTGGGTCTTTCAGCCTTTCGCCCAGCTTTTGATCGAGTGTCTTGAAAAATTCTTTCGCCGTGAAAGTTGGGACAGGGAATGATTTGGTCATAAGAAAATCTTTCAGAATAGATTGAGCGAATTTACTCATTGTCTTTCAGGTGTCAGGGCTTTTATTCCTGATCGAAATCAGACAGATAGAGGCCGGTGTCGGGCAGCATTTCATCTGGCAGTGGATCAAGAATAGGGCTGATTGCAAGTTCAGATCCGCCTGCAAAGTCGACCCGCCAGAGAGAGGCCTCAGGGCGGGTCATAAGCATACGCATGTCTGCAGTTTGATTGTTTGCGAGATCTAAAGCGCGACCGCTTAAGTGAATGGCCACGGCGGTGTCGATCCAACCTGGGCGATCAGGCACCAGCATCGCGATCATGAACGGCCCAAGTCCTGTTTTATCGATCTCAAATGAAACAGGGCCATCATACCATACAAGGGTGCGCCCCATAATGGCCGACCTCTGAGGGCCCGTTTTAGGAGATTTTCCCTGAGGTGTGGATTGGCGCATGGTCTATTGTCCTAATTTTTGCGACGCCTGCGTGGCTTTTTAACGCCCGGGTCCTGACGGAAGGAGATCTGAGTATCAAACCCGGCTTTGCGGATTTTGTCTTTATCGCTGAGCTCGATGGTTTCTGTACCATGAGGCAAAACCCCACCGATAAAGTTCGAGATTTCCATGTGGATGGTCGCCGGATCAAGCCTGCGGTAAAATTCAAGCTCTTTAAGGTCTGCGATATTTGCACGTACTGATGTGCCATCTTCTGCCAGGCTACGCTCGTTATTTGAGACAAGCCCTGTGATCACACGATTTTCAATCATCCAATCAGTCCAGTCTTTGCGCTCATCTTCCCTGAAATGGCGGGTGATCGTCTCTTCGCAACGCATCAGGCTATAGCGATATCTGTGAGCAGCTTCTTTGCTTGTAGTTGTTCTTCGCAGCGCAGATTTGGCGCTCTTAACATCATAGTGCCACTCGATTTTAGTGTCGTTCCATCCGTAGTATTTGTTCTTTACGGAACGGACCTCTCGGAAGGCAGGATAGGCTTTGCCGGCGACGAGAATGAGGTGATACGAAAAAACAGACCCGTTCCATTCATATCTATGCGTGGGGGAGGGCAGCGAGAAAGGCGTATCTTGAAATTCGACCTCTTTGCGCACAAAGACGATAGTTTCATCGACGCCGTAGCCTGCGCCATCGTAATAGTCATGACCTCCAATGATCTTCATTATCTCAACTCCTGTTCCGCGTTCGGCAGCGCCATTTTACATTTAAAGTAAATGGTGCTGACCGTAAGTGATGAGAAGTTTCCGTTAAGGCTTGACGGGGCTCATATCCTCTTTGAGTTCGATTACGCCCGATCACCGGAGAAAATATGTCCAGAAGCACTTTTATGAGCACCGTTGTTGTAGCTCTAACACTGACCGCGGCCACGCCGGTCTTGTCCCAAGTAGAGATGATGGGTGCTGATGGCGCCTCTAAACAGTTGCAGAATAACTCGGTTCACTGTCGCTTTACCTATTTCTCGAATTCGTCAGATAACCTCGATTTTCAGGGCGCCGCCGGCAAGCGCTGTTTTGATATGAAAGGCGGAGATGATGTTCTCATTTTGAACAGAGACGTCTTCCCTGATGGTGTTGAACTCTATACCGGATCAGGTAGGGATACGGTTTGGGCAACGGATGCAGATGACTTTATTAAAGATGCAGACGGTAACGACAAGGAAATCAGAACCTATGGTGGGGATGATCGCATTGAAATCGAAGCGCCCATAGACGACAAACCTGAACGCGGCGTAAAGGCCACCGAAAGAACTGAAATTAAGCCAGGGTCTGGCAACAATACAATCGTGTTTGGCAAGGCTCCCTATAGCAATGCTTTTTCTCGATACTCCCCCGACGCGTGGATCACAACCGCCAGTGGTGCCGCAGATAAAGTCGATGGGACCTGCGGCCGCCCCAACATCATGAGCTCCTTTGACTTTCGATCTCTTGAGGTTTCGGAAACAAGTTCGATTGCCTATGCGACCCATGGATGCAATGTCGGTATTTTTGGGCTCTATGGCGACGCTGCTATAGATATGATCGGCGGAAGACTGGCATTGCAAACATATAGCGAAGGTTTCCGAATTACGGATGGTGAAAATCTTCCGGAGATTACTGGAGAAGTTAAGGGTGGCACCAGTCTCACGCTCGATCTAAGTAAATCATCACCCACATCCAACTTTACTTGGGAGGGATCAGGGGCTGCATTCATTCGCAGTAAGATCACCACGCCAAACTCTGGCGGCCGTTTTGCGGTGCGCAGTGCGCGCGAGATTGGTTTTCAGGGCGACATGCCGGCAGGGGATGTCTCTTTCGATTTGGTTGCTAAGGGCGCCGTAAAGGTTGATCTTGTTTCCAATGGAGGAGGTGGCAGCAGCCAGTTCAACCTCGCTGCATCTCGCATGGATATTTCCTGGCGACTTGCAGGCGATGGTGGATTTCCCGACATCACGAACGATACCCCGGTGACCTATATGGAGACATCATTTGTTCTGCCTGAGATTGATTGGGCCGCACCACAAGACAGCACCGAAGAAGCAAAAGCACTTAAAAGCATTACATCTCCAGACGAAGCGACTATCAAAAGCCTGCCTCGTGGAATTCCTGACATTGAAGAGGTCGTCGAAGAAGTGACGGTGACTCCTGGCAATACACGCTTGAGGCTGCAGTTGCGTCGTGACAACGACCGCTTCGCCAAATGTGTCTCGATCACCTTAATTGACTTGGATGGAACCGAAAACAGCATCACCAAACAGTGCCGCGGCTTGAATGAAAATGTTCAAAGACTGGTAATCGAAGATGCAAGAAAGTTCGACTTGATCTCCATCGGTGGAGACGGCGTAGACATTTCGATACCCATCAATTCATCTTCGCGCTTCGTGGTGAACCGTTTAGAGGCAGATCTTTAGTTGATCGCCCAAGAGTTGCGGCCTCTTATCTGACCTCAGATGAGATAAGAGGCCGCTCCACTGAACATTCCGAGCATAATACAAAACCGGATCATTTGTAGCGACGAGAAGGCGAAGGCAATGACGCAGCCAATGCCACCCATCAGCGATGCGATTAAGAAAAACATTGCAATGAGTGCCAATTGCAGATTGGCATCACTGCTTACCGTTGTCAGAAATGAGTCGATTGTCACAGGCCAATCCGAGCTTTGAAAATGTGGATGTCTGCCTGAATATCGCCAGGCAGAGGTAGATACATGTGAAAGTTGAGAAAGCCAAAAACCAACAAGCCCAAACCTATGACCGTGATAACGGTTCGAGAAAGCATACTGATGAGTGCTCCAGCAATTCCAACAACTATGAATGCGAGCAAAAAGTAGACGACAACCTGGGGATTGAGAAATTCACCTGTTAGATCTGAGGCAGTTTTTGCGAAATAATTTTGACTATCCATACGATCCTCACGCTTTCTGCTATGCAGTATATGAGAACTTTTAGTAAGAAACTGTAATTCAAAGCATAGTATTCAATGCAATCTATCTGTGCCAGACGGCGCAGTGGGCCCTATCTTATTAGTAATGCTTTTACACCTGAAAGGGAAACTTGAATGTTTGCGATGTCCGACAGCTACTGGAAATACAGACGCGCGAAGCTTGCTGTGAAACGTCCAGAGTTCGCTTTGCTGGATCTCATGTTGTTTGCGGGCGGCAGAAACAAGGAAGAAAAGCTTCCATATTTTGAGCGATGCAAGCACATATACCAGCAGGGTCAGTACCATTTTGATCGCAGTGTAGAAATGGTTCAGAATTTCTGCAAAAAGGTAAAGGACTACTTCAAAGGTCCGGAGACAATGCTCGATAAGTCCATCCGTCTTAACGATAAGGACTGGGGTGATATCGACAGGTCTGAAGCTATGAACAAGGATGGCGTGAACCGCTCCGAGGCCAATTTAGGCGAAGATTCAGGCCCTGAGTTTTATCGCAGAGATGCGACCGACTCCAATGTCGGGCGTCCACGCAGGTTTGCAGACGATATCAATGTGACAATCACGCCCGAGTCTACCGAAAACCAGATTAAATCTGAAAGGGTCGGGCCTGAAGGGCAGATTCCTTATAGTTCTGAGCCGTTTCCTCTGGCCAAACCAGACCCCAAAGACCTTTCTGGCAAGAGAGATCCCTTTGCCATCGAGGATCACCGGACGGCAGAAGAGAAGGCGAAAAATGACGCCAGCCATAAAGACGAGGGCAAGCCTCTTCAGATCACTAAAGATGACTCTCCCGTGCGCGATGAGGATGGTAAGCCTAATGCTTCTAAGCCAGTCGCTTCCGCACAGGATAAATCTGATACGGAGAAAGCCGATAAGGATAAGTCCGAGAAGGAAAAGACAAAGAAAAAGCGCCGCGCCGATCGGGACGATTTCGAACTCTAAAAGCTTCTTCGTGATGATCCAATAAGTAAGAGCCGCCCGGTTGCCCGGGCGGCTCTTAAGATGTTCAATCCCATCCTAATGACATGCCAAAAATACTGCCGATTTCCTGCATGGCTTGATTGAGAGATGTGCGACTGTGCCCCATCGAGCGCGCATACCGCTCAACTTTTAATACATTTCCGTATCCTTGTCCGAGGACCTCTGAAAGGGCAATACCCAGAATGTACTGATGCGCTGTGCTGAAATATTTTAAGGGCCACTCAACGTCATCAATCATTTGATTTAAAGCGTCATAATAGTCCTCCAGAGAGATGTCATACTCCAAGAGTTCGGCCTCAAGTTGATCGCCGCGTTCCTCGACAGATACGAAGTGACGCAAAAGCTCGGATATCAATCCCCGGGCATCTGACACTTGCTGGTCGGGGATGTTGAACGACCGGTTTGAACCAGTTCTGCAAGTTAGGCTTTCGCTACACATGACACGGTTCCAGCTGTCGATCGGGATGAGGGCTTTGAGGCCGATCTGAGCAGTCAATCTATAAGCTATCTGCGGCTTGGGAAGTTGTGTTGGGTCCTCCTTGAGGCACTGTCCTATCGCTGAGGCGAGGCACTTAGGGTTTGCACCGCTATGCCCGACGGCGCTTGCAAGTTGGGCTACCTCATTATCGTTCAGTTTTTCAATATTGAGGGTGAAATCGGGCGCGTCGGCACCTGGAGGGGCGGGCGTCAGGCGCGATGAAAGTACCCGGCCACCATCGTCATAATGATCACAAAATCCGAGGTAGATATACGGAGTCTCAGGGCATTCCATTGCCCATCTGGTTGGATCAAGTATGCGGCCGTCTTTCAATTCAAGCCAGCTGTGCTGTTGGATCCCGCCCCTATAGGCAGACTTTGATGAAACGTGCCCAAGGTAATGACCCCGCGCGATGCGCATTCCTTCGACAGGAAGCAGATCGCGAATAGACGCAGCGATCCCGTGACAGTTTAATGGCCATTGTGAGAGCGGTATGTCGATCTCTTTTGCCAGTTCTTCAGGTGTCATTGGGAAGGCTGGAGATGCATCGATCGACATGCCGGCTCCTTTATCGCGAGGTTGAAAAATGATGCAGATCTTGCATGCGACCAGCGCTACACATTTTGACGCTTGCGATCGAGGGCCCGGTACACGCGAGGCCAATGGCCTTGCGCCAATCTCATATAAGTATGGAATGTAGGGTCGTCTGTTTTGACGTTTTCGACTTGAGAAAGAAGGCCTTCTTCGATGAGACGCTCCGCACGGGCTTTGTCGGACGACATCATTCCGGTCAGACTTCGGATCAAGTTACCGGGCACCGGCTTGTGACTGGCCGCTCGCAGGGCGTCGTAAAAGCTACGAGTGGCTCGAACTTGTCGAGACCATGTGTCCAAGTCATTTCGATACTTTTGAAACTGTTGATGGACGAGTATATTTGCGGCGTTGTGTCCAGGCATCATGATGTGTCTCCTTAAGGATAGTTTGAGGCTCGCAAATCAATCTGTCCAGATGTCTCTTGCGCCCGTTTCATTCAAGAATGGGGGCAGGGACATGGCGTTAGCCAGTCTTCTTGAGAGTAAATGCGTACAACTTTACTGATATCATCGATCGCCTCGCGCCAAGCGCGCACTTCTTTTCGATTTCGAACATATAGGGCGGCATAGCACCAAGCAGCCTCTCTTGCGGAGCGGGCATGGAGCCTGCGCGTTTCTCTTTGCTTGCTTGTGATTTCCCACTGATGGACGGGCAGGTGCTGAGATGCTGCATTACGCTCGACTTCGACCAATCTATCGTAGGCCCCAGAGATCATTTCTGCAGCGGTTTTAATTCTCGGAGATGCTGGTCGCGTTACGCTTAGATTCATGATCATGCAGCGGTATTCCCGGGTGAACTTGGAGCTATTAAAGCCTCGGGTTTTGCCGCCAGCGATCGACCAGTTTCCATTACAGGCTGAAACGACAGGCAGATTGCTCATCCAAGTTTCGACTTTGGGGATCTGAGCCATAAGCGAGAGCTTGGCATGACTGGACCCTTCGGCGGTCAAATGCCGTTTTATTTTCCCGTCCTGCATGATCAGTGAGAACGAAGCCTGCTCAGGGAATTGCGCAAAAATCTTGTCAAGGCGGGTGAGGATATCAGTAATGGTTTCAGTCATGATGAGGAGATAGGGCTTGAGACGCATCCTGACTTTTTATCTTGGCGTCCATATAGGGGGACCATAGGTGGTCAAAGAAGGCCTCGGCCGATTTTCGTCTATAGGACGGACCGTTAGTTTTAAAATACTCTAAGCCGTCGGGGAAAACATCCCAAAGGGAAGAGATGGATGTGAGGAGTTCCCATTTGTGATCATCACAAAGATCATCATCCATATCTTCGATCAATGCACCAACCTGAAGGTAGGTTTCACGCAACAGCTGGGCTTCCTGAACCTCAGGATTGGGGCGCTCAATCATATGCGCAAGTTCGATCAGAAGCTTTTCACAGGATCCGTCAAAGTCCATTTGTGGCGCATCGTGCCGTAGGATTTTTGACAACAGACACTCTTTTGCTTGCCCGGCGAGAAAAGCGTAGGCTTGATCTACCGTCGACGCCCCGGTTTGAGGCCATTCAAAACCAAAACATCCGTAACTGGAGATGATCGACAGGGACAGGCCGCAGCCTGAGGTGATGGCGGGCTCTGCGCCACCTTGAGGGCGCAGAGCAAGGGTGACTGTCATCCATTCATACCCAAGACGCACCTGATCATGCGTGACCAACTGGTCTAACGACGGAAGGATGGCAAGGCGTTGCACCTCAGACCTCACCCACAGAGGGTTCAATCTCAGGCAGGTCTTTCGATTTTGGTGGCGTACGCACTCCCAGTGCAAGTACGGTAAGGAAAGATCCAACGCCGAACCCGACAAGAAGAGGGCCGAGCAAGGAGAATGTGAGAGATGAGGGTAGCCACCCCGTCAGGGCAAGAGCCAGGGAAATAAAGAAGAACATATGCGTGTTGCCGTAAGGGGTGTGGTTTCCGGTCTTATTGGCTTTCCACATCAGCATCCCACCAAGCCCAAAGCCACCTGCGCCGGCCATAATCACTTTTTGGGAAAATGACCCGACAGCCTCAAGAGGGACTGCGGCATATGGCAGGACCATCCAGGAGATTAAAGCCATAGACATCCAGATAGTGATATTGGGAAGCGCCTTATTGACCTTAGGGTTAAAGGCGGAAGGACCTTTGACTTTCTTTGGTTTGTCATCTTCAGGAGCGCTCTCTGGTGTGATTGAGGCATCTTGAAGATCGTCTATATCGATAAGGTCTTGGTTGGATGTTTTGGAAGGGTGGTAGTGCATGTCAGGGTATCCATCAGCTGTTTTACAGAAAATGGGTTCGGCTCTGACATGCTAAAAATCAAAGCGATGATTCAGGCACTTTGCTTTTTACGAACATCTTTGGAAATCGACCAAACCGTCGCTCGAGATCGAGTCTTTTATGATTAGAAAGATCAAGATCTTTGCGCGAGAGATGAACGAAAGAGACTGTGTCTTCGACGACAAAGCTTGAGTTTAACCGTTGTGGTGTCCGGTTGACACTTTGTCCCACCAAACGGTCGTAAGGGATGGGCGCACGAGACGTTTTCATGGCCTGCAGCAATATATTGGAGAGATGGTTGGACCACTCCGCATCTGGATCCCCACCCTGCCCACTGGTGATTTTCACCGATACTTTGGGCGTTGAGGGCTGGGATGTTTGAGCCATACGGGCACTCAAAACAATCAAATGGATGGCGTTGAACTCATCAGGACAGTGCAAAAGCATCCATTCAGAAAGGTCCCGGCAGAATTCGTAATATGCTTTAGCTTCATCTTTTGTATAGGCGCTGTAGGGAAGGAAGGCCGGACAAGCGTATGGCGTTTGAGGATCAACGCCAAGATCGGCACCCAACATCGTGTCGAGGATAGCTTCAGATTTATACCCGAAGCCGGGTTCGGGCATGTGTAGAACAGGCAGCGCATCTATCTCATCAACCCATGCGCGCGCGCATGAGATAATATCTGATTTGATGGTGTTTCGTAGCTCCCAAGTGGCGCCTGCCTCGCTTCCAAAGTGCCCAGACTCCAGACTGTCCCAGCCATCGTCGTCATTGCCGCTCCCGACGGCAATGAAAGGAAGGGAGCCCGATTTGCGGTTACGCTTGACCTTAAGGGTGAAGTCAGGACGGTCGTCAGTAGGCCTGAAGCTTGAGCTCAGATTCAGGACAATAGGCAAGACTTGGAAACAGTCCTGGTCAGTTGAAGGGCCGCTCAAGATTTTCTCACTGCGCAGGGCGAGCGCGCTGCTGTCAGAGAATATCGCGACCAATATCTCGCGCTCCCCTTCGCGCGCTTCTCCGAGCAAGAGGACTGGAATTGAAGAGGCGTCTATGTCTGCGTTTTGAGTTCTGATGTGATCTCGCCAGACGCGGAGCCCGTGATGAGCAAGGTCGTTTTCAGTATTGCTTTCCCACCATGCTCTCAGGGCGATAGCGGCAAATTGGTTTGAAATTGTATGAACCGGGGTAAGGAGTGGCCTTTTGAGCGCGGCGTTAGCCGCGGGGGTATCGATTTTCAATGTGCGGTACATAAGTAGTCCTCGGGGTGAGGTTAGGGGAGGTTTTCAAGACAGGAAATCTTCCCTGATCCGATCCTGGATACTTTTAATCTCGTTTTGCGCTATTGGCGGCTTTTCTCTGCGTCACGAAGTGCGACCCTCATTTTGGAGTCGTCGTTCTTAGCTAAGGGCGGGCGGTCTGCGCGTCCAAGCCTGTGGAGGCCAGCGTAAAACGCACCATCGTGCGCAGCGGCCTACTGAAGTAGGAAACAAGGTAGCGTGAGCTATCTGAAGCCTCGGACTTTAGTCCGGGGAGAAGTCACTGAGAAGTGCTGCGCAGCGCGGCAATAAGCGCATCATGGTCGACGTCTTCCTCGATCCCGCCTTCGAGCTCATTCAGGCGAGCCTCGGCCTGAACAAGGCTCTGGAAAGCCTCTTTGGTGATAATGACCATGTCGGTCTTACCGGGTCGATCGATTTTGAGTGTTCCCGGCTTGTCGTCGCCAATGAAATCGTCGATGGCATCGCGAATTTTTGAGAGGTGGTCGGATTTGGGCATGTTACTTCCTTAGAATGGGGTGTCTGCAGGGGTAGAGCGTTCACTTTTAACGCTCTCATCCGTGAGACGGTCCAAGATGTTTGCTCCTATTGCGAAGTTTAATCCCTTCTGGGGAAGCTTGGAAGCCATGCCAGCTTGAATGTTCATATGCGCATTTTTGCCCCGACCTTGGCTTGCCGTCTTAAACCAAGCATCGTTAGGGGCAGGCGATGGCGCTTAAGCCAGCCGTCCATAGCCAGGCATGCCCGGCAGAGGGGGTGGTGCAGGAGGCGCCGGGAAGCGCGATGTGTAGCTCAATCGCTCGTGGTTTGAGATAGGCGACGACACAAGGTGAGTGAACACCTCTACTGAACTGCTGTAAGTCTGTCCTGTTTCTTCTCGAAAAATTTTAAGAGCCTGAAAATCATCCATGCGCCACGGAAGCTCCGGGCCAAAGACGAGACTGTAGACGTGATCTTGCAGCGCTTCGTTTTGATACGGAAGACCTTGGCCTGTAAGTTGCCAGTTCAGTATGATTTTGAGCGGCTCGACGCCACCCTGCAGGGGACGTGAGGACCAAACTGAGACCTGCGCCTGATGAAAGCTTGTTGGCGCCCAGGCCATGACAGAGTGAACGACATCAATCACATGATGTTCAAACTCCTTAAGCTCAGGCGTGCGTGCGACGCCACGCGGAAAGAAGGCGGGCCAGTCCCCGCAAGGGAAGTTGTGGCATTCATCAGGATTGCAAAGAGGCGGCATATATCGGATCCAAGCAGCCCAGGCACCGACTTCTCGCGCAATTTGTTCTTTAATGATCGGCGCGGGATCAAATTTGTCGTGCCGTGTCGATCGGGTAAAACTGAGGTTGAGACCTGATTTTGTTTGTGAGGTTTGAACTCTGACATTCCCACCCCGAGTTGAAATAACGGGCGCAATTCTGAAAACGATGGGTAGTATTTCAATTCTTTCAGGATTTGAATAACAGCCATTCCAAGAATATTGATCGGATCTTTGGAAAATCAGAACAGTCAAATCTGAAAACAAAACGTAGCCCCCGCCCTTGGCTTCATGGGGCGCGGATTGCCTTACATGCGTTACCGCTGTAGCGTTTCGATTAAGAGGATCTCCCAAAGTAAGTTCTGCAAAAGGGATACTTAGGCGTTTGCCATTGTTTCCATGTTTTTTCCAAAGCTTCCAGCAAGTTAACGCAGCAATGGTGCCTCCAGCATCATGTACCCGCTCCAAGGCATGCCTGGGTCCGTGGGTCAAGCCAGACCCATCAGGGTCGAGGGTCGGAATGGTGGGCGGCAGGGCCGAAAGATTGCTAAGCATATGGAGTACATCGGAACGATGACCACACGCCAAAAACGCTTTAGTTGAGATCCGACCTGAGGACCCCAAAGATTTTATTCAACCACTTCAAAGGCCTTCATTTTCGGTGTGTTTTTTGCTATTGGCATTCCAAACAAAAATGTCAAAAGGCGATGGTTGAGGCGTTGCATATTTGCGTCTAAGAGGAAAGATGAAGGTTATTGCCCGCTGGGGCTGAACCGACACAGGCCTTTAAGCGTTATCGGTGTAGCACAGTTTTGAGGCTGCACTGCTGGATGAGGTGACAAATGGTTGGTTGTTTGGTGGTTTTATAGGGAGAGGGAGATTTGGCTGATAGCTGATGAGTATCCTCAAGAAAGGATAAGATGGAGCACGGTGTTCCCGCGCTTTGGCGCAACATTCACAACCTAAAAAGACTCGAGATCAGGACATTTCATCTGACCTGGATGTCATTCTTTGTCTGCGTCGTTGCTTGGATGGGCTTGATGCCCATCAACGGGGTCATCCAGGAAGAGCTCAGTCTGACAGACAGTCAGATGTCTTCAGTTATCATTGCCACGGTTGTTTTGGCGATTTTTGCGCGCCCCTTTGCAGGGTGGTGTTGTGACATGTTCGGTCCGCGCAAGACCTACGCATGGACGCTGTTCATCGGTGCGATCCCAGTCATATTCAGCGGATTCGCTTGGAACTTCGAGACACTGATCGTCTCACGCGCATTGGTTGGGTGTATTGGGGGATCTTTTGTTATTTCGATTTATCACGCAACTTTGATGTTTGGTCCGAACATAGTCGGACAAGCGAATGGGCTGGTGACGGGATGGGGCGCGTTCGGGGTTGCATCCTCATTCTTGGTGCTTCCAGCTGCTGTCACTGGCTTCTTTGCTTCAGAACTTCTTGGGATGTCTGATTGGCGCCTTTTGATGGTGATGACGGGCGTCGTCATGGTGTTTTTCGGTGTTTTGTATCTGAAAGGCACGAAAGATACTCCGATCGGCAATTTTGAAGATTTGCGCCAAGATGACTTCGTGCCGCAAAAATCTGAAGTCAACCCTTGCTGGCGCATGGCCGTCGCAGACCACAGAACCTGGATCATGTCCGCGATCTACGGGACCTGTGTGGGCCTTGAGATTGCGGTGGCAAGTTTTGGCGGGTTGTACTTCATTGAGGAGTTTGGGTTGAGCCTGGTGCAGGCGGGATGGATCATCGGCGCCTTTGGCTTCATGAATCTGATTGGACGGGGCTTTGGCGGCTTCCTCGCAGACCATCGCGGCAGCTCGGTAGGCTTGCGCGGCAGAAGTAAAATTCTTTTTGCGTGTCTTCTTCTCGAAGGCGGGACATTAATGCTCTTCAGTCAGGCGGCAACCTTATTGCCAGCGATCATCTTGTTCTTGCTCTTTTCGCTTTTCACTCAGATGTCTGAGGGGGCGACCTATGCGATCACTCCCTTTATGAAACAGGGATCTATGGGAGCCGTCAATGGAATCGTTGCCGGCGGCGGCACCCTTGGCGCATTGCTTGCTGGCGTAACGCTTGTAGGCATCCCTTCTTGGTCCGAAGCGTACTTTGGCTTGGGCTTCGTTGCTGCATTGGGGTCTGTACTTGTGTTTTTCATGCGGTTCTCCCCTGAAGAGGAAAATGCTGAGCGTAAAGCAATCGCTCTATCGAGTTTTGAGTTTGTGAAGCAGAAAATAGAAAAGCTGCGCGCAAATCGCCTTCACTGGAACAGGATGAAGCTCCGTCACCAAGGCGCCATTTGGCGCTTGATCGACATCAAATGCAAATCCTTACAAAACCAGATTGACCGCCTCGAAGACATTTTGGAAGAAGGAGAGGCTCACCACCATGAGGCATCTTCACCGCCTCAGAGGCGCGTCACACCAGTTCCTTTGCGTATCGTTTGGGATGCAACGAAGGGAAATTAGATAAGGCCCTGGGTTTCCCCAGAGCCTCATCATTATTGGCGATTACATAGCCCCAGAAAGCCCAGGTGAGGCTGTGGTTTTACCAATATTTCAGGCGCTGTGTGCTGCCACAATCTGCCGTACTTCATCACCACTCATCGTTTCTCGATCGAGAAGCTCCTGTGTCACAGCATCCAATGCGCCACGATACTTTGAGAGAAGCTCGTCGACATAGGATTGCTCTTTTGTGATGATTTCTTTCACCATGCGGAGCATTTCCCCTTGGGTTTCGCACAGAACCGGATCTTGCGGATTGATCTGTACGAAGCCTGCTTCTGACATGCCGTACTGGGTAACCATAGCGCGAGCGACAGCGGTGGCTTGCTGGATATCCGATGCTGCACCAGTGGTGACCATCTCCTCGCCAAAGATCAATGTCTCTGCAGCACGTCCGGCGACAGCAACACGAATGCGGTCTTTGAGGCGCGCCTTGGAGTGGAACACAAAGTCCCGGTCTGGAGCCTGCATAACAAAGCCAAGCGCATTGCCCTGCGGCAGGATGGTCGCCTTCTCGATCGGGTCTGAGTGATCGGTCACAACAGCAATCACGGCATGGCCAGCCTCATGGACAGCCGTAAGATGACGGTCGTCCTGCATCAGTGTGATCTGAGACGAGGCTCGTGGCAGCAGAACACGGTCCCGGCCGTAACGCAGATCTTCTTGCGAAATAGCATCGCGATTATGGCGCGGCGCATTCAAGGCGGCCTCATTCACGAGGTTTTCAAGTTCGGCGCCGGTAAGGCCATAGGTCGATCCCGCGATAGATTTCAGATCAATGTCGTCAGCGAGAACTTTGTTGCGCGTATGCACCTCAAGGATCTCACAGCGCCCGGTGATGTCGGGAACAGTCATCGTGATGCGCCGATCGATACGACCTGGTCGTGTGAGGGCTGGATCAAGGACTTCTGGTCGGTTGGTTGCGCCGATAACGAAGATGCCATCACGGCTCTCAAAACCATCGAGTTCGGTCAAGATTGCGTTGAGCGTGTTGGCTTTCTCATCCGATCCGGCATTGGACGAGCCATCACGTCGCTTGGCCATGGCATCAATCTCATCAATAAAGAGGATACACGGAGCCATCTTGCGTGCTTTCTTGAAGATGGCCCGCGCCTTGATCGCGCCCAGACCAACATAAAGAGCAGAGAGGGACGATGCATCGACAGAGATGAATGTGACGCCGGCTTCTTTGGCGACGGCTTTGGCAAGTAGTGTTTTGCCGGTGCCGGGAGGTCCGTCAAACAAAGCCCCACGCGGCATGCGGCCTCCAAGACGAGAAGCCTCTTTGGGGTTTTTGAGAAACTCGACCACTTCGGCAATGTCCCCTTTGGCGATGCCGATGCCTGCAACATCATCAAGGCCGATTTTAAGATCTTCAGGCTTAATGACATCAAAGCTCTTCGAAGTACCGAAGTTGCCGCGACCCGAGATCGAAACGATGAAGATAATAGCAATGAGAATGATAAAGCCGATGAAAAGGACATCTGCGATATCTGCGCCGGAAACGCCTTCCAAATCAGGATCAGACAGGATCTGGATGTCGAACTCACTATTTTGAACGAAGTCATCAAGGAGGCCAGAGTAGTAGGATGTTACGGTGGCTCGGATGACGTCGAGCTCGATCTCAGGCGTGATAACCTCATATGGTTCACGCGCGGTTTCTTCGTCAACTTCTGTCTCTTCGCGCGCTTCTGAAGCGAGCTCAGCCTTTTGACGCCAGGCTTCTTTTTTTGCTTCATCCCACTCTTTGTAGTCATCCATCAACTGCAAGGGTGCGTTACCAGCACCCGGCACCACCTCGATGACGATTGATTTGCCCAGCACGGCCGCTCGGCGCCCTTCTGGGGCTTCCTTGAGGATATTGGTGGCCTGGCTAAGGGAGACTTCTTGCGTAAAGGGGAGAGCGGCGTAGGACCAGTGCTTTTGCTCAGGATCTTTACCTGCAAAGAGCGCGCTGAGGCTGTAGCACAAGATGGCAGCCATCAAAGCAATAAAGGCGATATCGCGCGGCTTTGGCTTCTTCTTGGGGAATTTAGGCAGTTTCATCGGGGGTTCCTTAAATATCTCTAATGAGAAGATCGGAACAGCCGTTTTCAGGAAGAAATGATTTTGACGAAAAACCACAAGAAAACCGCCAACCCAATAGGTTGGCGGCGGCGCGCCTGCCTATGGGCGGGTGCGATTGGAATGTATCACTTGATGGTGACGAGAGCGGCCCCGAGGGGCCGTTTTTTATGGGTTCCGGAGAAGACTTCCCAGACCCCTGACAGGTTTTCCATCGCCCGATACAGAATGTGATCATAATCAGGATCGTCGATGGGCGTTTCTGCAAGCTCACCGTTTTCATTTTCCGCGATGTCTTCCATCACGCTATCAATCGCCTTATGTGGCGTAACGCCGAATCCTGGGTAGTGAGAGACCATGGTAGTGCGCACGCGCTTCCCTTGAGGGTTGCGTCGAATAACGTCTTCGGTTCGAAAAATGGTATAGGCTTGTTCAACGGGCATTTTGGATCTCTTTTTAGTGTTACATCGACACCTCGATTTGAGGGTGAATTCAATCTTGATACACCCTCAAATATGCTGAGGTGGATTTATTGAAAGTGCCGCTTGACCATATAGTTCAGCTCATTGGTGGAGACGCAGAAGTTTAACAGAACGGATGCGACATTCCTTGATGCAATGGATGAGTCGTTTTCATATACGTAGTCAAGAATGCGACTACCAGGACCATAGTATGAGTTGTAGCACTCAATCAAATCATCCCGCTTTAGAGCAGATGACAGATGTGAGTAAGCGAAGATAGCGCCTGAAACGTAATAGAATTGCTGTTTTTTGTTCTTTCTGCGATAGAACTGAGATGTCGGCATGCCTGGGATGCCTTGTCGGTCCAGGACGATATTGGAGAACGATAAGGTGTGCAGGAATGCGTCATCTCGCCCTTCAATGAAATGACGAATATCATCTTTTGAGACATAAGGGGCTGGCAATGCCTTTTCTGCTACCGCGGGGAGGGGTAGAGCCAAAATGGTGGCGAGTGACATAGCTATGAGCTTCATGGTTTTTTATTGTTCTGCAGATGCTGTTGGTTTTATTTCTTCACTTAACAATAAATAGGGCTTTGCATTGGTTTTTGCGCATAAGTTAAAGGCGCTTCCTGGATTTGTTCAGAAGCGCCTTAGTAGTCTTTTTATGCGTTATTTGAACGGCGCAAGTTCGCCATCCAATCCAAAGACGACATTAACCGTCACGGATACTTCCATCTCACCTCCCGAAACAGGAACGGATGCCACGGACATGCTACGCGCGCTTTCCATATGGCCATAGGGCACAGGTTTTCCGCCGTTTTGCTCAGAGATTGCAATGACGCCAGTGACTTTTGTGCCGATCGCATCCGCGTAGGCTTCAGCCTTATTGCGCGCTGATTGTGCTGCCTTGGTGCGCGCCAATGCCTCAAGCGGCGCACTGTCTTTCAGACCGAAGGAGACTTGCTCAATGCCATTGACGCCACTTGCAACCAGTGCATCAAGAACATCGCCGAGCGATGTCAGATCCGATACTGTAACACTGACATTGTTGTGAGCCTCATAGCCGAGGATCGAAGGTGGTGTATTGCCGTCGTTACGGCTGTAGTGTTCATACTTAGGGGAAAGCGCGAGGCCGGTCGTGGTGATGTCTGTGGATGCAATACCAGCTTTCTGCAGGGCCCCGAAAGCCGCATTCATGGAGACCTTGTTCAGGTTCATAGCCTCGCCGGCCTCAAGACCCGTCGAGTGGACGCCAAACCGGATGGTTGCCTGGTCCGGCTCAGCCGTTACCACGCCGGTTGCAGAAATATTCATCATGGGTTCTTTTACTTCGGCAGATGCCTGAAGTGCTGCGCCGCCGGCGATGAGTGCCGCCACAAAGAGAGCTTTACGCATATCGTATTCCTTTCATTCAATGTTGTCTATAAAAGGAATTGGTAAGTTTTCGCATGATTCAAAAAGCGGCACCGATCGTTTATTTAAAGTTACACATGAAATCTCTGCGGTATTGACGATCTGGGCCAATATCCTAAGGAAGACGAATGAACTTAGGAATATCCGACATGACAAAGCCCGCCGACCCAAAACACATTGAACGCGCGCAGGCCCGTGCATGTGCTTCCAGTATCCTTGGTATACCAGGTGAGTCTGTTGAGGATGATCTTCTCGAGTTTCTGACAGCCACTCAGGGAGACGCACTCCTGCGTGCAAGAGCCGGGTCAGGTAAAACAACGGCGCTGACGATCAAAGCGGCTCATTTGACCAAGGACCTTGGCGTTGACCCAAGCCGCATTATGATGCTGACCTTCAACAATGCTGCCGCAAGGTCTTTGGAGAGTAGGATCGCGCAGGCAGGCGTTCCTTCCGGCATCAAGATCAGGACTTTCCATGCCTTAGGGCAGCGCATCGTGCGTTCGCATTTTGGCGGGTCGCGTCGCATTGTCTTTGATGAGAAAAGCGAAGATGGCATCGCCATTCAAGAGATGATGGATGAAGCTATCGATGAGGTGATTAACGAGCGCTTTTTCCATTTTTGCGCCAGTCGGATGCGCACGCGGTATGATAAGCGCGTTGAATATGTTGAAAGCGTCGGTCGTGAGGCGCTGGTCAGCGCTGTTGGATTTCTGCGGGCACGCGGTTACGGCCTTCAAAAGAAAATGGACAACGCCTGGGAGGAGGGCGGTCCAATCGCCGGCAACGCGGTTAAAGTGATTATGGGGTACGAAAAGCGCCTTAAGGAGGCGCGTATGCTGGATGGGGTCTCAGTTCTTCAGGCGGCATCGTGGAGCTTGGAGCGCGAAATCGAAAAGGGCGTGATGCGAATGTCTGAGGCACATGATGTGGATTGGATTTTCATCGATGAGTATCAAGATGTCAGCCTGCCATACATGCGGCTGGTGAGTGCCATTCGCGACATCAATGGCATGGTGAATATCCAAGGTGTCGGGGACGATTATCAATCGATCAACGGTTTTGCGGGGTCAGATCTGATGTATTTTACATCCCCTGATATGGCGCTGGAAGACCCCAGCAAGTTGGATCTTTTGAAAAACCGTAGGTCTGGTTCTGCCATTGTGGAGTGGGGAAATCAGGTTATGCGTGAAGCGGGATTTGCAGGTGCGCCTGCTGTTCCCGATCCGCAAAATGGCGAAGGCCAGGTGCGAGACACACGGATTTCGGCCGATCGAGATTTTAACTATGTTGCTGAGCGTCTTGCAGACATGGCGAATATTGAGCATGAGACGATCGCCTTGATTGCCCGTAAATGGAAGGTTGGAGATCATGGCCTTACGCGCCTGTCTCGCGCTGTTGAAAAGCATCTACGCGCCAAAGGCTGGAAGGGAAAAATGACTGCCATTACGGCGCATGGGTCAAAAGGCCTGGAGTATTCTGAGGTTTTGCTTTTGGATGACGGATCATTTCCGATGCAGCATCCATCGCGACCGATCTTGCAAGACCTGATACCTGAGGATGACTATCTTCGTGAAGAATCTTGCCTTAAGCATGTGGCTGGAACCAGAGCAAAAAGGTCTCTGGTTGTTGTTTCAATGTAATTCTTTAAGATATAATTGCCATCAATAGGTAACGAAACATATTTCCATATAGTGGAACTGTAACACTTAAGGAAATACTTTTATGCTTCGTATCACACGCAATACCAAAGGCGCATCGCTTGTTGAATATGGGATTTTGGTGGGACTGCTTTCAGTCCTCTCCATAGGTTCTGTTGTTGGTCTGGGACGCCAGACTGAAACAGCCTTTAAGTCTCCCACGGCGATTTTGAATTGGTTTGTAAGCGGTGTCACCGAGAATTATCCTGCGCGCTACAGATTTACGGCTCAGGCGAGCCCATCGGAATCCACCCGAATTGGTGTTGATGGCGGTGATGTTAGTGGTGATAGTTACGGAAGTTTTGACGAAGCGAGCTTTGAGGACATTGATCTTCGAAGCTTACAATATGACAGCGCTGCGAATACTCTTGAGATCATTATCGCTGATAATGCAACGTCACTGATGCCCGGACATGAGATGCGTTGCATGGACTTGTCTCTTGGAGATCCTGCCCTTTCGGTGGATTTCGATGAAGCCCATGGGTTCTATTTTGGAGCCTTCAAGAGCACTGTATATACGGTCAGCACAAGTGAGCCACCCTTCGCTGTTGGCCAGGAGCTGGCCTGCGTTATCGAAAAAAAGTAAAGCTAAATGTGACCACACAGACTGATCGTTGAGTGTTTACTCTATAATTGAAAAAGCGGCTGCCGAGATTGTCTCTCGGCTGCCGCTTTAGCTTGGATTTCTCTAACTTTTACTCTTCAGTTAGATAGATTAGTCCTTTTGTGACTAAATACTCAGTGGTTGGTAGATAATGAGCAGGTCTTTAGTCGGAATAGATCGAAACCGGCTCTTTATTCCAACGGGACATCCGATCGATCGAAGATCCTGTTTTGCAATAGGGATTTCCGCTCGACATGTCGACCATATAGGTGACGGTTTTTTCCAGTGAAGGCTCTTCGTCCTCATTTGGCATAACGGTGCCGGCCATCCAGTCTCCCGAAACGGTTCTGCTGCCGATTGGCGCAACCGTTACTTTTCTCGGATGAGGAATGTCGATGACTTTGAAGAATTTGACCCCCTGCATGGAATATCCCCAGATGCAGGCGAGGATTTCGCCAACCTTAAGGTCATGCGGCGCGACCTTTGCATCTTTCTCGGCCTGAAGGATTTTTCCAATCTGGTCGCGGATTGCCAGTCGCTCATGATGGGATGTAATTTTTTGAGATTTAAAAAAGCGCCGATGTGCGCGCGGCTTGAAGTAAAAGGCTTTTACGTCGCTCTCGCGCGACCACTTACTCTCACCAAGTACGACGCCGCCTCCTGTGCTTTCACACCCATGTGCTTCAAGAACAGTGTAGCCATCTTTTTGCACGCATTGTTTGCGCTTTGTCATCATCTCATCAAGCTTGGCAGTCATCTTTGTCTCCATGTGCATCAGGCGCGAGCCGGGGTTTCAGCTTGAAAACCCCGGAACGTCGCACTGCTGAGGCTATATAATCTGCATTAACTCAACAAAAGAGGGTGGTTTATTTACGAATATGAAAAAAGGCCCGCGAAGATCTATTCTCGTACCTTCAGGCCTTAAGGTTTGCGACGGCTTGCTTTTGGATCTTTTAATCTGCCGCATCTAACGCAAAAAAAGGCCCCGGAGAATGGTTTCCGGGGCCTTTCATGTTTAGGGTTATTTATTCATAGGGAAGAAATTCGTAGTTCCCCCCTCCGCGATTTCTCCATACGTCTACACCATTCTGTGAGTTTGTGATTTGACCGGTTTCATTTGGGTACACATAAGCACAATCTGCATCTAAAGGATCCTCTGGCTGGAAGTCGTCATCCACATTGCAACGATTATCGCGCGGGCCTTCTTCAACTACTTCTCGTGGTGCACATGACATTTGTCCATCTGTTTCAACAAAGGCATCGATCGTATCATCAAAGGCGCAGCTTCTACCGTCATAATTCAAGTTCCACATATCCATGAAATACGTCTCACTCAGATCAGTAGGCTTCGGACCGCCTGTTGAAAAACACCAAACGATGTCTTGATTGACGTCGCCCACACAATCCTCAGTTACAGAAGTGAAGGGTGTAAGTGTTGGATCTCCAGGATAGGTAGGGTCTTCACCGCCGATGTCGGGGAACACTGGGTCATCAGGATCTGTGTCGGGATCAGTATCCGGATCTGTATCAGGATCAATATCCGGATCACTGCCATCACAGCGGAAATTTCCAGCCTCTTCATAGTCTGCTTGAAGCATGGTGACATCTGTGAAGACAAGCTCATCCATGTCGCACACACCAATGCCGACGATCATTGCAGGATCGCCATTTTGATCCTCTGCAGCGATGTTCGTCCAGCTTGGACCTGTGTACCAAGTAAGATCACTTGAAGCCACTGAGGTAAAGATGAGGCGATCCCATCCATCACCGCCCGCAACGTCGGCTCGGGTAACATTATCCTCGATAATGAATATATTGTCTCCGCTATCGCCGACAAACATGGAGGGGTTATAGGCTGGTAACCCGCTGATGAAAATAGGTCGATCATCAACACCCGCGAAGGTGAATGTTGCATCGCCATCATCTTGCGTCATTGTAAAGCAAGTTGCTTCTGGCCACTCTGTTGAGGTGCGATCACTGGCATAACCATCTTCGACAACTTGGCATCCATCATAGACGGTCGGATCTACCGGGTCGAGCGGACCTTCGACTTCTGGATCATCGGTGCTTGGATCGTCGTCGCCCGTTGTGATCGTGTCGGGAGTCTCCAGTGCGGTTGTAGCTGTGTCGTAAGTGTCGCGGATTTCGCCGCCAAGATTGATGACCGCACCAATCGAGGTAACACTGACGAGGCCGACAAGGATGGCGTATTCAACGAGCGCCGCGCCTTTCTTGTCTTGCCTCTTGGGAGGGAATAGTTTGGGAAGGTTCATGATCTCTTTCCTGCTGGTTTGCGTTGATGTCAGAAAAGACGGACTTGCCGGCCCCTTCTCGATGGCAATTAGGTGCCGGGACATAGAGATAAAAATATGAAGTCTTATCGGGAGAAATGCGGAGTATATTCTTCGAGCCAGTGCGATGGGTGTAGCAATTTGACTCAAGCCCGCTGCCAAGGAAATAAAAAAGGCCCCAGCGAACTTCGGAGCCATTCCCCTCTGTAGGACATCTGCTCTATCAGCCTGCTGACCGAGAGGTCGGCAGGCTTTTGTTTTTCCTAAACAATATCGACCGATATTTCCGAGATCAGGAGCGGCGCGGTGGGAGGTTTGAACTTCCCGCCTGGCAGCCAAGATTCCAATGTTGTGATTCCTTGAACTACATCTCATTCATGGCTCGCTGGATCACGTTAACTTTGCTTCTTTCCACTACCCTACTCGGAATGCCGAGCACCGCTAAGTCTGAAGGCGCGCGGGCCTGGAAAATTGATGGAGAGCCCGTGCTGCGCGCTGGCGACCATCCGTCGCCCTGCTGGCAGCTATGGGAAGAAGCCATACTATGTCACCATGGCCGATGGGAACGAGACAACGACCCACGTGGCCTCGCAAGGTCCTCTTCGGAGAACTCCGAGGCGCGGAAGAGCGGAGAGACTACCCCTCGACTTGAGTATCTCATGGACCCGAACAGTCCAGCCACCAAACTCTTCGAGGCCCTGAGTCACCCTATACCGCGCACCAAGGGTGTAATGGTTATCGACCCACGCCTGAGCGACCTTCATGCCGCCCTCATCTACACTCGTTACGAGGATGCGCCCAGGGTTCTAAAGTCTGTAGTCGGCCCGCAGCCGACGGGAACATCCACAACCCTCTTTATCGTCAGCGAAGCAATCCAGCGCAGTTACGTCCTTCAGGATCATCTCTGGACTGTTCACTGGTCCATCGACTACCCGCCGGACGCGGCAGGATTGCTGAACGCGCTGCATGCGGTCGATAGCCTTGTTGTTGAAACGTCTTGGCGCTGCCGGGATGGCGTAGAGATCGGTGTGGCACTATTCGACTGTGTCGACATTCGGCCCCAAGGAAATATCAGCAACTCACTGGACAGCTTTCGCTGATCCAGCAGCTTGGAATTGATAGCTCACCGGAGAACACGGACGGCAGTTTCCTGTCGCCCGTGTCCTACAACTCGGAATGGCTCCGCGAACTTCGCTGGGGCCTCTCATTTTCTAAGCGAAGTGCTTAGAAGCTTCGGTGATAACCGAGGCTCACACCAAAGCTTTCATATCCGCTGGCACCGATGCCATCGTAGAAAGCTGAAGTCGAGATGGTATCCAGGGCCTCCCGGGTATGGGTCATCCCGAGTTCTACACGACCGCGTCCGCCTTCATAGTCCGGCGATACCGTTGTCGCATAACCGCTTCCACTGCTGTGCGACCAGATCCCCGAGGCACCGCCGCGGATTTCCAGTGTACCTGAGCTGATATAAACCATCTTACTGAAATCCATACCAACCTCGACTTGTCCGAGCTTTACACCTTGCTTAGGCACAGTGTTCCCCAAAGAGTCGATATAGGACATCTGATCTTCAGTCGCATAGGACGCATCAAAGAAGGGGGTAAGTGTTGTTTCCCCATACTCCAGATCACCCGCCACTTTCATCTGAGCCAGCAAGCGACGTGTGCTAAAGCTGTCCTCATATGTGCCAAAAGGCGAAATCTCGTTGCTGCTTTCACCGTAGAGCAACCGACCCTCAAAATAGAGGGGGTGGTTCGGTGCTTTTGCAGCGAAATACGGACCCGTCATCCAGCCTGTGCCAGATACAGTCGCATCTCCGGTTTCTTCTTCGATATGGTCGAGCTGCAGCATGCCACCAAGCTTCAGGTTCTCGTTGATCGCTTTGTGACTACCAATCACGCCAAGCATATAGCTACTCTTGCTATCGCCATCGCTCGCCCAAGATCCCGTTGCCTGCACCCAAACCGGAAGATCCGGATCAGAAGCAAAGTCAAACAGACCTCGACCCCGGGTGACGCTGAGATTCAGCTTGCCGCGCGCATCTCCTGACATAAACGAAGTCAGATCAGGTTGATTGCGAACCAGTTGGTTTGCACGGGTTTGCATATAACCAGCGATACGTTCTTGGGTCTGCTCAACGGTGACATCCGCAATGCTGACTTCATTCGATGCCAGATTGCCGTTGCCAAAGTTATCAACCGCAATATCGGATGGAACCGATACGGTGATATCTCCACTGCCGCTTGCCGTAAGCTCCGCAACATAGGTCGCGCCACTACCGCTCAAACCTGTAACAGTCGCGTTCGTGGCAACAATATCTGAAGCCTCGAACCCGGACACCTCTTCAGAGAAGGTAACCGTTACGTTGAACCGACCGGTTGCAGCCAGAGTATCAGGCGCACCTGTGATGCGAACCTCAGGTGCCGTGCCATCATAAACCAGCGTCACTTCATTTGATGCGACGTTTGGATTACCCGCTTCGTCCGTGAAGACATTTGCAGGAACAGATACGCTGAACATGCCGTCATCATTAGGCATCAGAGATACGACGTAGTTGCTTCCCGATCCTGACAGCATTGCGACTGCATTGACCAACTTAAGGTCTTCTACAGTGAAATCCTGACTGTCTTCTGACAGTTGGATATCGGCTGTAAATTTCCCGTTCGAAGGACCATTTAGGTCTGCAATTGTAGCTGTCGGAGATTGGTCGTCACCGACATAATCAAGGACTACGATGGGAGATTTATTTCCTGCGCCGTCCATTGCCATGACCTGGATCTTGCCTGAACGCTGAGGCTTTGAAGATTGCACAACAAACACACCTGATTGCGGATCGACCTTATCCTGGACGTTGCTTTGATCAGGGAAGGTCACATAGACAGTACTTCCTGGTTCAGCCTGACCGCTAACCATGGCATTGCCATCAGCGGATGTGGCAGTCTTAGAAATAACAGGCTCTTTGGGGCCTGTGACATCTGTCACTGTCACAGTGAAGGACTGAGGTTCAGCCTTATTGCCAGATCCATCCTGTGCGCTTACCGTAACAAGGGTAGCTCCTACAGGAAATGCATGCGGATTTGCGATCTGCTGCGATCGGATCGAGAACACGGGCGTAATGACTTCGCCAGAGTTGTCGACCACGGTTGCGTCCATTTGAACTGAAGCCGTGTGTTCTCCTTTGTCTGTGTCCACGTTAATATCAGATGTTCCCGAAATAACTGGCGCATCGGTATCAATAGGGGCTTTGACGGTGATCTCCACTGTATCCATCGCGGAGCTTGAAACACCATCATTCACGGTGAGGCCGAATGTCAAAACCTGGTCGGATTGGCCTGGCTTGACGTCAGGTGCCTTGAAGCTGGGACTTACATCTTCAGCATCGCTGAGAACCACCCCTTCAGGGGCATTCCAGATGTAGAGCAATGCCTGACCCGGATTGTTCGCATTGGAGGCAGAGCCGTCGAGACTTACTGTTGCACCCGATGCCACGGCAGTATCAGGACCCGCATTGGCTGTAGGCTGCACATCTTGCGGCGCCGTTACAGTGATAACGACTGTGTCCGCAACCGAGTCCGTTACGCCGTCATTGACAACCAGCTCGAAGGTCAGCTGCTGATTGTGCTGACCCGCAACGATTTCAGGCGCAGTAAAGCTTGGCTGTGCGGCAGTCGCATCACTCAAAGCAATCCCGGCAGGCGCGGTCCACCGATAGGTCAGCGATTGACCATCATTATTAGCGCTTGAGCCTTGTCCGTCGAGATTAACAGTGGTGCCAGATGCAACAGTGGCATCAGGACCAGCATTAGCCGAGGCCGGTACATCACTCGGGGGAGACACTGTAACAAGAACAGTGTCAGCCGAAGAGGCCGATACGCCGTCGTTAACGACAAGAGAGAAAGTTAGCACTTCATTGGACTGACCTGCAATAAGCTCAGGCGCAGTGAAGGTTGGCATTTGCGCAGTTGCGTCGCTCAGGGCGATGCCATCAGGAGCGGTCCAACGATACGTCAGAGTTTGACCTGTGTCGTTAGGGCTGGAGCCTGACCCATCAAGGCCTGTCTCTGCGCCAGAGTCGGCAGCACGATCCGGGCCTGCGTTGGCGGTCGGAGGTGTGTCCTGAGGCGCGGTGACAGTGATGACCACAGAGTCCGACTTCGAGTTCGATACGCCATCATTAACCGTCAGAGTGAAGGTGAAATGATAATCTTGCTGACCCGCCACAAGGGTGGGCGCGGTGAAGCTCGGCTGCACTGCAGTTGGATCATCCAGAAGATTTACATTGGGACTATCCCAAAGATAGGTCAGAGTCTGTCCGGCATCGTTGGGATCAGAGCGGGTGCCGTCGAGAGATACTTTGACACCTGAATTAACAGTTTCATCCTTACCTGCGTTGGCCGTGGGCGCCGTATTGACGGGCGGATTGATGGTAATTGTCACCTGAGATGCGTCAGAGGCGGCGCCATCATCATCAGTCACCACAAGGTCGAAGATATGCGTCACAGAGCTGTCACCATAGCTCAGGGAGCTGTCGGTGAAGGTCGGGTTTTGCGCAACACTGCTTGAAAGCGTAGCGTTGCTCGCATCGCCGGTCCCGCCGCTGCGGGACCAGCTGTAGCTGGCAATGGTGCCATCGCTGTCAGTGCCGGAACCTGAAAGGGTGACCTGTGTTCCGGATGTAATGGACTGCGCTGACCCTGCATGGGCAACAGGAGCTTCATTGGCGGCTGGCACAGATCGGCTGCCAATTTTAAATTCATGGGCGCCAGCAGAAAGACTTCCAGATGCCTGCGTCAGCACGAAACTGAAGCCGATGTAATTGTCATTTTCAAATGTCGAATCTGCGCCATTTTGTTGCAGATCCATAACCTTATCTACGCCCACCGAAAGACAATATGCGATTGCAGCCTCGGTGATTGGATTAAAGGCATTGTGGGAATTGCCAGAAGCATAATATGAACCCCCTGGCATGTAATCACTAAGGTCATGCATCGAAGACATGATGACATAGGCAAGCTTATCCGCCTCTCTTACTTGGGCTTCTACTTGGCAATTGCCAAAATTGTACCCTTGGATACCATCATCACTTGAGTTAAACGCTGCCGCCGCACTGGCTTGGAAAAATGCGCCGGTTAGCGCGAAACAAAGAAGTTTACGCATATTTTTAGTCCTCCCTGGACAAGGCAATAACTGCCGAAATCAGCCTTGCGTATTGGCGTTGAAGTCCGCTCGGCTGGTTCAAAAAATAAAGAAGCCCTAATCTGAGGTCAGGGCAGCGCGCATCGCAAAAATAAAAATCCAAAACGAAAGGCTTTATTCGCATTGCCAAAGAATGCGAATAAAAATGAGTTTATTTTCGGCATGTGAAAATTAAAAAAAGCCGGACTCGAAGCAAATAAATTTGCGACGGGCCCGGCGGAAGTGTTATTTTAACCTATGCGGTTAAGCCGGAGACTTAGTTGCCGACTTTTTTGATCTGACCTTCCAGATCGGTCACCATGTCGCTGACGCCATATTCTTCAGACATGGATTCAATCTGCGTCATGAGTTTGGACAGCGCACCGGTCTTTGGCGTGAAGGCAGAAGCCTGGGCGTTCTTGACATAGTTGACGATCTCTTGCGCGTCGGCAGCGGCCCATGGGTCGGTGATCTTCGAGATATCGTTCACGAAAAGCAGAGCTTTGGAGCACATCGCGCGAGTGGTTTTAGTTTCGCCAAAACCAAACCATGCCAGTTCATAAGGCGCTTTCCGGTTCAAATAATAAGCATCATCGCCGCGGGCGACGTCGGGGCTCAGAACACCGAAAATATTCATATCTTCTTTTGCCGCGATATTCACCAGGCCCGATGTTGGGTTCGGGTAGGCGTAGAAGAATCCAACCGTTCCGCGGTTTGCAGGGTTATTAACCGTCGCAACAATCGATTCAGAACCTTTGACATATTTGAAAACCGGCTCACCGGAAAAGTTGCTGTCCTCGGCGTAAAGCTTGTTGATGAAGGCTTCCGATCCGGAGTTTTCAGGCACAACCCAGGTCACGCGGTTCGCGTTTTGAACAACATCGCCCCAATTGCCAATGCGCGGCTCGGCTGTAAAGGCCATAGCGCATTCGCCCGGCAGGTCGTTGCGCAGAATGGTGGCACCACTTGGCTTGACCGCATCATATTCAAGACCGCCCTGACCGATGCCAAAAGCAATGGTGTTGCCGGTGGCAGCAACTTTATTGGCGTTGTCGACGGCGCCATTCGAAGGCACGAGCATGATGCTGTAACCGAATTTGTCGGCCACAGGCTTCAGGAAGTCAGCGACGCCCTGGCCAATGCCCTCATGGTAGGTCGAGCCCTCACCCGAGGTGCCTTCGCCGCCCCCGGTGTAGATTACAATCTGATCGGCCATCGCGGCGCTCGCGACACCAAATGTCATAGCTGCGGTCAAGAGAAGTTTTTTCATGGTAGTCCTTTTAGGTCTGCTTCGTTCGTGGTTTGGATACGAGTTTTTCGCCTCGTAACGAGGATATGGGTATGTTTGCGAGACGAAAAAAAAAGCGCCGCATCCCAAAAGGGGCGCGGCGCTCTGATCATGTTTTTATTTGATCCGCCCTTTTTGGCGACCTCAAGGGCCGCAGGCGGGGTCATTTAACACGAAAATCCCTGGCTAATGAGGCACTCATCGGACTTGCTACGGTAGGTGTTTGGGTGGCCTCCGGCGATGCGTTGAGCCCAGGGCAGTGTCAGCTTCCCCGACACCGGGCTTTATCAGGTCATCCCTGACAATTCTTATAATAGGGAGAAAAGCAACCTCAATCAACTTGTCCCTTCGCGTTTTTGCGAAGGCGGGCTGTTGCGGGCTGCGGCCTCATTTGAGGGCCGCAGTCGTCAACAAACCGGTTCGCTTTTCTCTTCTTCTTAAATGAACATGGGATCCAGTGCTGAAATCAACGCAGTCGGATCCATGCCTTTGTACCAGCCTGAGGTGCTGACGGCGTTGAGTTCCACCAGTTTGACACCAGAGGGCATTTCCACAAAATCTGCCGTGAAGATCTGCTCCGACATCTCAAGCAAGGTGCCGACGCGTCGAGCAGCTTCGATCACAGCCTCAGGCACTTCGTGGTTCTCAGCGTTGTCGTCCCAGCCATAGCTGGCGGAAGTGACAGGTTGGCTGTCCACGATCCACACACGGTACTCAGCGGCCGGTAAAGCCTGCGCCGGGGCAATAAGGCACAGCTCGGTGTCTGATATCCCAGCTGCCTGTGTCATCATGTGGTGCTCGTCTCTCAATGCGTCGATTGTGACCGCAAATCCGGTGAAGGGCTTGAGGGAGGAGTCAGGGCGGATGAAGACCCCTTCAGGGTAAAGCTCACTTAAGGGGGCGGCCCGGTCAAGGATGCGCCCCCATGGAAGATAGATGCCGCCTGTATTCAGCTGAATGTTTTCCGGGACAAGAGAGCTGTAGTGACTGTGCCGCAGGAAATCTTTCGGCAAGACGACGCCGCGTGCGAGAGTAGGGCAGGCGCGCAGGATATGTCCCGCGACGGGCAAGGAGCAAAAGACCAGAGGTCGCTCTCCTTGATCGGCAATCACGCCGTCGATCCTGGATACTTGATCGCGCCAATCCTGAAGATCAATCGTGCTTAAGGAAATCCCAAGCGCCTCGGCTGCAGCAGCAATGTCTGCGCTGCGGGTAATTTCTTTTTGTACAACGAGATGAAGGGGGGACATGTGAATAATCTCCAGGGGAGTGCGCGATTTTAAGCGGCAATCTGATTGGTGAGCCAGGCGCTGAACTCAAGCATGGTGTGATTGGATATGCAGGCCTTGCTGGCAGCCTTCAGTTTAATCTTTACCGACGTTCCCGTTTCGGGATCAAGAGCATGAAGGGTGAACCCCTTCCAGTCGCCCTCGCTGTAAATCATGTCGATCTCGTCACTGAACTTTTCGTGCGTGATCTCGCGCGTCGCCTCAAAAGTATACTTGATGTCTTGCATGACGGCGCCGAGGTCTGTGCTGGACACCATGTTTTCTTCGTAATCGTAATTGTAATGTGCGGCGTAAATCATCGGCATGTCCTGTGAGCTTGAATATTCTTGCGTTTTGACGCGGAAGACCTCAGCCTTCGACTGCCGCAGGAGCGGTGATGCGCTTTTGAATGGCGCGCAAGACTTCGAGGTCTTCTTGGCCAAGAGTGTCGCCCTCGAGATCGAGACCAGCAATCAGCCGCAACTCACTCGCAGCATTTTCGACATCTGTCTGAAAGTCATGAATGACATTGGCAGCGCTTTTATCATCGTGATCATTCGCGTCATAGAAAATATCGGCGCTGTTGCCAGCTTCAAGGTTGTCGGAAAGGGTGCAGTTGGCCATGGAAAATACTCCTGTAAAAAATGAATGGATCGCGCATCTGAAAGAGCGCGATCCTGAAGGTTGATCATCTAAAGAGGCGATGGTCGCTTTAAAGAGCGATTACGGGACCGCGAAAACTGGCGCAGGGAGCCGGCGGCTCAATTTTGATGTGCGACAGACCAGGGAAGATGCCATAGCCCTCAGAGCGCCCAGCCGGAAGCTGCAAGACATGTGTGGCGATTGGATCAGGTTCTTCGGGCGTCAAAAATCGCGTTGAGTTTGGCTCCGTGCCGGCCTCTATGTGAAAAATCTGACCTTGTGCATCTGCAAAAATCATATCGAGGGAGGCTGGCGTGTCTTTCATCCACAAGACGGGATTTTGGTCGCCCTCAAACTCCAGCAAGACCGCCGTGTCGGGATGCAGATCTTCTCGCCCTTGAAGCCCTTGAAGCATCTCATGCGGATTTGACGGGACTTCAGCGATAAGGCGGTATTCGACGAGCTGAGGCTCCGCATCCAGCGCGTAGGGTGCATCACTGTCCTCACCAACGATCGTCAAGAGACTGCAAGAGGCAAAGCGTGTGTCCGGCGCCATCTTGAGGGCGTTGATCTCTTCTTGCGCCACCGGTTGAGGCGCCTCGCGCGTGACTTCCGGCGTCGAGGCTGCGCAAGCTGATAGAAGACCCGCCATTAGGATCGATATTGTGGAAATGCGTAGCATAGGGGCTCCGATTATTTGAATATTAGCCATCCCGAGGGCCGATCCTTCTCTAAAAGGGTCGGCTGCGGGTGGCCGTGATGTTGATCCACTCTGTTTGCGTCCCAGAGCTGTCGGGGCACTCAGAGATGTAGGCTTCAACCTTACTGCCTTTTGGCATGACGGACCGAGTGAGGTCGAGGATCTCTTCAAGCTCGAAAAAGCTCATGGGTCGCCCGCGGCTGTCCATCTTTTCGCCGCTGCCGCGCTTCACCGCAAAGGCAAGCACACCGTCTTCGGTAAGGCTGTCGATAAGGCGGGGCAGGACCTCCTCCACCTCTGCGCGCGGAAGGTGTAATAGCGAGGCCAATGCCCAAATGCCGTCCCAAGAACCAGGAGGGTCGCCATAATCGCGAAAATCGAGCCAGCGCGGCTCTACCCGGTGGCGGGTGTTATCGCGTGCAGCAGCGACCATCTCTTTTGAGATGTCGAAGGCGCCGACCTGAAACTTTTGCCCGAGCAGCCAGCAACTGTCGCGTCCTGCACCGCAACCTGCGTCCAAAACGCGGGCTTTAGCAGGTAGGCGCGCCGCAAACTCTTTGAGAAATGGAGAAGGCTCCATATTCAATGAGGCCATTTCGAACGCGTCAGCGTTATCATCATACCAGGTTTCAGCGAGAGACCAGTCGATGTCTGGTGTGTCGTTACGTGTCATTTATGAAGTCTTTCTTGCTGCCTACCAATGATATTGGAGCAGCGTGAACTTTGGGGAAGCTTAGTCCCATGTTTTTGAAAGGCTGCGCGACCGCTTAGGTTGAAAGAGCCGGAGGTTTGGCGAGGGCATAGACACAGTCAATCCATTCGGCATCTTTGCCGGCAGCCATCAGCATTTTCCTCAGACGCGCAGGGGCAGAGACAGCGACATGATTTGAGACTTCAGGATTCGATGGATCGAAGTTGACATATGCCGCCACCAAAGCGCCAATATCATATCCAGACAGGCGGTCGCCCGAGAGGTCATTTTGAATGTATTCATGACCCTTGAAGCGATCGAGGTCTTGCAGGGCGCGCAGACATTTCTCAAATGCCTCCATGACATCGTCTTTATGGCCGGTTACATCATAAGATCCTGCTGTGACCTCTACCTGGGCAGGTTCGTCTTTCGTGCAGGATGAAATGGTGGTTTCAGTTTCAAATGACGTTCTCAGGCCAAGCCAAATGTCTTGAATGAGTCCCTCCAGGTCCTCCCTTTCAGCTTGTGACCAGCTTTGCTCTGGGGACATGTCCCTGTAGTCCACCCATGGGTTCACAGCTTCTTCAAGGTAGGTGAAGATCTCGATGTGAAGCATCTGAGACTCAAGTCTGTCCTCCTGGAAGGTGTTATCTTTTGGTGTGCCATATTGATGGATATGAGCAACCGACAGCGCGATAACATACGAATACTCTCCAAAGGACAAATCATCTTCGTATTTGGCGATTTCGGAACCGGACACGTAGGCTGTTTGGCTCATCCGGCCACGCAAGGTGAACCAACAGAAGGAGAGATCCGAGAAAACAAGGAGCGCTCCATATTCAGGAGCAGTTTTGAGATGCTGATAGCCTTGCAGGGAAGCGATAGATGGCAGAGAGATTAAAGCCGCCACATCGGTTTTCAGACGTCGCACGATTTCAGCAGCCTGACTGACAGAGGGAAGATCTGCGCCACTTTCCTCAATGGCCTTAATCAAGGCGCCCGCGCGAGAAATGTTGCCGGGCGCTTTTGTGCTGCGAGACATTGCGTCTGCAATGATCGTTACTGGGTAGTTCGAGCCATCTGTCATCTGCAATCTCATTGTTCTGGCTTATAAGTCTGAGCCTGCCTGCGTCGCAAACACGCGCAGGAAGGGTATGACTTTTGCAAAGCTATCGCTCAGGTCACTTTTTCCCGACCCATTTCTCCGAAACATGCAGTTGCAAGCACGCGATGATTTGACCGCACTCCAGTACTTGTTGCTGATGCAACAGGTTCGCTGCGGGTGCTGTGCTGGCGAAGTCCGCTTAGATGGAAGGTAAGCTGATAGAGACGATCTTCGGGTATTGGAGGCTGAAGAAGGTTTGGGTCGCGCATGATTTCCCGCACATTTCCAAACCCTGTTTTGACGCCCATCCCTGAGCCTTGGCTGGAGGCATATGTGTAACGGTATTCAGCGTGTTCGATGAGAATGTAAGGCCTCCCGAGCATCTCAGGCTTGCGGGTGTTGAGAATGACTGATGCATCAACATATGCGGAGTTATTGACGAAAACCCAATCTGCGAGTGTTTTAAGCCATGGCTTGCAAAGAGCGATCTCGTCATCTGAAAACCACCGCTGGGGCAGATAGGGCAGGGTGACTACGCCTGGCGTCTCAGGAGGGGCTCGATCGAAGGGTTGAACCACATAGGGTAATGCGTCAAAGGCGGCCCGGAGCGTGTCAAGATCGGCTTCGAGGTTGGTGAGCGCTACTCCACCATGCTCTCTAATATTGGGATCGGATGCAGACGTCTTCGGCAAGCATGTCTGGTCTTTGCGCAATCGGAATGAGACTTGAGCTTCAGGCTTGCCGATGGAGCGCACTACGGGCACCGGATCGCGACTTTCCTTGCGGATACGGAAGATCATAGGAATGGCTTGAACACGGCCTTCGATCTCTCGCCCAACGATGGCAGATTGATCAGAGAAGAGCAGACCGAGCATCTCATTCTTGCGCCAGATAAAAACTGGCGAGAAGGCGCTTTGCACCTGGCAGGATGGATCAGCACTGAAATGAGTAATCTGAGTGGCGCGCGCAGAAGGTGCGCTTAACCCAGGTAAGGGCTGTGTAAAATGCTGGCGCCATGCTTCAAGGGTGCGGGCAGCCATGGTCTCTTCACGCTTGTCTCGCGCAACGAGGAGCACGCCCAGTGATTTACGGATGTTATCGGGAAGGATGTAGTCAGGCATTTCGGTCTCCCCGATATTTGCTTTACGCCATCTAATCCGGCGGCTCGATGGTGATTGTAGTTGGCGGCGCGCAGGTTTTTCGACCAGCCTCCGAGTGAAGCGCAGGCTTGGTTGAAACAACCTGAGACAGAAAGACAGACAGATCAAAAGATACGGCTTCGCGTCCCGCCTCCTGGAGATCTTGAAGAACCATTGGAGCTGCAATGTGAGGTAGTCTTTTGCGAAATATGTCATCTCCCTGAGAGCGGGTCATGTCAGACAAGCGTCTTAGAGCGATTACACCAGAGCACAGGCATATAAGGTCAACATATATGCCAGTATCCTTTTTGGGGTTGAGACCCATGATGGAGGGCAGTGACCTTCCTATAGATTGCAGGACAGGATCTTGCGCTGCATGTATCATAGCAATGCTGGCTGTGGGTATACACAGCCCATCAAGATCAAATATTGATCGACGATAGATACCTTGATCTTCGCATATCCATACGTGGGTTCCCATAGGGCCTTTAGTCTTACCGGCACTGTCTATTATGTAGCTCGAGGAAGCAGCGACGAGATCTCCATGTCTTGCGTCTCTTATACCTTCAAGCAAATGCATAGCATCTGTCGTTTGCTGTTTGAGGGCTGGGTGAAGTCGGGCTTTAACTGTGAAGTAAGCTCTATCCACTTTTAAGCCTTGTATGTGGTGCGCCTGCCTTTGTCATGGAGAGTACCTTCGTGTCTATTAATAATGAATAATGAGTTAAGTATTTTTAAACATAACTGTTCTTACCGATTCGCCGTCTATCCTGTCGACAAAAACCTAACGGAAAGATCAAAAATCCTGTTCAGGTGTTGCTCCGATCAGATAATGAGCAACGCCAATATAAATTTTAGCATCAAGAACAGGCCCTGAGACCCGTTCTTGATATTGTTTTTGATAAGCCCTTCACACGTAAAGGAATGAAGATATCAGCTGAAGACGCGGTCAGTGCCTGAATAGTTCGCTTGGGCTGCTTCGAAAAGGAATGACCCTTCGTCAACCCGATACAGCGAGAGCTTATTGCCAAAGACGCAGCCGGTATCCAGGCACAGAACACGATTTTTATACGTAGGCTCTGTATGGATAACATGGCCATGGATAACAGGGTCTTTGCCTTCATAGGTCTCGGCCCAGTCATCACGGATGAGCCAGCCTTCAGGATCAACTTCCTCAGAAGGATAGCCGTAGACAGAACGGTCGAACGCCTTTCTGGTGATCTTACCCTGAACACTCTCCCTGGCCGAACCATGCGCCAACCACATAGAGGAGGCGCCTTCATAGGAGTGCTCCCATGTCAAAGGCACGCGAACCTGGTGAGGGACAGTCATATAGAAGGATAGCACAGAGTGTAGGAAGACTTCCCCCAATGGAACGATCTGATCCAAGGTGGACTGCAGACTATCAGGTACCGTGACCTTGCGCCCCATTAGGTAGCGCACAAGCTTCCAATCGTGGTTGCCCATGACAACTGTACCAGTGCCTGTCTTATGTAGACCCATTGCCAGACGCAGGACTTGATCAGAGTATGGACCTCGATCTGTGAGATCTCCAATCAGTACGAGCTTGCGCCCTTCGGGGTGGTAAATAGCAATGGGAGCGGTACCGCGAGGGTCGAACTCTCCAATGAGATAACCGGCCTGCGAGAGGAGCACCATCAGCTCATCCATACATCCGTGGATATCGCCCACGACATCAAGGCGACCTTCACCCACTTCGAGTGTCTTCACAAAAGGAGTATAGGTGAAGCTCTCTGTCACGGGAGGGGCATTGGAAAGAGCGATGTTCATTTCAGGATCCATTTTATCTGTCTGTCTGTCTTTCAAGTCAGTTTTTGAAAAGTGCGTGTGCTGTGAGTTTGTCGTGCTGTGAAATGGCGGTATCCAGGGATCCGGCGAAAATCGTCCAAGGGCGAATACAAGAAAGCAAAGCGCTGCGCTGATCTGCTTTGACAACCGCTTGTCCAGAAAAATTAAACAGGAAGGAAGGGGCCTTCTCATGACGAAGAAGGTCTCTGTATGCCGCCTTTATTTTGGACGACATTTCCTTGGAGGCCCGTCCTCCACCATAGGCGTAGACATTGATTGAGGCCTTTGGCGTTTTGCCATCCTGCCTGATCTCACTTGTGCTTACTGTGATGTCCAGGTGTTGCACGGGCAGATCTATTGTTACTCGAAGTTGAATGAAGGCGAGTTGATAGAACCGTGCCGCCTGCTTGTACTGTTCATCTGTGAAACCAGTGTGCTCCATGACCGCCGGCCAGCCCCAGGTCGCCCCCTCCAAGGAAGGATCAGGGGGCGGTAAATCTTGCCCAAATACACCGAAGTTCGACACACCGTTGGGAAGAGCCACAAGCGGCGCCTTACTGATTTCCTCGGCCCAGGATGAAACTTCTCGCCTCAGCTGACTATAGATTGTACCGATGTCATTCTTGCAGCTCATATTTGGGTAGGGCCCAACCAGCATGGGAAATGCGGGCGTGCGGCTGTTCGGATTTGCCACAAGCATGGCTGTATCGCCTTTGGGGACAACCGAGAGCTTATAGGTCTCGTCACGAAGCCGGGGTTTCGCTCTGTTGGAGAGCTTGAAGACGATAGGAAGAATCCGGATCAAAGGATGCGTAAGATCCTCTCCGCAGTCAGTTTCATACTGTCCAATCAACGCTGAGCGATCGGTATAGAGGACGAGTATGCGTTCAATCTCCTCGCCGTTCACCTGACTGTTAAATCCGATGAGCTGAGCGGGAGATGGAGATCCGGTTACGCCTTTATGGATATTGTTGTGTGTGACAAGCAAGGGCGCAGGAAAATGCACCCGACCCAAGGCAAGCCCGGGGAAAATATCTCGCGAGTTTGCGGCAATCACAATGAATGATCTTAGAGCTGCCCCAGCAATCGAGGAGCCGACCGTCTTCATGGGCTTGAGCAGAAGATCTTCTGTAAAGGGGTGATCCCTATTGGGCTCGAAGCTGAATGTTTTATGCATCAAGGGTGCTCCCGAAAATGTGTCGGCTGTCGAAGACTGCGGCCGACACCTTTTGGGGTCAGCTATGGGTTAGAGGTGGTTCCTTGCGTCCCCCATCGGGCAGTTTTGAACTCGTTCCCAGCTTGAAGGTTTCACTTTTTACGAACTGAGGTCTGCCAATCCCATTTTTGGATATACTCGAAGAGGCTTTCTCGCGGAAGGCGTGCATGTCCTGACTGGCCGTGATTGGTGTCGGTTTTGTATGAGGTGCAGGAGCCTGAGATCGGGGTACACTTTGCGACTGTGTCTTTCTTTTGCGCAGAAGACTTTTAATCCAGAGTAGCCCGCCGATTACCAAGGTTGGCGACAGAAGGACAAGCATATCCATTAACATTGGGATGTCCCTTTATACGTAGCGCCATCCGGCAAGCGTTTTGAGGCAATGTAGAAAATCGTCTGTCCTTCATGAATCTGAGCGTCGGCATCAAGGGTGATGATTGTCTCAGCACCATCAGCAGAGCGATAGCCGATCAAGGTGGCGCGATGGGCGTGTCTGAGCCAATCCGATAGGGCTTCGATCTTGATGTGATCTGCACCTGTAAAGACCAAAGATCCCAAAGTGCCATCGAGCTTGGTCGACACCAGATGACGCAAAACTTCACCCGCGCCCGGGTCAGACAAGGCCCGCGCCACCTGCTCTGTAGAGATCGACGTGACTACTTCGATTTCCGGGCAGTGAGCTTTGACCAGATTGGCATTCCCATCTTGCCTAAAATAGGCAACGACATGGCCCTGAGGAGACAGAGCAGATGTTGCGAGACAGGCTGAAAGGCTTTCGTCGTCATCGTGGCCCAAAACAACAACAAAATCGGCGCTCTTTACGCCGGCACGCGCAAGATCATCTTGGCAAGACAGGGAGGAGGCACGCACAAATTCCCAACTCTGTTGCTGGCCTGAAAGATCCTGGGTCGCCACGATGACCACATCACGACTGCCGTGAAGCCTATGGGTTTCTTCGAGTAGTTTTGCCGTCTGTCCCGGAACATGGCCAATCACGACCACATGTCCGGCTTTGTTGGCGTAGTTGCCATAACCGTTCATAGTTTTCCTCATTGAGACTGTGATAGCGCCCACGATTTTGCCGATCATGAGCGCAAAAAGAGAGATGGCCCCGGGGATCACCCAAGTTGCTGTAAATATTTTGCCGCCGTCACTTATGGGAGAAAAATCGCCAAATCCGACAGAGCTGCCGACGACGATGTAGAAATATATATACTGGACGGCGCTCTCTATCAGCGCAGTTTCCCCAAGGAGTCGAAATCCTGCATAGGTGATGAGCGCATGCGCAAAGGTGATACCAAGTGCCATAGACCACCGCATCTCTACGGCTTGGTACATTAACTTTCTCAGTATGCGGGCAAATTGATTTGGCGCGAACATGTTAACCCTGGCCTGCGTAATAAAAGGGGCGTCTAATAATAATGTGGGATCAGGACCAAGATCGCGGAAATGCCCTTAAGATGCGCCCGTCAGTCTTTGGCGCGCAGCGTTACGGATTTCGATTTGATGATGTTTTGAGATCTCGCTCAGAGCCACTTTGCGGCCGTAACTTTCTTGGGCGCGCGGGGTGTTTTGAAGGCGCATCAATGCAGCACCTTCAGCCACGGCAAAAAACAAGTCTTCCCCGACAATAGGGAGTGCTTGAGATATCAAGTCCAGATGGCCCGCTGTTAGATTGGGCTTGAGGCTAACAATGATAGCTTCCGCCTCATCAAAGGGCGCGAATACAAAGATCTCGACGCAGAGCCCAAGGATTTGCGATACATGGTCCGCGGCATCACTTTTGGTTGCACGAAGCAAGACTTGAATATCATCCGCAACCCGGGGTGAGACTTCAGTGAAATCCAGTTTTACAGTCTTGCAAAGCGCTTGATGACCAGAAACTTGTTTGGTCATGGCGAGATGCGCGCCTCGAGGGCACCTTGATAGGAAGCTATGGTCACGGCTCTTAGCCCCAGCGACGCTTGGGCCCGCTATCGACATGTGTGAAGTTGTCGTAGCGACCCACGCCACCGACCCACAATGTCATGGCCGCTTTGTGAACGCTGGACGGCCTGACTGAATCGTTGGCAATATCCAAGGCTTTGCCGCGCATGTGGTAGGACTGCTTGGCGGCTCCTGGGAGAGACGCATTGGTAGCGGGACTGCGGTAGCCTGAGTTCAGCTTGAATGGGGTGGAGGTATCAATCATACGCCATATCTTCCAGACCGTTTGAATTGCCTTGGGGTCGATAGGTTTGGCTTCGTTTCGTCTCCAATCCCGAGCAAATTGTGCGAACTCTTCAAGCGCCTCTTGATTGAATTCACCGTTTTGAACAAAAGCACGATCATACCGCTCGCCATTGTGAGGGTTGATCATAGTTAAGCGACGCTCACCCGGGCCGTCGTCTGGGACATCTGTCGAGTAGTCCTCATCTCCATCGACAAGTCCACCGCCACCGGCGCCAGTGCTGCCACCGCCGCCGCCAAATGAGCCTGCCTCAGGAGGACACATGAGGGCAGAAACAGACGCCTTTGCCCGCGCCGGGATGGTCGCCGCCACCATGCCGAACCCGACTGCCGCTCCTTGCAGGACTTTACGGCGGGTAAGCAATCCAGATTCGCGTTCTTGGTAATCGTCGAAAATTTCTTCTGGGTTCATTGGGGCGCCTCATTCATTTTTAAGGTGCCGTCGCATGCCGAATGGCAATAAGTATTCGCTGCAAACTGTCCGGCACATTACGACAACAGTGTTTTCGAAGAGGAATTAGGTCCGCAAAGCCCCTTCGCGAAATCGCTTAAGGTTCAAATTTATCGAAATTTGAATGCGCTTTGCTCAGCCCACCCGTGAGGCATCACTGATGCGAAAGAGGGTCGGTATAAAAAAGGTGATTTCCAATTTCTGCAACACGCGGCATGGCGAGGCGCCATCGCGGCTTCACGGCCCGGGTGTGATAATGGTCTGCGCCACGCAGTTCTGGCATTGGGCCATCCATGAGGATTTGTGCTGCAATATTAATCGCGCGCGGCCAAGACTTCTGCCAACCGTCTTGCTGTACAATCGAAGGGTATCCGTAACGCGATTCCATAAACGAGAACTGGACTGGACGCACGACATCGCAGGGTGTTGCACCCCAGCGATCAGGCACCTTGGCCCGCTGCAAAACAACAGAGGCCACTGCGCGTTGCCCCTTTAAAGACTCTCCTCGCGCCTCAAAGAATATAGCTACAGCTGTACAGCCAAGAGCGGTCTCATTCCGCAGGCTTCTGGGTGGCGAAGCAGCCAGGCGCCGAGCATCTTTACGCATGTTCTCAACGCGTTTACTGTAGTGATCGCTGCTGGATCCGGAAAACATCCTCGAGAGCTTTGGAACATCAAAGCTGGATTTGTGCGCGCGACTTGTCTCGATTTCAACATCTTCAGGAAAAAATGAAACCATGGTGCCGCCGGCCTGCGCAGCGGGGGCTGCAAAAACCAAGGCGGCACAGATCAGTGATCTTAAATATTTGATTTTCATGAATGGCATCGTTTTTGATAAGAACTATGCCAATGACAAAGGGAAAAAAATCGCAGACATCAAATTGAAACCTTCCCAATTTCGGGATACTTTTCTTCGGGGGCAGCTTTCAGAGTCATGTCTTTGTTTGCGATGTAAATCTCACGGAATGCGTACCCTTCGCCTTGAGGAGACAGAGTTAAAGCCCGCAAAGGACCCCCTTGATCGACGCTCTCTTCCAGGCAAAAGGTACCAATGCCGGCAGCGATAGGCCGTCCATTTGGATTTCTGTGGCCGTGGATTTGAATGAGCTTTTTGGGTCCTGGGATGCGCCCTTCCAGAACATTTCTTTCCCACGCTGCATCCACATCAAAATGTGCTGAATCCGTCCCCAGCTGAAAATGCTCAGCAGCAAAAAGCGCCAGAGCTTCAGGAGGCTGCGCAAACCCACCATGTGTGGCCAGAATATCCAGCCCGCGCCAGTGAAAGCGGGCCGCATCAACCGTGTGGTCAAGGAAAGCTCTCGCGTCTTGTTGGGTGATACCTGACGCCTGAAGGGATGGTAGGCCAGTGCTATAGAATGCTTTTTTTGTGGTGTCTACGCCACGCGCCCAGTCAGACAAAGAGCGCTCATGGTTACCGGTGAGAAAAAAGCAGTTCGGATGTGGCGCAAATTTATCCAAAAGCGCCCGGATAACCCCTCCTGAATCGGGACCTTTATTAATGTAATCTCCGAGCATGATGTAGGCAGTATCTGATCTGACCTCGAAGTTATCGGTCAGTTGTGCGAGCGTGGCAGAGCAGCCGTGGATATCGCCGATAACGACGATATTTCTCCAGTCGCTTAGATCAATCACCTCAGGCTCGATCTGCTCAAGAATATCCTTGGCCTCGGCATTGCTTTGCCAAAAGATATCGGCACCAGTGGGGATGCCAATCTTGCGCTTCATATGCCTGATTACCCGATCAATCTCATCGGGACGGGCCTCACGGGACATTTTCAAGCGACGCTTGTGCAGCTCATCTGTACTGCAGGCATTCGTGAAATCCACAATCCGTGTCGTATAGCGATGTTTACGGGCCAGCTCGATGACACTGGCAATCATCTTATCGGCCGCTGAAGCTGCAGTTCGGGAGTAAGGGACGCCGGTGTCGGTTGGCCTGAAGGCAATCAGCGCCCCACGGCACATCTTTTCTTCAAGGATGGATAGAATGCGCCGCCGTATTCTTTGACGCTGCTGCGGATCCATACGTTTGCCGCCATTAGGGTCCGATACCGGTTCTGAAAATACTGTTTCCAGCATTGCTTGGTCGACAAGCCAAGGCGCGAGACCATTGGCTTTAATGTAAGATTTCCTGCCGCTGAGCTCTGGACCTCTAAGTATGATGAGATTGCGCATTTTGATATTCCTGTCGTGTTAATAGGAATATCGGTGCATTTTTGGCGGGACGGAAAATTAAGCCTCCTTGGGGAATGTCAGCAAATCGTGTTGGTCTGCCTTCGTTTCGCCTGAAACGGCCAATATAGCCTCTCCCACCCTTCCGGAGAGACCGTATGCAACAAACTCC
>Ga0207991_1000138_pt1 | contig 48623 bp, 50 predicted proteins | sample ETN07SmetaG_FD_185786 | JGI IMG/M metagenome (GOLD analysis project Ga0207991, IMG submission 185786) | Marine microbial and viral communities from oxygen minimum zone, Eastern Pacific Ocean - ETNP2014F14-07SV275 (SPAdes) (version 2) | ecosystem: Environmental > Aquatic > Marine > Oceanic ...
AATCTTATTTATATTGATATTAAAGCAAATAGCTTTTTATATCATATGGTAAGAAATATTGTTGGTTGTTTATTAGATATAAGTATAAAAAAGCATAAACCAAAATATATCAAAGATTTAATTTTATCTAAAGACAGAACAAAAGCTGGGAAAATGGTACTTTCTTCTGGCCTTTATTTAATGAGAATTGATTATCCTAAAAAATATAATATAAAATATAAAAAAATTTCTGGATTATTTAATTAATCCTTCCATAACAAATTCTTATATGTGATAAACTCATTTTATGGAAAAAACTACAGTAAAATTTTGTGGATTTACGAATACAGACGATATTCAATATGCTTTGGATTGCGACATTGACTATGTTGGACTGATATTCACCGAAAAGAGTCCACGCTGTATTTCAATTAATCAAGCTGAAAAATTATGCCAACTATGTGATGGTAAAAAAAAGATTGTTGGTGTTTTTATGGATCAGCCAAAAAAATTTGTTGATAATATAATAGATAATCTTAATTTAAATTTTCTACAATTTCATGGGAATGAGCCATATGATTACTGTAATAGTTTTAATCAGAAATATACAAAAACATTACATATTAATAATTCAGCTTATGAATTTAATATTATTAATAAATATCATGATGCTTATGCTTTTCTACTAGATACGAGTATTGGGAATATAAAAGGGGGGACAGGAAAAACTTTTGATTGGAGTTTAATAAATAAATATAAAAATAATAAACATAAGATTACCAAACCTTTAATGATAGCAGGTGGACTAAATCCTGATAATGTAATGAGTCTTATAAATCAATATAAACCATACGGGGTTGATGTTAATAGTGGAATAGAATCTAAAGTAGGTAAAAAGGATTATCTGTTGATGAAAAAATTTATAGAAAATGTAAGAATGTCAGACAAAGATTAATATGAAAAAAACTAATTATAGAATACTTCCAGATAAAAATGGGCATTTTGCAAAATTTGGTGGAAGATATGTATCTGAAACTTTAATTTTTCCTCTTACAGAGCTTTTGAAGGCATATAATAAGATTGCTAAATCTTCAAAATTTCAAAAAGAATTCAAAAAAGAATTACATGATTATGTTGGAAGACCCACTCCTATCTATCATGCTTCAAGAATTAGCAAAGAATTAGGAAGTTGTAATATATTTCTTAAACGTGAAGACCTCAATCATACAGGTGCGCATAAAATAAATAATGCACTAGGACAGGCAATGTTAGCTAAAAAAATGGGGAAAAAAAGAATTATTGCCGAAACAGGAGCTGGTCAACATGGAGTTGCTACAGCGACAGCATGTGCAAGACTTAATCTAAAATGTGTTGTTTATATGGGAAGTAAAGATATTCAAAGACAAAAAATCAATGTATATAAAATGAAATTATTGGGGGCTGAAGTAATTGCAGTCGATTCTGGATCTAAAACACTCAAAGATGCGCTTAATGAAGCATTAAGAGACTGGGTAACAAATGTTGATGACACTCATTATATAATAGGTTCAGTTGCAGGGCCTCATCCATATCCAATGATAGTGAGAGATTTTCAATCGGTAATTGGCCATGAGTCAAAACAACAAATGAAGAGTTTAATTAAGAAGAACCCCGATATACTTATTGCATGTGTTGGTGGTGGTTCAAACGCAATTGGTTTATTTCATCCATTTTTAAATGATGATGTTGAGATTATAGGAGTTGAAGCCGGCGGACTAGGTTTAAAAACAGGGAAGCATGCTGCACCATTAAATAAAGGGCAGCCCGGCATCTTGCATGGGAATAGAACATATGTAATGGAAGATGTAAATGGTCAAATACAATCTACTCATTCAATATCTGCAGGCTTAGACTATCCTGGAGTTGGACCAGAACATTCTTGGCTCAAGGATACCAAAAGAGTTAAATATGTAACCGTCACTGATAAAGAAGCACTAAAAGCATTTTATTATTTGACAGAGAAAGAAGGGATTATTCCTGCGCTTGAAACAGCACATGCTCTATCTTATGCATTTAAAATAGCTAAAACTAAAACAAAAAAGAACATTTTGATTAACTTGTCAGGAAGAGGTGACAAAGATATTGATACTATAGTATCTTTGAAACGGATGAAGGTGTGAATAGATTATCTAGTTTTTTTAAAAAAAATCTTTCTGAGGATAAGACTGCGCTTATAACATATCTAGTTTGTGGAGACCCAGATATAAAAACTACACAAAAAATTATGAAAACTATGGTTGACTCAGGAGTTGATGTAATTGAATTAGGAATTCCATTTACAGATCCAATTGCTGATGGTCCAATAATCCAAAAAGGTGTTGAAAGGGCGTTAAAAAAAAATATTTCTTTAAGTAATATTTTTTCATTAGTGAAAGAATTTAGAAAAACAAATATTTTTACCCCAATTGTTTTGATGGGTTATATGAATCCAATTGAGAAAATGGGATATAAAAATTTTTCAGCATTAGCAAAAAAATATGGTGTTGATGGTGTGCTTATTGTAGATTTACCTCCTGAAGAATCAGCAGAAATTAATTTAACACTTTCTAAAAATAATATATCACAAATATTTCTTGCTTCACCAACTACAGAAGCAAATAGATTACAAAATATAATAAATTCATCAAGTGGATATCTTTATTATGTTTCATTGAAAGGTATAACCGGGTCTTCAATAAAAAATTTTTCACCAATAAAAAATAATGTTGAAAAAATTAGAAAAATTTCAAAGAATAAAATACCTGTTGTCGTTGGGTTTGGAATAAAAAATAAAATAACTGCAAAAAATATAGGAAAATTTTCAGATGGTATAATTATTGGTAGTTCTATAGTAGAATTAATTGATAAAAACTATCATCAAAAAGGTATAATGTATAAAAAGATTAAATCATTTTTGGTTAATATTAAAAAGGCATTGGTATATAAATGAGTTGGTTAGATAAAATACTTCCATCGAGAATAAGGGCTGGTAATAAAAATAAATCTTCTGTTCCTGAAGGTTTATGGCACAAGTGTACAGATTGTGAAACTGTTATATATCATGCAGAATATGAAAAAAATCTTAATGTTTGTCCTAAATGTAATCATCATGGAAGGATATCTGCCAGAAAAAGAGCAGAAATATTTCTTGATGCCACAAATAAAGAAGAGATTTTTGATAATATTTCCCCAAAAGATATTTTAAAATTTAAAGATAAAGAAAAATATAAAGATAAATTAGTATCTACACAAAAAAAAACTGGAGAAAAGGATGCTTTGCTTGTTTTTAAAGGTACTATAAATAAGACTCCTGTAATAGTATGTATTTTTGAATATACTTTTTTTGGAGGTTCAATGGGATCCGTGGTTGGTGAAAAATTTTCATTAGCAATCAAAACATGTATACAAGAAAAAAAACCATTAATTTGTTTTTCTGCTAGTGGTGGAGCTAGGATGCAAGAATCTTTGTTCTCTTTATTTCAAATGGCTAAAACTAGTGCAGCATTAAATGATTTAGCAGCTGAAAAGCTACCCTATATTTCTGTCTTAACAGACCCAACAATGGGTGGTGTTTCAGCAAGTCTTGCTATGCTTGGAGACATCAATATAGCTGAGCCTAATGCTTTAATTGGGTTTGCTGGTCCTCGCGTTATAGAACAAACTGTTGGTGAAAAATTACCCGAGGGTTTTCAACGAAGTGAATTCTTGCAAGAACATGGTTCAATTGATTTTATTCTTAACCGCAATGAACATAAAGACAAAATATTTGAATTAATAACTTCTTTATTAAATAACAACAATGAAAGATCAGTTCCATAATCTTAAAGATTGGCTAGATTGGCAGCAAACTCTCCATCCTAAAAATATTGATTTTAAGTTAGAAAGGATAAAGTCGGTATACAAGAAGCTAAATATTAAAAGGATAGCGAAAAAAGTTATTATTATTGCAGGAACTAATGGAAAAGGATCTACTGTTGCTATTCTTGAAAGTATATTGCATGAAAATAATTTTTCTGTAGGTACTTTTACATCACCACATATATTGGATTATAACGAAAGGATTAAAATTAATAAAACAGAAATTGAAACTAAAAAACTGTTAGAAGCTTTTGATATAATCAATAAACTCAGAGGGTCAACCACTCTGACATATTTTGAATTTGCAACACTAGCAGCTTTCTATTTATTTGAAAAAGCTAACTTAGACTATGCTATTCTTGAAGTTGGATTAGGCGGCAGATTAGATGCTACAAATATCATTGATTCTGATTTATCTATTATTACTTCGATAGGTATTGACCATACCGAGTTCTTAGGATCAACTTTAGATAGCATTGCACTTGAAAAAGCAGGCGTTATGAGACCTTTTGCATCATGTATTTTTGCTGACAAAAACCCTCCTTCTGTATTACTTAGTTATGCAAAAAACCTTTCTTCAAATTTTTTATTTAATAGCAACGATTTTTTTATTAAAATTTTTAAGGATTCGTGGTCATGGAATGATAAATTTCTTAAAATAAACGATTTACCACTATTGCCGCTAGTAGGAGATTTTCAATATAATCATGCAGGAGCTGCACTAAAAGCTCTTAAAATAATTAACCCTGACATATTAAAAGATAAGGAAAAATTATCAAAAGGTTTTTTAAATATAGTGCTTCTTGGAAGATATCAAAAACTTTCTGATTACCCCGAGATAATAATTGATGTAGCTCATAATGCAGACTCTGCTAAAAAACTTAAATTGAATCTTCTAAAATTCCCCAAAAAAAGAACTATAGCAGTTCTAGGTGTTTTAATAGATAAAGATATATATAGTCTGACTAAGCCAATGGCTGGTATTATTGATAAATGGTTTTGTGGCACAATAGATAATGAAAGAGGAATGAATTCAGAAGAAATAAAAATTAGAATGTCTACTGGGGTTAATAAAAAATATATATCAACATATCTAGACATGGATTCAGCATTTTATGAAGCTATTAAAACACTCAAAAATGATGACCGATTGATAGTATATGGATCATTTTATACGGTTTCAGAATTTCTCCTATACCTTAAATATAATAAAAGTAAATTGGTAAATTACTAGATGAATAATAAGATAATATTTTTTTTTACTTTAGCTGTTATACTTATTTATCTTTTTGGGAATTCATTTATTAATTATTTAGAAAAATTTAAGAAAATCACTTATTCTCTTAGTATTCCTGAAAAGAATTCTAATATATCTAATTTTGATTTTGATAAATTAATTGAAGATAAAAAAATTAATTTATCTGAACAGCCACGCATTGAGAGAACAATTATTGAGTCTTGGGTAATCGCTTATCCAAAAATTAATAATATTAAAGATAAAGAGAATTTCATAATAAAACTCAAGAGTATCAGTATCACATCTATAATTAATATAAATATAGATAAAAAAATAGATAAAACTATTGCTATTGGCCCATTTGTTGATAAAGAAATGGCTCTAAATATTTCTACAAAGATAGAAAAAGCTTTAAAAAAATCAGGATTAATTAAGAGATTTAGTTATTAATGCCAATAGTTGATATAACAATTTTAATATTTATTCTATTTTGGTCTATTGTAGGATTGTTTAAAGGTTTTATTGCAGAGCTAATTGCGCTAATTTGTTGGTCCTCTGCCATATACTTTTCAGCAAATTATTTCTATATACCTTCAGATTATATTATGACTTTCATTAGTTCTGCTGAAATTTCAAACATCATCGCCTTTATTGGTATTTTTCTAATTACATTTTTTTTATCATCATTTATTGGTTATTTTGCTTCAAAATTTATCAATATAATTGGCTTTTCTGCCTCCAATAAAATATTAGGATTAATTGCTGGATTTTTTAAAGGGCTAATACTGATATTAATAGTTTTATATTTTTTAGATTTCACCGAGTTAAGTTCGAGCTTATATTGGGACCAGTCAGAATTTATACCCTATTTTGAAGATTTTATTCAAAAATATTTAAAATCTAATCATTCACTCTTTGATAGTTTCCGGTTAAAAATATAATATATAGCATATGTGCGGTATAGTTGCTGTTTATGGAAATACCAATGTGGTTCATGATATCTATGAGTCGCTTACAGTACTGCAGCATCGTGGACAAGATGCCTCTGGAATTCTTACAAACCATGAAGGGAAGATAACTTTAAGAAAATCACTCGGACTAGTTAGAGACGGCTTTAATTATAAACATATCAATAGATTGAAGGGTAATTTAGGTATTGGGCATGTTAGATATCCTACAGCTGGGCATGCAGATAATTCAGCGGAAGCTCAACCATTTTATGTAAATTCACCCTATGGAATAGGACTGGCTCATAATGGAAACCTGATTAACTCTTCAGAATTAAAAAATAATTTGTTTTCTGAAGATTTACGTCATATCAATACCAAATCTGACTCAGAAATACTTTTAAATATTTTTGCACATGAATTACAACTTCATCATAGTAAAGATAGCTTTATTCCAGATGATGTATTTTATGCAGTTGCAGGCGTTCATAGAAGAGTAAAGGGCGCTTATGCAGTCGTAGCTTTAATTGCTGACAGAGGAATAGTGGCATTTAGAGATCCTATGGGAATCAGACCTCTTTGTTTTGGAACAAGAAAAGTTAATGGAAAAACTGAAACAATGGTAGCATCTGAATCTGTAGCATTAGATTCTGCTGGTTATACACTAATTCGTGATGTAAAACCAGGAGAAGCAATATTTATTGATATTAATGGTAAACTTCATGCTCAGTTATGTTGTGAAAATACCGGGTACTCACCTTGTATATTTGAGTTTGTCTACTTTGCTAGGCCAGATACTATTCTTGATGGAATATCTGTTTATTCAGCAAGAATGAAAATGGGCCAAAGCCTTGGTAAAAAAATTTCATCTGAATGGGCTAATCATGATATTGATGTGGTTATGCCTATACCAGATACAAGTAGAATTTCTGCTCTAGAATTATCACAATCATTAGGAGTACCATTTAGAGAAGGGTTTATTAAAAATAGATATATTGGCAGAACATTTATTATGCCTGAGCAAAAACAAAGAATTCAGTCTGTAAAAAGAAAATTAAACGCTATAGCATCAGAATTTAAAAATAAAAATGTTTTATTGGTTGATGATTCAATAGTTAGAGGCACCACTTCGAAACAAATAATAGAAATGGCTAGAGAAGCGGGAGCTAGAAAAGTCTACATGGCATCCGCCGCACCTCCCGTAAAATACCCAAATGTTTACGGAATTGATATGCCAGCAAGTGGTGAGTTTGCTGCTTATGGAAGGAATGAAAAAGAGATTAGAAAACTAATAGGTGCAGATAAACTGTTTTATCAAAACTTATCTGATCTTATATCAGCTGTTCAAAGTAATCAGTCTACTATAAAAGATTTTGATTCATCATGTTTCAACGGGTTGTATGTTACCGGAGATGTAACCAAAAAATATCTTGATGAGCTTGATAAAGTTCGTAACGATGCTGCAAAAAGCACTGATCCGGTTGATATAAATGATGATGTCATGGTTTATTAATAATGGATTATATTCAAAAAGCTCTTGAAAAATCATATCAAATATTTTTAGAAAAACTTCCATATGAGAAAATAGACCAATATATTTTAATTATTCCATCTCAGCAAAAATTATTATTAATTAAAAACAGTATAGTTTTGCAGGAATATATAATTTCGACTTCTAAATATGGGCTTGGCAACAAAAATGAATCATTTCAAACTCCAATTGGTATACATAAGATTTCAAAAAAAATTGGTGACTTATGTCCAATATTTACAGTATTTAAGGGTAGAGTTCCATTAGAGGATAACCTAACATTATCTGAGTTAGAAAAACCTATAAATGAAAAATATCGCAAAAAACATCTTAAGGGTTGCGAAGATGTTATTACATCCAGAATAATGTGGCTTGAGGGAATAGAAGAAGGTATAAATAAAGGGGGAAATGTAGATACATATTCAAGATATATTTATATTCATGGCACCGCACATGAAGAACTTATCGGGAAAGAAGCTTCACACGGATGTATTAGAATGCGGAATGATGATGTTATTGAATTATTTGAAAAAATTAAACAAGATACACATGTATTAATATTAAACAACTAAATAATATATTTTATAAGTTCACTTGGTTTCGATAGGATAATATCAGCATTCCAATTATTAATATTATCATTAGAGTTTATAAAACCAAAATCTGCTATTGCAGTTTTCATCTTAGCTCTTTGACCAGCAATAATATCTCTTCTATCGTCACCTATATAAATTGAACTTTCGGGTTCTTTGTTAAGTTTAAAGCATGCTAGGATAAGTGAATCAGGCGCTGGTTTTGCTCTATCAACCATATCTCCGGTAATTAGGCAACTGGCCCGATCATGATAATTTAGTTCCTTCAAGATTTTAGTAGCAAATTTCTCTTGTTTATTGGTAACAATGCCCCATACAATTTTATTTAACTCAATTTCATCAATGAGATCAGCAATTCCATCAATAAGAGTTACATATTGCGTAGTTTGTTCATCATATAAATCTAAAAATTCTCTTTTTAATTCTATTTTTTCTTTACTAGATGTTTTATTGCCAAATCCAAAATTGATTAAACCTTCTGCACCTCTTGAAATATGGAATTTTATTTCTGATTCATCAACAGCTGGTTTATTTTTTTTTTTTAGCAGTATATTAAGTGCGTAATAGAGATCCAGAGATGTATCAGCAAATGTACCATCTAGGTCAAACAATATAGAAATGTTTTCATTTTTTAAGTTTCGTAGCATATAAAAAATAATTAATTTTTGAAAATGATGATAATTGAAAATTAAAAGTTATTGGATTCAAAACCATTCCAGTAATTTCTTGAACTTTATAATTATATAACTCCAAAACATTAGATACTTCAGATGGTTTTATAAATTTCTGATATTCATGAGTACCTTTTGGAACAATTTTTAAAAAATATTCTGCAAGTATTTTTGCAAAAATAAATGAGTGCAAATTTCTATTAATTGTAGATAAAAATAATTTTGTACTTGGCTTTGAAACCTTATTAATATCTTTTAAAAGTTTTTTTGGATCTGGAACATGTTCAATTAATTCAAAACAAACAATACAATCAAAAGTTTTTTTTGAATTTTTTATGTACTCGTCAAGAGTACAACATTTATAATCAATTTTAAGATTATTTTCTGCAGCATGTTTTTTTGCAATTTTTATAGTCTTATCTGATGCATCTATAGATGTAACTTTTGCTCCTTTTTTTGATAATGCCTCAGATAATATGCCGCCTCCACAACCTATGTCAAGGATAGTCAAATCATCTATATCCACCCTGTCTTCAATATATTTCAATCTAAGAGGATTAAGTTTATGAAGTAATTTGTAAGGACCTCTTTTATTCCACCATTCATGAGCATAATTATCAAAATTTAGTATTTCTTTTTCATCAAGATTCATTTATTTGTTCATTCCTTTAAGTATTTGCGTCTTTTAATTTTATCATACAGTAAATTTTCATCTATTCTATGTGCATTAATAGTAATTAGTATCTGATTATAATGTGTTCATTTAAAATTATCATAAATTTATATAAAATAAGCCCATCTATCCTCAAATGCCCATAGAATCAATTTTTAAGCTAATTATGGATATTTATAAATTATATCGTGTGTAAGGCGGGTTTATGATAAAATAGTAATTTAACATCTATTAGAGAATATTAACAATATATGCCTCAAATTCAGGAAATTAAACTAGAGCAAGAGATGAGACAATCTTACTTAGATTATGCTATGAGTGTAATCGTAGGAAGAGCTCTTCCAGATGTTAGAGATGGATTAAAACCAGTACATCGAAGAGTTTTATTTTCAATGCATGAATTAAATAATGGCTGGAATAAGTCATACAAAAAATCTGCAAGAATTGTTGGAGATGTTATCGGTAAATATCATCCGCATGGTGATTCAGCTGTCTACGACACCATAGTTCGTCTAGCACAACCATTTTCTATGAGACATCCTCTTGTAGATGGCCAAGGTAACTTTGGATCTGTAGATGGTGATTCTCCGGCAGCAATGAGATATACAGAAGTTAGAATGTCTAAGATTTCAGAAGAGTTATTGCTGGATATTGAAAAAGAAACTGTTGAATTTTCTCCAAACTATGATGGTTCAGAAAAAGAACCCACTGTGCTTCCAACAAGAATACCTAATTTATTAGTTAACGGTTCAACTGGTATTGCTGTTGGAATGGCTACAAATATTCCTCCACACAATCTTGTAGAGGTTGTAGATGCAATTATAGCTATTATTGATAATCCAGATTTATCAAATAAAGATAATATTGATGAATTAATTAAGAAAAGTAATTTACAAGGCCCCGATTTCCCAACAGCAGGAGAAATAAAAGATGATGGTGGTATAAGAAACGCCTTATTAAATGGTAGAGGGTCCTTTAAAATACGAGCGAAACACATAATAGAAAAAAAAGATAATGATCGGACATCCATTGTATTTATAGAGCTTCCCTATCAGGTTAACAAAGCAAAGTTAGTTGAAAATATTGCACAATTAGTTAGAGATAAAAAAATTAATGAAATAAGTCAATTACGTGATGAGTCAGATAGAGATGGAATGAGACTTGTTATTGAATTAAAGCGAGGTGAGCAGCATGAAGTTGTACTTGGCTCATTATATAAACATACAAATGCTCAAATTTCATATTCAGTTAATATGGTCTGTCTTGTTGATGGCGAACCAAAAACACTTGGTTTTACAGAAATATCAAATGAATTCATTAAACACAGAAGAGAAGTAATCACTAAAAGAACTTTGTACGATTTAGGTAAGTCAAAAAGTAAAGCACATCTTTTAGAAGGCCTTGGAATTGCCCTTCTTAATGTAGACGATGTTATTAAATTAATTAAAAAGTCTAAAAATACCCCAGAAGCTAAGAGTGTGTTACTTGCAAAAAGTTGGGAGCCTGGGCAGCTTGTTAAATTTTTAGGAATTATAGATAAGCAAACACAAGATTTCATTAAAAGTAATACTGATTATGGGTTAATTAAAAATAAATATAAATTATCGCCAATACAAGCACAGGCTATTTTAGATTTAAGATTACAAAAACTCACAAGCTTAGAACAGGAAAAAATCTTTGTGGACTATGAATCTGCAATTAATGAGATTAAACAATATATAAAAATACTTACTCATACAGAAGAACTTTATTCTATTATGAAAAACGAGCTTGAGGATATAAAAAAAGAGTATGGAGAACCAAGAAGGTCTTTGGTCTCATCTGACGAAGGAGAACTAAGAAAAGAAGATCTTATAAAAAAAGAAGAAGTAATAGTTGTTTTAACAAAGGCTGACTATGTTAAAAGATTGCCTGCTGCTGAATTCAGAAGCCAAAGAAGAGGAGGTAGAGGTATAAATGCTACTAGGTTTAAAGATGGCGACGAAACGAAACTATTATGTCAAGCTCATACCCATGACATAATTCTTTGTTTTTCAACTTTTGGAAAAGTTTACGCTATACGAGTTTTTGATATTCCTGATCCAAGTAGGCAAGCTAGAGGTAGACCAATAAATAATGTACTGCCTTTGGCAAATGATGAATTTATAAGTACATTTGTTGTTGTAAATTCATTTGATGAAAATGCATTTCTATTTATGTCTACTAAATTTGGAATGATAAATAAAATACCTGTTAACCTTTTTAAGAAAATTAGGACAACAGGATTGAAAGCAATATTATTGAAGCCAGGAGATGAATTGCTTGGGGCTCACTATACTAAAAAAGATGAGAAAATCATGTTGGTTGCTGATAATGGAAAAGCTATTAAGTTTTCTGAAAAAGATGTTAGAGAAAGGTTTAGAGGTACATTGGGTGTTAGGGGAATAAAACTAACAAGTAAAGCTAAACTAATATCAATCCTAAAGCCACTGACTGGAGAGATTATCACTGTAACTGAAAATGGTTATGGTAATAGAGTTTCAGTAGAGAATTATAATGTTCAAAAACGTGGTGGAGTAGGGGTTATTGGTATAAAAACTAGCAAAAGAAATGGCAAAGTTGTTGGTGCTGTAAATGTTAACAATAATGATCAAATAATTATGATTACAAATAAAGGTAAAACGATTAAGATATCTATCAATGATATGCCTATAATTGGAAGAAATACGCAAGGTGTAAGGTTACAAGTTTTACAAGATGATGAAAAGCTTGTTGCTATATCAAGTGAAACAATTGTAAACAATGACTGATAATATAAATAAAATACGTAAACTTATTGATAAGATAGACTTAGATATACTCCGATTGCTAACTACTAGAGGTATGCTTGCCCAAGAAATAGTAGAAGCAAAATCAAATTCTTCAAATAAAAAAATTTTTAGACCCGAAAGAGAAGCACAAATACTCAGAAAGATAATTAATTCAAATAAAGGACCTTTGAAGGATAATCATCTGTATACAATATATAGAGAAATTATTTCAGCTTGCCTCTCATTAGAAACTGATATAAAAGTAACATGTTTGGGACCTGAAGGCTCATTCAGCAATGCTGCTCTTAATAAGTTTTTTGGTAGCTCCGTAACTACAGTATTTAATAACTCAATTTCTGATGTTTTTAGTGAAGTTCAAACAAAGAAAGCGAGCTATGGTGTTGTGCCTATAGAAAATTCTTATCTAGGTAGTATAAATCTGACTTTAGAACATTTAATGAATAAGCAAACAATAATATGTGGCGAAATTAATCTACCTATAAATCATTGCTTATTATCTAAATCTAAAAAACTAAAAGATATTAAAAAAGTTTATTCTCATGAGCAATCTTTTTTGCAATGCAGAGAATGGCTTTTGAAAAATTTACCTAATGCTGAAAAAATAAACACTTCAAGTAATTCAGCAGCTGCAAAAAAAATATCTAATTTAAAAAACTGCGCAGCAATAGCAGGAAAAGATTGCTCTGTCCAATACAAAATTCCTTTATTAAAAAAGAACATACATGATATGACCGGCAACATGACTAGATTTATAGTGATAGGCAATGAACCTATAAGATCAAGTGGTTTAGATAAAACATCAATATTAATATCGATTGATAATAAATCGGGAGCATTAAATTCACTTCTTCAGCCACTCGCAAAAAATAGAATCAGTATGTCAAAAATTGAGTCAATACCAACTAAAATAAATAATTGGGAATATATGTTTCTGCTTGATATCGATGGGCATGTAGATGATGTAAATATTAGTAGTTGTTTAAAAATTATTAAAAAGAAATGTTTATTCTTCAAACACCTAGGTTCATATCCTAAAAGCATTTAAAATAAAATGTCAGTAAAAACATCTACATCAAATTATCAGCCTGGTCAAAGCATAAAGCATGTCCAAAAAAAATATGGTTTAAAGAGGGTTATTAAACTTGCCTCTAATGAAAACCCATTTGGCCCAAGTAAAAAAGCAACTGATAAAATTAGTAAACTTATTTCAGATGTAAATAGATATCCAGATGGTTCATGTATACAACTTAAAAAAACTATAAAAAAATTTTTATCTAAAAGTTATATTGACTTAGATAACATAACCATTGGGAATGGCTCAAATGAAATACTAGAACTTCTGGCGAGAACATATTTATCAGCAGATTCTGAATCATTGTTTAGTAAGCATTCATTCATTGTATATAAAATAATTTCTAATTCTATGAAAGCAAAAATCATAGAGTCTAAACCAATTACTAAAAAAGGAGCAGATTATTTAGGTACTGATTTAATAGATATGAAGTCTAAAATAACAAAAAAGACTAATGTAATATTTATTGCCAATCCTAATAATCCAACTGGAACCGTTGTTGATTTTAAGGAACTTGAGGGGTTTATTAAAAGTGTTCCTAAAAGAATCATTATTGTAATAGATGAAGCTTACTATGAGTATTCTTCTTATGAGGGACATAAAGACGCTATTTCTTTGATTAAAAAATACCCCAATGTCGTTGTTACAAGGTCATTTTCTAAGATTTATGCTCTAGCAGGGTTAAGAATTGGATATGGTTTAGCATCAAAAAATATTACCCAAAAAATAAACGATAAAAGGCAACCATTTAATGTTAATTATATTGCTCAATCAATGGCAGCTATTTCATTGAATGATAAAAAATTTGTAAATAAAAGTTTGCGAGAGAACGCAGCTGCTAGAAAATGGTTAATGGATCAACTAAAAAAACTTAATATAAATTACTTAGATTCAAACACTAATTTCTTAACAATTAACCTAGGTGCAAATGCAAATTTTGTTTTTCAAAAATTATTATCTTTAGGTGTCATACTAAGACCACTTGAAAACTATGGTCTCAAGAATTATTTGCGTGTCACAATAGGCAAAAAAACTGAATGTACTACATTCATAAAAAAGTTGAAAAAAGTTTTGAGTTCGATTAAATAAATGCATAATTCAATATATATATTTGGCCTTGGAATGATGGGCGGATCATTAGCTAAGGCAATCAAACATAAAAAACTATCAAAGAAAATATATGGCTATGATGTTAATAAAAAAAGCTTATTATATGCTAAAAAATCTAAGATAATTAATGATTACGATGATGATAATTTTAATTATTTATCGTCAGCAGATTTAATTATTATTTGTGCGCCAATTAATGCATACAAAATGATATTAAAAACAATTAGTAATTATAAAAAAAGTAGTGCAGTAATAACTGATATAGGTAGCGCAAGAGTTAATATTGAAATTTTAGCTAAAAAAATATTTCATAATCATGCTGATAATTTTATAGGCTCGCACCCGTTGACTGGCAAAGAGACAAGTTCAATAAAAAGTTCTGATAGAAATATTTTTAATCAAGAATTAGTACTAGTTACTCCATCTAAATTAAGTAAAAAAATACTTATAACTAAAATCTCAAGATTTTGGAAATCATTGGGTTGCAATATTTCTATTATCAATGCAAAAACACATGACGCTATTTTATCTCAAACCAGTCATTTACCACATCTTGTATCATTTGCTTTAGTTAATATAATACTCGGCAAAAAATCTATAAATATAAAAGATTACACTGGCGGCGGTTTTAAAGATTTTGCGAGACTAGCACATAGTGACCCTCTTATGTGGAAGGATATTTGTGCCAATAATAATATAAACATACTTAGCTCAATAGATATGTTGATTAAAGAATTAATCACTATAAAGTCTAAGATTAAAAATAATAAACATAATTCCTTATATACATATTTTAAAAATATTAAAATAAAATTAGACAAAAAATGACTGTCAATTCAAATTTTATTATAAATAACTCAAGCGCTCTTCAGGGTGATTTAACCATACCTGGAGATAAATCTATAACACATAGAGCAATAATTCTTAGCTCTTTATCTAATGGTAGCTCCAAGATATTTAATGGTTTACAATCAGAAGACTGCAAAAAAACTATCTCAGTATTTGAAAGTCTTGGTGTGAAGATAAATATTAAAGATGATTTTATAGAGGTTTTTGGGGCAGGATTAAATTCGCTGAAGAAACCAAAATCAATATTAGATGCTGGAAATTCAGGCACCCTAATTAGACTGTTATCTGGAATCTTAGCAACTCAAAATTTTGAATCATCTATCTGTGGAGATGAGTCACTGAGTACTAGACCTATGGAAAGAATAATTGAGCCACTTACTCTTATGGGGGCAAATATCAAATCTAATAATAATAAAGCTCCACTATTATTTAAACCATCTAAAGCTTTAAAAGCAATCAAGTATTCTTCTAATATTCCTAGTGCCCAAGTCAAATCATGCATAATACTTGCATCTTTATTTATCCCAGGAACATCAATTATACGAGAAACTATACAAACAAGAGATCACACAGAACAATTATTGAAATATCTAGAGTATCCAATAGAAATAAAAAATAATGAGATTACTATTTCTGGCCAAAAAGAATTATTAGCAAAAGATATTTTTGTTCCTTCTGATATATCATCAGCATCATTTCTTATTGTTGCTGCTTTAATTAAAGAAAATTCAAATATTATCTTAAAAAATATAGGAATTAATCCGTTAAGGACTGGCATTATAGATGTGCTAATTGAAATGGGAGCAGATATTAAAATACTAAATAAGTCTTTTAAGGGTTCAGAATTAATTGGAGATATAAGTGTCAAATATTCAAAATTAAAGCCAATAAAAATATCTGGAAGCATAGTATCTAGGCTGATTGATGAGTTTCCTATTTTATTTATAGCTTGTGCGACTTGTAAAGGTGTATCAGAGATTATAGGCATTGAAGAATTAAGACATAAAGAAAGTGATAGAATTAAAACCATGGAAATTGGACTAAAAAAATTGGGCATAATAGTTTCATCTACTTCAAATTCAATAACTATTGAAGGTGGCAATTTTGAGGGTGGGATTGTTGATAGCTTTGGTGATCATAGAATTGCAATGTCGTTTATAATTTCTGGATTAGTTTCAAGGAAACCAATTACTGTAACTAATACTGATAATATTAACACTTCGTTCCCTGATTTTTTCCCGATATTGCGTAACCAGAAGGTAGAACTTTTTAAAATATGATAAACAATGTTCTTGTAATAACTATTGATGGATTAAGCGGTTCAGGTAAATCAACAATCTCTATGCTCCTTGCTGAGAAACTCAAGTGGAATCTTTTAGATAGCGGGATATTATATAGAGCGGTTGGATATATTCTTAATAATCAGTCAATTCATATTGAGTCTAAAGAAACAGTTCTTAAAATTATAGATAAAATAAAATTATTTTCATCACAATCATATAAGTATAAAGTTTATTTTAAAAAAGAAGATATTTCAGATTATCTAAATACTGAAGAAATTGGAATAGAAGCATCAAGAGTGTCTAAATATGGATATATACGCAAAGCTTTGCTGCCAATTCAACATTCATGTGTAATGCTACCGGGTCTTATTGCAAATGGGAGAGATATGGGCACTAAAGTTTTCCCAGATGCTGATTTAAAGTTATTTTTTATTGCAGATTTGAATGTGAGAGTCAAAAGGAGGCATCATCAGTTATCAGTCTTAGGACAAGCCACAGATATTCAAGATATTAATAAATCCTTGATTGAGAGAGACGAAAGGGATTTGACTAGAAATATCTCTCCCCTCAAAGCGGCAAACGATGCAATAGTTTTAGATTCTACTAAATTAAATATTGAGTCTGTCCTTGATAAAATCCTTGAATTGTATAAGATATCAGTTGTTCGGCATAAATGAGGTAATATAATTAATGGAAACTCAAACAGAATTTGAAACCCTATTCCAAGATAGTGTTAGTAAGATTAACATGACTCCTGGAAGTATAGTAACTGCAAAAGTTATAGAAATAAGGGATGATTTTGTTGTAATAAATGCTGGATTAAAATCCGAAGGTATAATTCCCAAGAACCAATTTCTGGATTCTAAAGGAGAATTGGAAATTAAATTAGGTGATTCTGTTGAAGTAACTCTTGATATTGTCGAAGACGGTTATGGTGAAACCATAATGTCTCGTGAAAAAGCAAAAAGGACAAAAGTGTGGGCTGAACTTGAAAAAATACAAAATTCTCAAGAAGTTATTGAAGGGAAAGTATGCGGCAAGGTTAAAGGTGGTTTTACAGTAGAGTTAATGAATATAAAAGCTTTTTTACCCGGATCATTAGTAGATGTTAGACCTTCAAAAGAAATTGATTATTTGGAAGGAAAGATTTTAGAATTTAAGATAATAAAAATGGATAAAATTAGAAATAATATTGTTCTATCTAGAAAAGCTGTATTAATGGATCAAAATTCAACCCCTGAAGAGATTGCAAAAAAGTATAAAGAAAAAAAAGTTGTAACTGGATTTATTAAGAATTTAACTGATTATGGCGCATTCATCGATCTTGGCGGTATTGATGGGCTATTACATATAACAGATATTTCATGGAAACGTATTAATCATCCAAGTGAGCTTCTCAGAGTTGGCGATGAGATAGAAGTAGTGGTTTTAAAATATGATAGTGAAAAAAATCGAGTGAGCCTTGGAATGAAACAACTCCAAGATGACCCATGGGATAAAATTCCTTCAAAATTAGAATTAAAAACAATTCGTAAGGGTAAAGTTGCAAATATAGCTGATTATGGTGTATTTGTAGATCTTGGAAATAATATTGAAGGTTTAGTTAGAACATCTGAGTTAGATTGGACTAACAAGAACATAAATCCAAATAAAGTTGTTAATCTTGGTGATGAGATTGATGTAATGATTATGGAAATTGATGATGAAAAAAGACGTGTGTCATTAAGCCATAAACAATGTTTAGAAAATCCATGGATTAAGTTTGATGAGAATCATAGTAAAGGAGAAAAAATTAAAAGCCAAATTAAATCGATTACAGATTTTGGAATATTTGTTGGTTTAGATAGCGGCATAGATGGGTTAATTCATATTACAGATATAACTAACGAAAGCAATCAAGAAGAAGAAATAAGAAAGTTTAAGAAAGGCGAAGAGATTGAGTCTGTAATATTATCTATAGATCCAGGAAGAGAACGTGTTTCTTTAGGGCTTAAACAATTAGATAGAAATAAATTCTTAGGTCAAATAGCGTCATTCTCAGTTGATGATAAAATTAAATGCAGTGTAATTACTATTGAGGAAAAAGTTGTAGTTTTGAAGGTTAATAATAATCTTGAGGGAATCTTGAAATTAACTGCTAGTAAAATGAAAGAAGCTAGAGAAAATGAAATTTATAAAATCGGAGATGAATTGGACTGTATTATAAAATCATTTGATAAAAAAAATCAAAAAATAGTGCTGACTTTATCACAAGAAGACAAATGATTTTAAATAGATCAGAATTAATATCTAATTTATCATCGAAATTTAAATCCTTTACTTCAGCAGATATTGACTATTCTGTTAAGAAGATATTAGAATTTATTTCTCAATCTTTATACTCTGGTGACCGCATAGAAATAAGAGGTTTTGGCACTTTCTCATTACATAAACATAACTCTAGAACAGCTAGAAATCCAAAAACTGGTCAGCTAGTTGCGTTAGAAAAGAGATTTAGTGTTCATTTTAAGCCTAGCAAAGAACTCAAAAATAGGGTTAATAATAAAAAATAATGTTCTTTATTGTCTTCATTTAATATTACTAATAGAATAATATAGATAATAATATGTTTAGATCTATAATATTTATTTTTACATTATTCCTATTAGGCATGTCTATCACAATCTCTATGCTTAATTCTGAAATAATTGAAATCGACCTATATGTAAAAAAATTTTTAGGCCCAATACCCTTATTTTTATTTATTAGTTTTCTTTCGGGTGTCTTTTTAACTCTATTATTTTTTTTATCAGCTTATATTAAACATAAACATGAAAATAGAAGTCTTAGAAAGACTATGAAAACCAAAGAAGATGAAATTGATAGCTTAAGGAAAAACCCTCTTAGAGACGATCACTAATGGTATATATTATAATTGCCATTTTGGTGATATTAATTTCATCAGCTTTTATGTATTTTAAACCAAAAGAAACACAAACAAAGAATATTTTTAATGCCGAATATTATCGTGGTCTAAATTATTTATTAAATAATGAAGAAGATAAAGCTTTTAAAATCTTTACAGCTTTAATGGATGTAGATAGTTCGACAATAGAAACACATCTTGCACTAGGTGGCCTTTATCGAAAAAGAGGAGAGTTTGATAAAGCAATATTAATTCATCAAAATTTACTATCTAGACCAACTCTTGAATTAGAATTAAAAAATCAAGCATTATATGAGTTAGCTAAAGATTTTTATTCTGCAGGTTTATATGATAGGGCAGAAAAGATTTTTAAAAATTTATCAGAAATTAAAGTATATAAACAATCGTCGCTAGAATATTTGCTGAAGATATTTGAGCAAACGAAAGATTGGAATAAATCGATAGAATTTATTAAAACATTAGATTCAAGCAATATTAATAATATAAAAACAGAAAACTTATTAGCTCAATATTATTGTGAAGTTTCAGATAATTATGTAAAAGAAAGTCAATTTGAGAAAGCTATAGCTATTTCTAAAAAAGCGCTTAAAATTAATAGCAAATGTATTAGAGCAAATTTGCAGCTAGCTAAATATTATGCTAAAAGTGACATAAACTTTTCAATCCAATATTATAATGCAGTTATTAATCAGAATCATATATTTGGAGCATATGTAGTTGATAAGATACTTGATCTTGGGAAAAATATAAATAATAGTGATGCATTATTAAATTCAATGCTATCGTTTGCTACTAATTCTAAATTGCCATTTATTCCTAATATTTACCTGTTTCTTCATTATAAAAAAGATAATATAAGCGCTAAAAATTATATTGATTCATTTGATTTAAACAATTCTAAAAATAGTTTTCTAATTTCCCATACGCTTGCAACAGTACTCCCTCAAGAAGACAAATCACTTATTATAAATAATATCTCTAATTCTTATGAGAAAATATTTGCAAAGAGTCTTCAGTTTATTTGTAATAATTGTGGTTATAAATCACATATTTTGAATTGGTTTTGTCCAAGTTGTAATTCATGGGAGTGTATTGCTCCTAGGTCAACAATTGATATAATAGAAGATGGTAAAACAAATGAGTCAAACTAATGACATGAAAAAAATCATAATTGCACTCGATTATGATGATGAGGCAAAGGTATTAGCCCTCTGTAATCAACTTGACCCTAATTTATGTAGATTAAAAATTGGCAAACAATTATTTACTAAGTTTGGACCAAGTATTATTGAAAATCTACATCAAAAAAAATTTGAAACCTTCTTAGATTTAAAGTTCCATGACATTCCAGTAACTATTTATAAAGCTTGTTTAGAGGCATATAAACTTGGGATATGGATGTTAAATGTACATTTGTTGGGCGGGCAAAAAATGCTAGAATCTGCAAAGCAAGCTAGGGATGAGGTTAATAAAGATGCTAAATTAATAGGTGTTAGTATTCTTACTAGCCATGATCAGAAAAGTTTGAATAATATTGGAATAGAAAGTAGAGAGGGTATTATTAAAAAATTAACTACTTTAGCTACACAAGCAAATATTGATGGTATTGTTTGTTCCCCCGGAGACATCAAACATACACTAGATATATCGACTGAGTTATTGTATGTAACACCAGGAATAAGACTTGATGATAATAAGCAAGACCATTCAGTTACTTATACTCCATCAGAAGCAATAAAACTTGGCGCTAGTTATTTAGTAATAGGTAGGCCTATTACAGAATCTAATTCTCCAATGGTTGTTATTGAAAGCATTCTTTCATCATTATGATTTTTCAATTAATGATAGATAATCATTTTTGTTACTAAATTTTGCACCATATATTTGAATTATTCTAGAGGCACAATAGTTTGCAAACATCATAGTTTCAAGAAAATTATTATTTTTTATTTTATGCATAAAGGCACCTAAAAACATATCCCCAGCTCCAGTAAAATCTTTTGATGATACTTCCAGTCCTTTAACTTTTAATAGATTCTTTCCATCAAAACAGATGGCGCCATCTTTACCCAAAGTAATAATATATGTATCAGACATTTCTCTTAGAAACTTATGTGCATCTTCAAGTGAATCTGTTTCTGAAAATTTTTTAGCTTCTTGTTCATTGCAAAAAACCATATTTGCTTTACTTTTAAATAGTTGTAATAAATTTTGCCTAAAGAAAGAAACTATATTTGGATCTGACAATGTTAGGATAGTTTTGGTGTCATTCCCTCTTGCTTGTTCAAGAGCATATTTACTTACTTCTAAAGTTTGTTCGGAGCTTACAAGATAACCCTCAACTAAAAGATACTCTGATGATATAAGTGCGTTTAAATCTATGTCTTCAATTCTTAATAAGCTTGATGATCCTAAGAATGTATTCATTGTTCTTTCATTATCTGGTGTTATCAATACAAGACATTCTCCGCTTTGATTCTCATTGGATTGTTCTACAAATATATTTATTCCTGATTCAATAAGGCAATCTATAAAATCATTACCCGTTTTATCATTAGAGACTTTTCCCGAAAAACATACTTTACTGCCAAATTGGGACATAGCATATACAGAGTTTGCAACAGAACCACCTGACACAACTTTTTCTGGTGGTCTTATATTTTTAAGAAAATTATGAATATTAAAATGTTTTTCATACTCATTTAACAACATACATCCTTTTTCTAATTCTAGCTCTTTAAGAATTTTGTCATTAACTTTATATTCATAGTCTAATAGCGCATTACCTATTCCATATATTTTATATTTTTTCATTTTTGTATATCCCTTAATATTTCTACTCGAGGTGGGAGTCGAACCCACATGTCTTGCGACAGAGGATTTTGAATCCTCCATGTATACCGTTCCATCACTCGAGCAGAATAATTATTCTATCAGTTTGAAATTTATTTGTTTAGACCTTTTAATTGTAAAAAGAATTATACAATAGTTTAATTAGTTGTGTTTTTCTTTTGCGTCCTTAGCAAGTTTAGCCATCTCTGGTGTATATGCTTCACCTTGCCAAAGCATATCATAAACAATTTCTTCGTTTCCATTTTCACATACATCGATTACTTTTTTAAATAGCGGCTGAAAAGTATCACTTTTATGAGAATTTTCATGATCATCATAGGATTTCCAGAAAGTAATGATTAATGCTTCACGATTTTTAAGATCCGAATCTAAAGCTTGCCCAACAGTGCTTCCTTCATTTGAAATTTGACCACTGTTAAGAACAACCATGCCTCCAATAAAACCTGTATCAGAGTGATAGGTTTTAACATTTTCACACATTTCAGCAACTCTCTCCTGTAAATCATCGATAGTAAATTGTTTTTTTAAAATCACTCGATTTATAGTAACTACACCGTCATAGGGGAAATTATTAATTAAAGCCATACATAATTAAAACAAATATTGCCAAAAAAAGCAATATAAGTATTCACTAATATACTATCTTATTGACATAAAATCTTTTCAATATAGTATTTTGCATTGAGTATGAATATCCATAAACTAACAGAATTTAACTATAATCTTCCGACTGATCGCATAGCATCTAAACCATTAGATATAAGATCAGAATCAAAATTAATGAATTATAAGCTAATCAACGGAACTCATTCAGATGATAAATTTTCTGATATATTTAAAATTTTAAAAAAAGGTGATTTGTTAATAATGAATAATACCAAGGTTATACCAGCAAGAATGTATTTAAAAAAAGAAACAGGTGGCAAAATAGAAATTCTATTTGACACATTGCTTAAAAAAAATAATTTTAAAGTAATCTTTTCGGCTTCAAGACCTCCAAAAATAGGCTCAAAGTTATATTTTAATAAAGAAGAATATTTTGAGGTAGATGAAATACAACAAAATTATTTAATTTTAAAAAATAAGTCTAAAAAACCAATCTTTAAGATATTTGAAAATTTGGGCGAGATACCTCTACCAAAATATATTAAAAGACCTCCATCAGATGTAGATGGCAACAAATATCAAACAGTTTATGCCGAACATGATGGATCAGTTGCTGCACCAACTGCTGGGTTACATTTTACTAAAGAAATAATTCATGAATTATTGGAAAATGGAATTAAAATTAAATTCTTAACTTTACATATAACATATAACACTTTTAAATCAATATCTCATGATGATTATACAAAACATGATATAGGAAAAGAATATTGTAATATCGATAAGTCAGTATTTGAGGAAATAGATATTGCAAAAAAAACTAAAAAAAGAATAATAGCTGTAGGAACAACTGTAGCGAGATCTTTAGAATTTTGTTTTCTTAATAAAATCAATAATTCTTATGAGGGCTATGTTGATCTATTTATTTATCCTGGTCATAAATTTAAAGCAATAAATGCTTTATTGACAAATTTTCATTTACCTAAATCTAGCTTGCTTCTATTAGTATGTGCTTTTGCAGGAACAAAAAATATTCTTAGTTCGTATCAATATGCTATTGCAAATAAATATAGATTTTATAGTTATGGTGATAGTATGTTTTTAGATAATATATGATAAATTTTAATGTTACCCATAAATCTGATGAAGCAAGAGTTGGAAAACTCAAGCTAAAACATGGCGTCATAGATACACCTTCATTTATGACTATAGGAACATATGGTTCTGTTAAATCACTAACAAGTAAAGAACTGATAGATTCTGGTGTACAAATAATTTTATGTAATGCATATCACTTAATGTTGAGGCCTGACAAAAGCGTTATTAAAAAATCTGGAGGTTTACATAAATTTATTAATTGGGATAAACCAATACTAACTGATTCTGGTGGTTATCAAGTTTTTAGTTTATCCAATCAAACTAAAGTCTCTAGGAAAGGTGTTGAATTTAAATCACCAATAAATGGAGATAAAATATTTCTATCTCCACAAAAGTCTATAGAGACACAATTAGACTTAGGAAGCGATATAATGATGATTTTTGATGAATGCACACCATACCCTAGCTCAAAAGATGATACAGAAAAGTCCATGGAATTATCATTATATTGGGCAGAATTATCCAATCAAACCAATAACAATGCTGCTCCGTTATTTGGAATAGTTCAGGGAGGTATGTATAAAGATTTAAGGGAAGCTTCACTAAGAGAACTAATGAAAAATAATTTTGATGGTTATGCTCTAGGAGGTTTGTCTGTTGGCGAACCAAATAATATTAGAAATGAAATAATAGAACATATGGCGCCAAAATTACCCGCAGAAAAACCAAGATATTTAATGGGTGTCGGCAAACCATTAGATATACTCTATGCTGTCAAAAAAGGTATAGATATGTTTGATTGTGTTATACCAACAAGAAATGCCAGAAATGGTCAGCTATTCACTAAACATGGTGTTTTAAATATCAGAAACCAGAAACATATTTCTGATCTTGGAAGAATAGACTCATCATGTAGTTGTTTTACTTGTAAAAATTATAGTAGAGCTTATATTAGCCATTTAGATAAATGTAATGATATATTAGCAGCGAGACTTATGACAATACATAATGTATACTTTTACCAGGAATTTATGGAAAATATAAGGGAAGCTATTAAAAAAAATAGGCTTAACGAGTTCATAAATAATATAGAAACAATTTATCTAAATCTCTGAGGTTAGCTTGAATTTTATTAACACAGCTTTTGCAGCATCACAAGATACTCAAGAACCTTCTGCTCTTGGGTTTCTTCTGCCAATATTTATTTTAGTTCTAATGTACTTCATACTAATACGACCCCAGTCAAAAAAAATAAAAGAACATAAAGAAATGGTAAGCGAGATAAAGGTTGGGGATGAAATTGCAACATCTGGTGGTATATATGGAAAAGTTTTAAAAATTGGCGAATCTTATATTAAATTAAAGATTTCTGAAAATGTTGATATTAAAATACAAAAAACTTCTATAGGTAAGATTTTGCCCAAAAATTCTTTGGAATCAATTAAATAGAATGAATGCTTATCCACCTTGGAAATACATAACTGTTGCTACCGTACTAATTATATCATTTATATATTCACTGCCTAACTTTTACAATTCATATCCAGCTATTGAAATAAAATCAAATGATGATGTTTTAACTAAAAATAATATTTCTAAATATCTAGAAATTATTAATATTAAAAATATTAAAACTCAAAAAAATTTTATTAAAGATGATAAATTATTTTTATTATTTGGTAATACCGAAGAACAGCTTAAAGCTTATACAGAATTCAACTCTTCAAATAATAATGCATCTTATACCCTTTCAAGTTTTTCAGACACACCTAAATGGATGGAAAGTATTGGCGCCCATCCAATGTTTTTAGGTTTAGATTTAAAAGGTGGTGTGCATTTTTTATTACAAGTTGATCATGACAATATAACCACAAACATGCTACGCGAAATACAATCAGATGTAAAAAAAATATTAATTAAAAATAAGTATCGTTATAACTTAATTTATCAATCCGAAGATAAAATAACTGTTGAATTTGATGAGAACAAACCTATTGATGAGATAATTATTAAAATCAATGAAAACCTTAGCGATTTAGTTATTAATAAAAAAACTATTGATACTAAAGTTAATTTGTTAATTTCTCCATCAAAAAATTTAATAGATCTTGATGTAAAAAGTGCGCTTGCAAAAAATTTAACAATATTAAGGTCACGTGTTAATGAATTGGGTGTGGCACAACCAGTTCTACAAAAACAAGGAAAAGACAGAATTATAGTTCAGTTGCCTGGCCTGCAAGATTCTACTAGAGCAAAAAGTATATTAGGATCTACTGCAACTCTTGAGTTTAGACTAACAAAGGGTACACCTCAAGATTGGTTTGATTCAAAATTGTCTGGAAGACCAACAATTAATTTAGCTACTTTATATAAACAGAGAGGAGGCGACCCTGTTTTATTATCAAGGAAAGTAATTGTTGCAGGTGAAGACATTAAAGATGCTAATACAGGATTTGATTCTGTTTCAAATACACCTGCTGTATTTGTCAATCTAAGTGATTATGGTGCATCTAGAATGCTTGATGTTACATCTAAGAACACAGGTAACAAAATGGCTGTAATATTTGTGGAACAAGATAAAAAAGAAGTTATTAATATTGCAACAATTAGAGAAGCTTTTAGCAAAAGATTCCAAATAACTGGCTTAAATTTAGATGAAGCAAAAGATCTCGCCATCCTTTTGCGATCAGGTGCACTTAGCGCCCCAATGCAAATTATTGAAGAAAGAACTATTGGCCCAAGTTTGGGAGAATATAATATTTTAGCAGGTAAAAATTCTATGTACTTTGGTCTTCTTCTCGTTGGATTATTTATGTTTTTTTATTATAGACTTTTTGGATTAATAGCAAATATAGCATTAATAGCAAACATAGTTATTATTGTTGCAGTACTTTCTTTATTTCAAGCCACATTAACTTTATCAGGAATTGCTGGAATTGTTTTAACAATAGGTATGGCAGTTGACTCTAATGTATTGATTTTTGAGCGGATACGCGAAGAAATGCTCAACGGTAATTCCCCTAATGCAAGCATACACTCAGGTTATCAAAAAGCATTTTCAACAATTTCTGATGCAAATATAACCACACTTATTGCAGCTATTGCATTATTAACAATAGGGACCGGAGTTGTCAAAGGATTTGCGGTTACATTAGTTATTGGTATTTTATCATCCATGTTTACCTCAATTGTTGGGACCAGAGCCTTGGTGAGCATAATCTACGAAAGAAAGGAAACTAAAAATTTATCTATATAATGTTTAATATAATCAATAAAAATAGTAAATATAATTTTCTAGGAAAGAAAAAAATAGCATTATTATTTTCTTCGTTTTTGATTATCGTTAGTCTTTTGAGTTTTGCATCCAAAGGTTTAAATTGGGGAATTGATTTTTCTAGTGGATATATAATTCAATTAAAGTTTAGTGATGATATAGAAATTAAAGATGTTAGAAGCAAATTTATAGAACATGGAGTTAAAGATTCAGTTATTCAATATTTTGGTAGTAACAAAGAAGTTATTATTAAATTAAAAGAAGATATTGAATTTAATAAAGAGTCTGTTAATGAGTTTTTAATTAAGTCTTTAAAAACTGATAATGATTTTCAAATACTCAAGTTAGAATTTGTTGGCTCACAAATAGGAAGTGAACTTAGAGACAAAGGTGAATGGGCTATGCTGATTGCTTTGTTTAGTATCTTGTTATATATAGGACTAAGGTTTGAATTTTTGTATGGGGTTGGAGCAATTATAGCTCTCATTCATGATGTCATAATAACACTTGGATTCTTTTCAATTACTCAACTTCAGTTTGATTTGAGTGTTCTTTCTGCTGTACTAGCTGTTATAGGTTACTCATTGAATGATACAATTGTAGTTTATGATAGGATTAGAGAAAATAGCAGAGTGACTCGTCAAGATTCTTATGAAGAAACTTTGAACATATCCATTAATCAAACACTATCACGAACAATAATAACTTCTTTAACAACATTATTTGTTTTGCTATCACTTCTTTTATTAGGCGGTATTGCTGTTGAATATTTTGCCATTGCAATGATAATTGGTATTTTAGTTGGAACATATTCTTCAATTTTTATAGCAAGCACAAGTCTTTTTTTATTAGGGGCAGATAATAAAGCTCAGGATTGATTTATCTTTTTTAGTATCTTTTTATGAAGCCATGTCGGCGCACCAATCAAACTTTTTTCATTGTAAATATCTTGCCCACCATTGATGTTTGATAATAATAAACCTGATTCCTGGCAAACTAAAACTCCTGCTGCGCTATCCCATATATCTATGTTTGGGTATATCACAAGGTCAAGTTGATCTGAAGCTAAATATGTTAATTCAGTTGAAGGTGAACCAAATATTCTTAATTCTCCATCAATAGAGTTGCATAGATTTCTGCTTAACATTTCATCATTAATTACATATAAAAGTTTTTCTTGCGAGATACTCCTGGTTCTAATTTTTCTATTTTCAGATAATGCGCCTTGTCCTTTAATTGCTGTTATTAAATAATCTTGGATGGGGTTATAAATAACAGTAGCTTCAGCAATACCGTTTTTCATTAAAGTTACAGTAATATTGAAAATAGGAAGTTTATTAGTGAAGTTTTTAAGGCTATCTATAGGGTTAATTATCCAAATAATTTTTTCTTCCTTTTTGATATCATCAGTTAAACCATCACCAGTTATAATATTATTCAAAGCATCTTTTTTTGCATTACTAGGACCTAATAAATCTTGGTTACCAAATGAATAAGACTCATTGATATTTTCAACAATATGTTTAAATAGAACTGTTGTTATATCATCATATGATCTCAGATCATCTTGATCTTTTGATTTATATATTTGATTAATAATTCCAGATGCCGCTCTGCATGCTTTTATTGCTATGTTTAATCTTGGTTGCATATTGTTTTACGCCGATAAAATACTCATAATACTATAATATGTTTTCAAATGTTCATATAGTTTTAATTAATACTTCTCACTCTGGTAATATCGGGTCTTCTGCAAGAGCCATGAAAACCATGGGTTTCAAAAATCTGATACTTGTTAATCCTAAAAAATTTCCTTCTGAAGAAGCTAATTCTTTAGCGGTTGGCTGTGTTGATGTATTAGAAAATGCAAAAATTTACGACAATCTTTCAGAGGCACTTGAAACCTCTGAAATTAATATAGGTTTTACATCTAGAAAGAGAAGAGCCAATATCCCTTCATTGGATATTAATGAATGTGTTGATTTAATATTATCAAATAAACGCAAGCATAATATTTTATTTGGCAATGAGAAATCAGGCTTATCTAATAAAGAATTATTATTATGCGATTATATTGTCTCGTTACCAACTTACAATGATTATAAGTCACTTAATTTATCTGCAGCTGTACAGATATTTGTATATGAATTATTTAAAAAATCTTTTAAATTACCAAAAATAGAAGATAGTTTAATACCACTGGCAACATCTAAAGAAAAAAACTTTTTTTTTCTACAGCTATTCAAGCTTCTAAAAGATACTCGTTTCTTATCTGAGAAAAATCACATATCACTAACAAAGAAAATACATATATTATTTAATAAAGCTAAGCTAGACCATGATGAAATAAACATCTTATTAGGAATGATTTCATCAGTAAATAAAAGGTTTAATAAATAGTTGATAAGATTACTCGGGTATAGGATAATGGCATATTATGAAATTAACAACTAAAGGAAGATATGCAATTATTGCTATGGTCGACTTGGCTATATATGGAGATGCATCGCCAGTTCCTTTACGAGATGTATCAAATAGACAAAATATTTCATTGTCATACCTAGAACAGTTATTTTCTAAACTCAGATTATCAACCTTAGTAAAAAGTATTCGTGGGCCCGGAGGAGGATATATTTTAGATAAAGATGCTAGTGAAATTAATTTATATCAGATTATAATTGCGGTTGATGAAAATATTGATCAAACTCAATGTGGGGGAGCAATGAATTGTAATAACGACAAACCCTGTTTAACACATTTTATTTGGTCAGATTTAAATAAAAAGATAAATGATCATATGAAAGGGGTTACACTTAATGATGTAGCACTCAGAAAAGACGTAAAAAACATTATTTATAGAAGGGAGAAAATTCATGTCAGCAGTCATCAAGAATAAAAATAATAAATTAAGTATTCCTATTTATTTGGATTATTCAGCTACAACGCCGGTAGATTATCGTGTTGCTGAAAAGATGTCAGAGTGTTTAACGATTGAAGGTAAATTTGGTAATCCTGCATCAAGGTCTCACCCATTTGGCTGGGATAGTGAGAAACTTGTAGATGAAGCTAGGCAAAATGTTGCAAAACTTATAAATGCTGACAAAAGAGAGATAGTTTGGACGAGTGGCGCAACAGAATCAGATAATTTAGCAATTAAAGGGGCTGCAAATTTTTATAAAAGTAAAGGAAATCATTTAATAACACTGACAACAGAGCATAAAGCTGTACTTGATACAATGAGATTTTTGGAATCAGAAGGCTTTGAGGTAACATATTTAGACCCTAAAGATAATGGACTATTAAACTTGGATGATTTAAAAAAAGCCATTAAGCCATCTACGATACTTATATCGGTGATGCATGTAAATAATGAAATTGGCGTAATCCAAGATTTAGAATCTATTGGAAAGATATGTAAAGAAAATAAAATTATATTTCATGTTGATGCTGCCCAGAGCCCTGGTAAAGTTGAAATTGATGTTAATAAATTTAATATAGATTTACTTGCGCTTTCTGCGCATAAATCATATGGACCTAAAGGAATTGGAGCATTATATGTAAGAAGGAAACCTAGAATAAGAATCCAGCCTCAAATGCATGGTGGTGGACATGAAAGAGGGTTTAGATCCGGCACACTTCCAACACATCAAATTGTTGGAATGGGAGAAGCTTTTAAAATAGCGAAAGAAGAAATGAAAGCTGATAATAATAGAATTCGAAAACTTAGAGATAAGCTTTGGGATGGTTTAAAAGATATGGAAGAGATTTACCTCAATGGTGATTTTGACCAGCGTATTCCAGGAAACTTGAATGTTAGTTTCAATTATGTTGAAGGAGAGAGCTTAATTATGGCTATAAAAGATATAGCTGTATCGTCCGGTTCAGCTTGTACATCTGCAAGTTTAGAACCAAGTTATGTATTAAGAGCATTAGGCAGAGATGATGAGTTAGCACATAGTTCCATTAGATTGACAATTGGAAGATATACAACTGAAGAAGAAATATTGCACGCAACTGAACTACTAAGGAGTGCTGTTAAAAAATTAAGAGACTTATCTCCATTATGGGACATGTATAAAGAAGGAATAGATTTGAAATCAGTAAAATGGGCGGCTCACTAAAAATTATGACTATAACAATAACAGAAAATGCAGCAAAACATGTTAATAATCATTTAGCAAACCGAGGCAAAGGAATAGGACTTAGACTTGGCGTTAAGACTACCGGTTGTTCAGGTCTTGCATATGTTATTGAGTTTGCAGATAAAGTTGAAAACGATGATAAAGTTTTTGAAGATAATGGCATTAAACTCATAGTAAATCCAAAAAGCTATGTATACCTTAAGGGAACTCAATTAGATTTTGGGAAAGAAGGAATAAACGAAGGCTTTAAATTTAACAACCCAAATGTCAAAGATAAATGTGGTTGTGGTGAAAGTTTTAATGTTTAATGGATATATTCAAAAAGAATTATTTTGATTTATTTCGCTTAAGAATTGATACCAAAATTGATCCTGATAGATTAGAAAAAAACTATAAACTTCTTCAAGAACAATTTCATCCAGATAAATATGCAAGTGCAACGAATCATGAAAAAAGAATTGCATTGCAGATATCATCTTTTGTAAATGATGGATATAGAACATTATCTGATTTACCAGAAAGGATTAATTATATATTAAAGATAAATAATTTTGAGAAAGATGAGTCTATAACTTTAAAGGATGAAGATTTTCTACATGAACAGATTGAATATAGTGAATTCTTAATTGATATTGAAAATAAAACTAACAAAGAAATTAGTAAAAAACATATTAAAAATTCAGATAAAATGATAAACCTATTAGCGGTTCTTGATAAAGCTTTTGTTGGAAATAATTTTGAAGAGATGTGGAAATGTTTATCAAAATTAAGATTTTATTTGAAACACGGAAAAAAATTATCTGAAGCCATGGGTGATATTTAAATGAGTTTACTGCAAATATCTGATCCAGATATATCAAAAAAAGATTTAGTTAAATTTGTAGTTGGGATTGATTTAGGAACAACAAACTCTCTTATTGCAACAATTGCTGAAACTTTATTATTCTTTGAGGACCAAAAATCCCCAATGATTCCTTCAATTATAAATATAAATAATAAAGGGGAAATTAGTGTAGGGCAAAAAGCCGTAAATGCTTCTAATAAATCAGAGAATTATAACATATCGTCAATAAAAAGAATTATGGGTTTATCAGCTGCTGACATTGAAGATAAATTGAAAAATTTTCCATATGAGTTAGATGTGAGCAATGAAAAGCTCCCTCTTATTAAGGTTGGCAATAATAAATTAAGCGCAATTGATATCTCATCTAAGATACTTAGTCACCTCAAAGATTTAGCTGAGAAAAAAGAGAATAAAAGACTTGATGGTGCTGTAATAACCGTCCCAGCATACTTTAATGATTTACAAAGACAAGCAACAAAAAATGCAGCTAAATTGTCAGGAATTAATATTTTAAGATTACTTAATGAGCCAACTGCAGCAGCAATAGCATATGGTTTAGAGTCTAAATCTACCGGAACATTTGTAGTTTATGATTTTGGAGGCGGAACATTTGATGTTTCAGTTTTAACTCTTGAAAAAGGCATTTTTAAAGTTCTTTCTACAGATGGTGATACATGCTTAGGTGGAGATGATATTGATGACATAATCTGTAACTGGATAAAAGATAACTATACATCTCTCCATAAAACCAACTATCTAAGTCTTAAAAAAATTGCTTGTCAACTAAAAGAGCAACTATCATATGATGATATTGCTGAAGTTACAGTAGACACAACAGTGATTTCTCTAAATGTTGATAAATTTAATAATCTTGTTAATAAAATTATTGATAGAACATTAGATATTACTAAAAATGCTATTAAAGAATCACATCAGCGTATATCTAATATAAAAGATATAATTTTAGTTGGAGGATCAACAAGAATTAGATGTATTAAATCAAAACTTAAAACTGAATTTAAATGTTCTATATTAAATGATATTGATCCCGATAAAGTAGTTGCGCATGGAGCAGCTATTCAAGCAAATATTTTATCAGGAAATTGTAAAGAGGATATTTTGCTTCTTGATGTATTACCATTATCGCTAGGAATAGAAACATATGGAGGACTTTCAGAAAAAATCATTCACAGAAATACCCCAATACCCATTAACGCTAAAAAAACTTTTACAACTTTTAAAGATGGACAATCTAAACTATTAGTACATGTTATTCAAGGGGAGCGAGAGATGGTTGAGCATTGTAGCTCTCTTGGTGAATTTATTTTAAACGATATACCTTCAATGGTTTCTGGAGTACCAAGAATAGTTGTAGAATTTCAAGTAGATGCAGATGGAATCCTATCAGTTACTGCAACTGAAAATATTTCAGGAGTTTCTTCATCTATAGAAGTAAAACCATCATATGGTCTTTCAGATTCTGAAATAACAAAAATGATAGAAGCATCAAACTCTTCAGCAAAAGGAGATGTTTTTCTTCGCAAATTAAATGAATCAAAAGTTGAAGGAGAGCGTGTTATATATGCTTTAGAACAAGCACTTGATAGAGATGGGAATGATTTACTAAACGCTACTGAACTAAATTTAATCACTGCAGCATTAAATGATCTAAAAAATAATATTTCACTAAAAGACCCTGAAAAAATTAATAAATTAATAATAAAACTTGAAACTGTATCTGAATTTTATGTAGAAAGAAGAATGAACAGAAGTATAAAGTCTATGATTGCAGGTAAAGGTATTGATGATATACTGTAAATCAAAATGCCAAAGATAACTTTTTTGCCAAATAAAGATATATGCCCAGATGGGATAACGATAGAAGTGTCTAAAGGCACAAGTATCTGTAGAGCGGCTTTAAATAATGGTATTCCCTTAGAACATGCTTGTGAGTTATCATGTGCTTGCACTACATGTCATGTATATGTGGTTGAGGGCCTTGAATCACTCGAAGATGCTACAGATGATGAAGATGATTATCTTGATAAAGCCTGGGGACTAAAGCCTCACTCCAGACTGAGTTGCCAAGCAATTGTTAATAATAAAGATTTGATTGTTGAAATCCCTTTATATACAATTAATCAGGTTTCAGAGAGACATTAGATGACATTAAAATGGGTAAATAGTTTTGACATAGCGATTGCATTAGATGAAAAATATCCAGACCTAGACCCGCAAACTATAAGATATACTGATCTCCATCAATGGATTTGTGAATTAGATGACTTTGATGATGATCCATCTAAATCTAATGAAAAAATATTAGAGGCTATCCAAATGGCTTGGATTGAGGAGAAGTAAATGACAATAGAGCAAACACTGTCAATGATAAAACCTGATGCTGTTAAAAGAAACATAATTGGCTCAATCATTAGTTTTTTAGAAGAAAATAATCTAAAAATCCTTGATATTAAAACCCTCCAATTAACAGATGAGCAAGCTAAAAATTTTTATGGTGTACATGAAGGTAAACCATTTTTTGAATCATTAATAAAAAATGTAACATCTGATAAAGTTGTCGCCATGATACTTGAAGGGGATAATGCTGTTGATAAATATAGAGAATTAATGGGTGCAACAGATCCAAAAGATGCTTGTGATGGAACTATTAGAAAAATGTTTGCTATAGATGGACAGAGAAACTCAGTTCATGGATCTGATAGTCTTGAGAATGCAGCCAAAGAAATTAAATTCTTTTTTAACTCATAATAAAAAATATGTCTAAAAAAATTATTCAGTCAGTCAAAGGATTTAATGATATCTTTGATGAACAGGTAGCTTTTTTTAGGAAAATAGAAAAAGTTATATTATCAGTTACACGACAACATAATATCTCAGAAATTAGATTACCCATATTAGAAAAGTCAGAATTATTTAATCGATCAATAGGTAATGAAACGGAAATTGTTAATAAGGAAATGTATACATTTCAAGACAAAAATAAAGATTCTTTAAGCTTAAGACCAGAAGGTACTGCTTCTTGCGTAAGATGTGCAATTGAACATAATTTAATTTATGATCGAGGAATAAAAAAACAAAAGTTTTGGTATTACGGACCAATGTTCAGGCATGAGAACCCGCAAAAAGGAAGATATAGACAATTTCATCAACTGGGCATAGAATATTTTGGTTATAGTAATAGTAATAGTGACATTGAAGTAATTATGTTGGGGCAAAGAATTTTTCAAAATTTACAAATAGAAAATATTTCATTACATATAAATTCTCTTGGTAATGATGATGATAAAAAAAAATATGCTAAAACAATAGAGGCATATATAAAGAAAAGTAATCTTATTCTTGATACAAAACTTAAATCTACTTTGGAAAGAAATCCAATGAGATTACTTGATAGTAAAAATGAGGACATCAAAGATACTCTTAAGGGTTTACCCACATTATATGAATCACTTTCTAAATCATCTAAGTCAAGAATTGATCTCGTTTTGTTAAAGCTTGATGATTTGGGAATTAAATATTTAATTGATAATTCCATTGTAAGAGGTTTAGATTATTATAATGACACAGTTTTTGAATGGAAACATTCATCTCTAGGTAGTCAAGATGCAATATGTGCAGGGGGTAGATATGATAGTCTTGTAAACCAAATTGGCGCGTGTGATGTACCAGCAATTGGGTTTGCTTTAGGAGTAGAAAGGCTTATCGAGCTAATCAAAGAAAAAAAGGATTCATATCAGATTTTAAATAGATGTATTTCAATAATTAATGTGTCTGCTGAAGATAAATCCTATTGTGCAGCTATATCTAATGAGCTTAGAAACAAGTATCCTGAAATTTCTTTTCATAACACCGATTCATCTTCAAGTTTATCATCACAACTTAAACATGCGTCGAAATTTAATCCCTCTTATTTAATAATTATCGGAGACGAAGAAATAAAAAACTCCTCTTTTTTAATAAAATATGTTGATAAAAAAATAGATGATATAATCGTATCAAAACAAGAATTATTTAAACTTATGGATTTGGTTTAATGAATACAAAATATACAGAAGAAGAAGATAAATTTATTCTGTGGTTCAAAGAAAATTATAAAAATATTCTTATAGGGATATTATTTGGTGTAACTATAATAACTAGTTATAAATTTTATGCTGATAGCAAGGTTAATAGCATGCATAATATTTCATTAAAATACGAACAAGTAATGAATGATTATAAAGATAATGATAATAAATCTTTATTAAAGCTTTCAAAAGAACTTTCTGAAACGAATCCAAATAATATTTATACAAATATGTTAAACCTTTATGCTGCAAAAATATTTCATGAGACTGGTAATTATGACAAGAGTCTCGGTAAACTCAATCTAGTCATCTCTAATGTAGAATCTGATGATATTAAAATAATCGCACAGCTTAGGAAAATAAGAATAATGTTGGCACAAAATAAACTTGATTCTGCATATGAATATATAATCTCGATAAATTCATATGATAATAATCCATTTCTAATAGAATTAATTGGGGATATATATTATAAAAAAAATAATCAAAAGTTAGCTAGAGAGTTTTATCAAAAAAGTTTACAATTTAATTTATCACCAAATAAAACTAAAATAATTAAAAACAAAATAGATTTACTGCAAAAATGAAATATCGTAATTTTTTTTCATACTTAGTCTTCTCTTTTTTAGTTGGGTGCGCATATTTAGATAAACCGATATCATCTATAGATAATTTTTTCAATAATAATGAAGAGGCTATAAAATTGGTGAAAAATGTTTCTTCTGAAGTTTTATGGTCAACAGATATTGGTCAAGATCAATCCTTTAGAACTACTATTCTACAGCCAGCCTATAATAATGATAGTATATACACGATTGATTCAAGTGGCCTTATTAGCTCAATAAATTCAAGTGATGGGGATGAAAACTGGACGTACAGTCTTAATTTAGATGTTACATCTGGGATTAGTTTTCATGATGGATATCTTTTTTTTGGAACATTAGATGGAAAAATTTATGGTTATAACATCAATAGATTAAAGTCATCTAATAATTTTTTTGATGATTTAAATGTTATTAACTTATTAGATAAAAGAACATTAGAACCTGACATGATGGTTGAGCTTAATAGTGAAGTTTCGGCCCCAATAACTGGCATGGATGAAAAAATATTTGTGAGATTAAGTGATGGTGATACATTAGCAATAAACTATAAAACTTCTTCAGTAATTTGGCATTATAAAGGAAGAAATGTGGCTCTTAACATTAAGGGAAGCGGGTCTGTTTCCACAAGTTTTAATAATATTTTTGTAGCTAGGGATGATGGTACTTTAATCTCATTATCGCATGACTCAGGAAAATTGAATTGGTTAACTTCAATATCCCCAAGGTCTGGAAGAAATGAGCTTGAATCATTAAGGGATGTTGAAATGACACCTTTGTTAGATAATGGCATAGTATTTGTTGGATCATACCAAGGAAGTCTTATTGCGGTAGATTCGTTAACTGGAACTTTAATATGGTCCACTCCTATGTCAGTCAGATCTAATTTAGATACCGATGAATATAATATTTATGTAGCAACCGAGGATGGTTCCATTTTTGCTCTAGACAAATATACTGGTGATATTGTTTGGAAATCAACTGTTAATTCTAAACTTTTTCTCACTCAATCTTTAGTTTATGATAATTATGTTGTGACACTTAGCGCATCAGGGCATATTGTCATAGTCGATAGAAATACTGGGAATCTATTATCATTACAAGAATTAATATCTCCAATTAATTATCAATCTAGATTTTTAATAATTGATAAAATTATTTATATAGTTACTAAAAATGGTAGACTCAATTCAATTCGAATTAATTAATTGTAGTTATGAAAGAAATCGTTGCCTTGGTCGGCAGAACAAATGTTGGAAAGTCTTTGCTTTTTAATAAGCTAACAAAATCCAGAAAATCATTAGTTATAGATCATCATGGTGTTACACGCGATATAAATTCTGGATGCTTGTTTGTAAATAACAAAACTATCTATATAGAAGATACGGGCGGCATTCCAGAGAAAGGAGATGATTTTAGCTCCGCTATATTAACAAAAATAACAAACTCTATAGATAATGCTTCAGTTGTATTATTTATAGTTTCTGCAAGTGATGGGCTAACAAACCAGGATTATAATATTAGTCAAATGTTAAGAAAACTTAACAAAGAAGTTTTGCTAGTCATCAATAAATCAGATTTAACTAAAAAAAGTCAGGCTATTGAAGATTTCTATAAACTTGGTTTTAAAAACACTCTTTTAGTGTCAGCTAAAAATAATAATGGCATATCTGATTTAATTAAAAAAATATCCGAATACATTAAAGATGGTAATGTAAAACAATTTCAGTCCCCACGCAGAGTTTCAATTGTAGGAAAACCTAATTCTGGAAAGTCTACACTAATCAATACTATGCTCAATGAAGACAGAATGATAACCTCAGAAATAGCTGGAACTACAATAGATTCTATTGAATTACCATTTTCGTTTAAGGGAAATGATTATTTGTTTTATGACACTGCTGGCTTAACAAGAAAATCTAAAACTATTTCCACTATTCAAAAATTTAGTATCAGTGCTACATTAGAAACAATTAAAAATACAGATATATGTCTTTTTATTATTAGCGCTGAAGATGGGATTACCAAGCAAGACAAATTGATTTTAAATATAATAAAAAAATATAATAAACCATTTATAGTAGTTGTAAATAAAATTGATAAACAGTCCAAACATGAGATTATGGATCTTAAAAAAGAAATAAAGTATTTTTCTAATATTACAGATAATGCATATTTTATTTTAATTTCAGCAATTGAGAATAAAAATATTAAAAAACTTTTATATAGTATCAAAAATATAGCTTCTTCTATTTACAAACGTTTTAAAGCTTCTAAATTAACAGAAATTCTTGAAGATGCGCTAAATAATCATCCACCACCTATGATTAATAATAAAAGAATTAGATTAAAATTTGCTCAACAAAACAAATCAGATAGCTTGTCAATTAATATATTTGGCACTAAAACTGATAAACTTCCAGCATCCTATGAAAAATATTTAATGAGTTGTTTTATCGACAAACTTAAATTAAAGGGGATTCCGTTGAAAATAAAATTATCAAAACAAAAGAACCCATTTAATGATTAAATGAGTTCTTGAATTAAATTTATCTTTGTTAGAATTATTCAGCCGTTTTTGGGCTGATGACATTAGTAACTTCAGAAATCTTATTTGCTGGAAATCCACCAGTTGATGCATGCTGTTTGATTAAATCTTCATTATCAGCATTATATACGCAGTATATTTTATCGCCGGTTACATAACTATGTACCCATTCAATTCCTGTACCCATATCTTTTAATACTCCACAAGATTTTTGTGAAATACCCTTAAGATCTTCCTGCCCTAAATCACCAGCTCCTGGAATTTCTCTTTCAATTACATATTGTGGCATTTTATATCCTCCTAAAAATTATAATACTATCTATTCTGCTATGTATCGGCATAACCTTCAAGAGGAAACTTGCTTTATTAATTTTTTATCTTTAGAAATGCTTTTGGGTTTATATATATTCCATTCAATATCAACGACCAATGTAGATGGGCTCCTGTTGATTTACCTGTAGACCCCACTTCTCCAATTTTTTCACCTTTTTTGATAATCTGTCCTTTTGATACATTAATTTTATCCATGTGTATAAAAATACTTTTTAAACCTCTTCCATGATCTAGAAAAACAAACTTACCATTATAAAAGTAATTGCCAGTTAGCAGTACTGAACCTGCAGATGGTGCCATAATTGTTGTCCCTTTTTTTGCAGCAATATCAAGACCATTATGAGCTTTACCTTCTTGCTTATTATAAAACCTTCTTGTTCCATATACTCCTGTCACAGTACCTTTAACAGGATGGATAAATTTCAACTCTGGATTTATATCAATCCATTTCTTTTTGCTTGATATAAGCAACCCCCTTTCATTTTTTATTCTAAGCAAATCTATTTTAGAAGGAGTTGTGTATTTTTTAGATACAGCAATATATTGTGTTTGAAAATCTTTATTTCTTACTTCAAAACTAATGACTTTATCAATCAAATTAGAATTACTAGTGATTTTAATTACATTTGGCCCAATTTTGCTGTTATATGGAATGCCATATATTAAGAAATATTTATATCCCTCAGCATATGTAAGTAAATTAACGTTATTTAATTTAAAACCTTTTTTATATTCATTTTCTGATATTTCTTCTACTAATAACCCGCCTTTTATATTTTTGAATTCTTCATTTATAGTTAATGCTTGAACCATGAGGGGATTCAAAATTATAAGCAAAATTAACAATAGTTTATTTGTCTGCATAATCTATGATTCAATTAGTTTACTTTTATCTTTCCAATTTTTTTTAATATGCTTAGTTGTGATAGTTGTCACGATACCCCCACGTACTTTCCAGTAACCTGTAACACTCATATATCTAGGTTTAATGAGTGATGATATATCTTGTAATATACTATTAGTATTATCTTCATGAAATGCACCTTCATTTCTAAATGATGCCATATATAACTTAAGAGATTTTAGCTCTACACAAAGTTTATCTGGAATATAATTTATAACAAATTCAGCAAAATCTGGTTGACCTGTTAGTGGACAAAGGCATGTAAATTCTGGTATTTCCATTGTAACCAAATAATCATCTTTTGTTTGAGGGTTTTCAAACGTGTCAAGTATATTTTTTTTTGATGTCATTATTTGGTATCTCCTGATAGTAGTATTATATCTAAGATAATATTATAATCTAATTTAGGGATTTTCTATGCGTCTTACAAAAATAAAATTAGCTGGCTTTAAAACTTTTGTGGACCCAACAACCTTATCATTCCCGAGCAATCTCACTGGCATTATAGGTCCCAATGGATGTGGAAAATCTAATATAATTGATGCTATTCGATGGGTAATGGGGGAATCTTCAGCTAGAAACCTTAGAGGAGACACAATGGAGGATGTGATCTTTTCAGGTTCTTCTTCTAGGTCTGAGATTAGCAAAGCATCCATTGAGCTTTATTTTGATAATTCTAAGAATACTTTAGATACTAAGTTTGCAAAATTTGCAGAAATAGTAACCAGAAGAGAGGTTTCAAGGGATGGCATGTCAAATTACTACCTAAATAATACTAAATGCAGAAGAAAAGATATTAGAGAGGTGTTCTTAGGAACAGGATTAGGGCCAAGAAGTTATGCAATTATTGAGCAAGGAATGATTTCAAGATTAGTAGAGGCTAAACCAGAAGAATTAAGAACTTTTCTAGAAGAGGCAGCAGGGATAAGTAAATATAAAGAAAAAAGAAGAGAGACTGAGCTCAGATTAAAACATACCAAAGATAACCTTAATAGACTTAATGATGTAATGAAAGAAATAACATCACAATTGGGTAAGCTAGAAAGACAGGCAAAGGCAGCTAATAATTATAAAGAGTATAAAGATAAAGAAAGGGAAGCAAAAACCAATCTTTTGAGCATCAAATGGAAAAAGTTTGATGATGAAATACAAGATTTAGATAAAAGTATCAGTCAAGCTGTTACTGAAAACGAAAAATATAGATCAAAGTTGACTAATAAAGATAAATTAATAGAAGAGACAAGACAAAAAAGAAATGATGAACAAGATAAATTTAATTCAATACAAGCTGAGTTTTATCATATAGGAAGCGAGATTGCGAGATGTGAAAAGGATATAGAACATTCCCAAGAGTCAGAAACATCTAGAAAAAAATCATTAGATGAGCTTAATAAAAATATTGCTAATATTAAAATATTAAATGAATCTGAGAAAAGTAAACTATTGGGGATAGAGGGTGACATTGCTAATAAACAAGATATATTAAATAAGACCAATCAATCAAATGCTGAACTAAATAAAGAAAAGGTAGCCTCTAATTTTGCTTTCCAAAATTGGCAATCAAGCTATAATCAATTTATTTCTTTACAACAAGAAACTATAAATAAAAAGGAAATAGAAAAAACTAAAGTCAGTGCAAATGAAAAGTCTATCGAATTATTAAACAAAAGATTAAAAATTTTAGAATCAGACACTCTCAAGGAAGACATAAATTCGGCTAATAAAAACCTTATTATTGATAATGCGCTTGATATTAAAAGCAAGATATCTTCAATTTTAGTAGATTTTGATCGTTCAGATTTTTTTAAAAATCAGAAGGAAAAAATACTCAACCAAATTCCAGTAAATATCAATCAAATTATGGAAAAATTTAAATCTTTAATTGAGCAAATTAAAATCTTAATTAGATCTCAAAAGGATGAAATTAATGATATTAAAGAGAAAATTTCTGATTACAATAAATTATTAGCAGATTCAAAAGATAATATAAGTAATCTAGATATTGAAATTAAAAAAAATGATGTAAAAAAAGAAAAGTTAGAAAAAGAAAAGATTGAGCTTAAACAAATTATAGACAAAGTATTGTGGAAAGTAGAGGAGTCTCAAAAAAATGAAAATGATTTAAATGTTTCAATATCATCACTATTAGCAGAGCAAACATCCTTAAAAAATAATATTAAAAGATATACATCTGAATCTAAGGATTTAGACGAAAGAAAATCAACTCTTTTATCTGAAGATAAGACGCCTGATACTCCATCTTCAAATATGCAAAATAAACTAAAGGCTTTACTACAAGATAAAAAGGACAAGGAAGTTAGTTTATCAGAATGTAGAAATAATTTGTCAAAAATTGATAATGAAATATTAGCATATGAATCTGAAAAACAGATTATAAATAATAAAATCTCTGAACTTAGAGAAGCATTAGAAACAAAGAAAATAACATCGGGAGAAAAAACAGCTCAACGAGACTCCTTAAAAGAAAATACAGAAATTCCTTTGGCTGATATTGAAAAATCAATTATATCTATTGATTCAAATGAAAGTGTTGATGAATTAGAGAAATTTATAGATAAGATAAAAGTTAAAATTGATAATCTTGGCGCCATTAACCTTGCTGCTATTGATGAATTACAGGAACAACAAGAAAGAAGACAATATCTTGATAATCAGTATGATGATTTATCAAAATCCGTAGATACCCTAGAAAATGTTATTAAGAAAATTGATAATGAAACTAAATCTAAATTTAAAGAAATATTTGATAGCATTAATGATAACCTTAATTATTTTTTCACTAAAATATTTGGTGGTGGTAAAGCATATTTAGAGTTAACAAGTAATGATTTATTAAATACTGGAGTTTCTATAATGGCAAGACCTCCAGGTAAGCTGATAAAAAATATACGTTCATTATCTGGTGGTGAAAAAGCTGGAACTGGTATAGCCTTCGTATTCTCTATTTTTAAAATCAACCCTGCGCCATTTTGTTTGCTTGATGAAGTAGATGCACCTTTAGATGAAGCAAACAATGGTAGATATTGTAGTGTAGTTAAAGAGATGTCCAAGACAGTTCAATTTATTTTTATTACACATAATAAGTCTACAATGGAATTAGCAGATGTATTATCAGGCGTTACTATGAAAGAACCTGGTGTGTCAAAACTTGTGTCAGTCAATATTAACGAAGCAGTTGATTTAAGTATGAATCAATTAAAAGTACAAGATTCCGTAAATCAGCCAAGTTAAAATAATGTCTATATCAGAATCTAAAGCCAGGATACGTATTCAAGAGCTTACCAAGAGGATTAACTTTTATAATAAGCAGTATCATACACATGATAAATCCATAATAACTGATTCAGAATATGATATTTTATACGCTGAGTTAAAAGAACTTGAAAAACAACACCCAAAGCTTCTAACTGATAATTCTCCAACCATTAGAGTGGGATCTAAGTTATTAGGAGGTTTTAAAAAGATAAACCATAATCTTCCAATGTTATCCTTGGCTAATGCACTAAACGAAAATGATTTTTCTTCATTTTATAAAAAAATATTAGAAAAAAATAATTCTGTTAATATAAATTTATATGCTGAGCCAAAATTTGATGGTTTAGCAATCAGTATAGACTATAAGAATGGAGAATTTCTTTCTGCTTCAACTCGGGGCGATGGGTTAATTGGAGAGGATGTTACATCAAATATTAAGACTATAAAGTCTTTACCATTAAAGCTTGAAGGAAATAATGTTCCTTCCTTCATGACTTTAAGAGCAGAAGTATACATAGCTAAAAATGACTTTGATGATTTGAATAAAAAACTTATCAAAGAAAACCAAAAACCTTTTGCTAATCCAAGAAATGTAGCGGCTGGGACTATTAGACAGCTAGACCCTATAGTTGCATCTAGAAGAAATTTACAAATTTTTTTTCATGGTATTGCAGCTATTGACAATAAATATAAGGATTTAACACACTCAGAATCTATGGAAAGGCTTAAAAAATTTAGACTAAGGATATGTGGGTATAATAAATTAACTCACAATCTTGGTGATGCACTTAAGTATTTTAAAAATATCAACAACATAAGAGAATCTTTGCCATATGAAATTGATGGGGTAGTATTCAAAGTTGATGAAATTAAATTACAGAGTTTAATTGGTTCGACTTCTAAAGCCCCAAAATGGTCGATAGCGTATAAATTTCAATCAGCTGAAGCAGTATCTGAATTGCTTGATGTAACTTTTCAAATTGGGAGAACAGGTGTTATAACGCCAGTGGCTGAATTAAAACCCAACCTTATAAGTGGTGTAATCGTAAGTCGCGCAACCCTTCATAACATGGATGAAATTAAGAAAAAGGATATACATATTGGTGATTTTGTTTATGTGAAGAGAGCAGGAGACGTTATTCCTGCAGTTGATAGAGTATGTTATGAAAAAAGAAAATCAATTAAAAAAATAGTCATACCAAAGAAATGCCCTTCATGTGGAACTTCTATTATTAAGGTATCAAATCAATCAATATATAAATGTACTAATGAATACAAATGTTTGCCACAAATAAAACAGTCAATATCCCATTTTGCATCAAGGAAGGCTATGAACATAACAGGTTTAGGTGAAAGTTTGATTGATACTCTTGTTGATGAAAAGGTAATTAATGATTTTTCAGACCTTTATTCTCTAACTACAAAAAAACTTATTGAATTAGATAGGATAGCTTTAAAGTCTTCTGAAAATATTTTAAATTCAATTAAAGAATCAAAGTCAATATTATTTGGCCAATTTATTTATGCTCTTGGTATCAAAGAGGTTGGGTTAAATACAGCGAAGGTTTTAAGTAATAATTTTAATTCAATCAAAAGTCTGATAAATTCTAATCAGACTCAATTAGAAGCTATAAAAGATATTGGCCCTATTGTTGCTATGAATATTTTAGACTTTTTTAATATAAAAAGAAATATTAATATTATTGATAAATTAATTAAAGCAGGAATAAACATTAAATATCCAAAAATAAGTACCAATAAAAAATATCTAAATAAAACTTTTGTTATAACCGGTACTTTTAATGATTACTCCAGAGATGAAATTATTGGTATTATCTCTAACGAGGGGGGAACTATATCAAACTCAGTTTCAAAAAACACTCATGCATTAATACTTGGTGATAAGCCTGGATCTAAGTATCAGAAAGCAAAAGACTTGAATATAGAAATTATAAATGAAAAGAAATTTACTAAGCTTCTCTAAGTAGTTCATTAATACCAACTTTGCTTCTTGTTTTTTCGTCAACTTTTTTAACAATTACAGCACAATAAAGACTATATTTATTATTTTTAGATGGAAGAGAGCCTGAGACAACTACTGATCCTTCAGGAATTCTACCATAGGTCACGCTATCAGTTTCGCGGTCATATATTTTTGTACTTTGCCCAATATAAACCCCCATAGATATTACAGAGTTCTTTTCAACTATAATGCCTTCAACAATTTCTGATCTAGCTCCTATAAAACAATTATCTTCTATGATTGTAGGGTTTGCTTGAAGTGGCTCTAATACACCACCTATACCAACACCTCCAGATAAATGAACATTTTTACCAATTTGTGCACAAGAACCTACGGTAGCCCATGTATCTACCATTGTGCCAGCATCAACATAAGCGCCAATATTTATAAAAGACGGCATCAGCACAACATTATTTGCCACATAAGAGCCTTCTCTGGCAATTGCTTGAGGAACAACTCTAATATTATTTTCTTTTAAATATTCTTCACTTATTGAAGCAAACCTAGATCCTAGCTTGTCATAAAATTTTGTATAACCTGTATCTGTTATTTTATTTTTACGGAATTTGAATGATAGTAAAATTGCTTTTTTAACCCATTCATTTACAATCCATGTTTTATCATTTTTTTCAGCGACTCGTATGCTACCTTCATTGAGAGCGATAATTGTTTCTTCAACTATTTCTTCAAGTTCTTTAACATTAACGTTTTTTAAGTTTGAGTTGAAACCATCTTCTATTATTTTAATTTTTTTATTCATAACATTTATAGTGTATTTGGAATTTTATCATTTTTATTAGGTCTTGGATTTTGTATTTTGTCATGTGAATCTAAGAATACAAGGATATCATAATATTGTCTAATATTTTGAATATACTTGATTGCTTCCCAACCACGTGCATACCCATATTTTGTAGTTTTATAATATTTAGATTGACTTAATTGCAGTAAAAAAGGTTTAATTTCTGTATAAATGTATGGGTCTTTGTTCTGCGCCCTTGTTAATTGCATCGCATCTAATAAGTGACCATATCCAATATTATATGCAGTTAGCGCATACCAATATCTGTCAACTTCATTAATTTCTTTAGGTAACTTTTTTAATATCTGGGAGATATATTTTGTTCCACCGTGAATACTTTGAGCGGGATCAGTTCTATCACTAACTCCTAAGTCTTTAGCGGTATTATTTGTAAGCATCATTAAACCTTTCACACCAGTATAAGATATTGCATTTTTTCTCCATTTTGACTCTTGATACCCAACACTAGCTAATAATTTCCAATCTAAATTATATTTAGCTGCAGATTTTTTAAAAAGATCTTCATATAAAGGTAGAATATCAGCGAGATCATTTAAAAATATTTTTGTTCCAACAAAAGAAAATTGTTGATTACTTTTAAAATGTTTTTGATATATTGAGCTTAGTTTATGTGAATCTATTAAGTATTTAAAAAATTCAGTTAATTTTTCTACAAGTTTTATATCTGCATCGAGAGGCACAGACCAAGCTAAAGGTTCATTTGTATTAATTATAAGCGCAACTTGGATATTATCATAAAATTTATTATAGATACGAAATTCATCTGAAGTCACCACAGTATAGTCAATTGAACCATTATTTAGTAGTTCTATCATTTCATCTGTATTTTTATCTTTATGTATGACCCATGAAAGTAATGGGTTATTTTTTTTTAATCTTGTGAAAATATTATTTACTGTCATAGAATCAATAAACTCTATTGATTTATTATTAAGTTGGAATATATTTTTTGGTTTAGAATTTTTATTAGAATTAAATATTAAATATTCATCTATCCTATTGTAAGGATAACTAAATAATACCTTTTCTTCATTAGTATTATCTATTCCTAATCCGCTAATTATATCAACCCTTCTTCCATTAAGCTCATTAATTGTATTATAAACATCCTCTCTTATTACAACACGTAATTTAACATTAATAAATTTTGCGAACTCATTCATTAATTCATATTCAAATCCATTGCTTTCTTCTTTAAATGAATAATAAGTACTTGGGCTTACACGAGTTGCAAATTTAATTTCTTTTTTCTTTAGGATTCTACTAAAATCATTTGGATGTAATGGGTAATATGTACGAAAAACTATTGTCAATAATCCTATTATTACTGATAAGAAAACAAATCTAATAAAGAATTTTGCCATTAATCGCTATTAGCCGATTTTGCACTATTTGCTGTATTTTGTTTATTATTGGCATTATTCTTTGGATAATAATTTTTCCTTTTATTGAAAGACTTATATTTATTGTATTTAGAATAATTATTTTTATTGTTAAATCTTCTTCTGGAATAATGCTGTTTTCCTTTATATTGTCTTTTAGGTTTAATTCCAAATATTGACTTAATTTTATTAATTATACTTCTAAAGAATCCTATTTTTTTCGTAAAGCTTTTCTTATTATCATTTGATGGTTTTGGAGGTAATGTTTTC